>ODAK010007456.1_pt1 | contig 10983 bp, 11 predicted proteins | sample 1539591 | NCBI WGS metagenome assembly ODAK01 (sample SAMEA3539303, study PRJEB22396) | soil metagenome | biome: tundra; feature: field; material: soil | place: USA | collected 2010-05 | depth 0.15 m | reverse complement strand
GAATATGAGAGGATGCGCCCCGAAGGTCTCGATCCCCCTTGAGGGGAAAGTCCCCACCTCTTCGGGTGGTCCCAACCTTCGGTCTCCCACCTCGGGGGATATCCCCTCATTTTGTAACCGATTCTCAGGAGGCGCCGCATCGGCTGATGCTTAGCAGTAATCTTCGACGCTGATTCCCCCGGGGACGTGCTCATTGGATCAGGTAAGGCTCGGTATAGAACGACTCGACCTCGCCGCCCAACATGACGACGCTGCCGTTGCGGCGGTTGTTGCCGGTGTCGCTGAATTCGAAGCTATAGGTGCGGCGCAGCGCCATGCGCCCGTCGGCGTCGCGCGCGAAGCCAATCGACACGCATTCCACGGTCTCGTCGAGGAACATCAGGCCGTCGCGCTCGCACGCGCGCTTGCCCAACGCGAGCGCGCGCTCGCGCGCGCGCATGCTGTCGAACCACAGCCAGACGAGCGCGGCCAACAGGAACAAGGCTATCGATTCGGCCATTGCCCTATTTTACATGGGAGCGACAGCGGCAACCTTCGAGCCTTGATTGCCGGGTCAGTGGAACCAAATCGCCGCTTGCGGCAGGAACCAACCGGCTCACGGATCAATCCGCCTTCGCGCCGGACTCGCGCACCGCGACGCCCCACTTGGCGTGCTCCGCGCGCAGGAATTCGGCGAACTGCTGAGGCGAACCGCCGAGCGGCTGGCTGCCTTCGGCGGCGAGCTTTTCGAGCAAGTCGGGGCGGGCCAGGGCTTTCGCCACCTCGGCGTTGAGTTTCGCAATGATGTCGGCAGGCGTACCCACCGGCGCCACCAGCCCGCTCCACGTGACCGCCTCGAATCCCATGTAGCCCGATTCGGAAATCGTGGGCACTGCCGCAAGCGGCTTGATACGCTGCGCCGACGAAACTGCCAGCGCGCGCAGTTTGCCCGCGGTCACCAGCGTCATCACCGACTGCGTGTTGGCGAACATGATGTCCACCTGGTGGCCGAGCAGATCGGTGACGGCCGGCGAGGCGCCCTTGTAGGGAATGTGCAGGAACTTCACTCCGGCCTTGCGCGCGAACAATTCGCCCGCCAGATGGCCGACGGTGCCGCTGCCGGCAGAGGCCATGCTCACGGCATCGTGCTTGGACTTGGCGGCCGCGACCACATCGGCGAGGCTGCGATAGCGCGAGTCGGCAGCGACGACCAGCACCATGGGCTGCGCCGAAACCAGTCCCACCGGCGCAAAATCCTTCAGCGCGTCGAAGGGCAGCTTCGCATACAGCGCCGGGTTGATTGCGAGGTTGGCGGTTTGCCCCATGGCGATCGTATAGCCGTCCGCAGCGGACTTGGCCAGCGCGTCCAGGCCGATATTGCCGCCCGCGCCGGGTTTGTTGTCGATCACCAGGGTCCACTTGGTGGCAGCCGCGATCTTTTCCGCGAGTTGCCGTGTCAGCACATCGGTGCCGCCGGCGGGCGGGAAGGGCACGATCACTCTGATCGGCTTGGCCGGCCAGGATTGGGCTGGCGCAGTCGCAGGCAGGCATAGCGCCATGACCAGGAACGCTGCGCCTGCGACGACGCTTCGATGCAAATTCATGATGCGGATTCCTTTACGCATGATTGAATGGTCGCGGCTCAATCGGGCGCGACGCCGGCGGACCGGATCACGCCTGCCCAGCGCGGGATCTCGTCGCGGATCAGCTTGCCGAACTCCGCCGGTGAATTGCCGACCGGATCGCCGCCCTGGACGGTGAAGCGCTCGCGCACCTGCGCATTGGCGAGCGCCTTGACGACAGCGCCATTGAGCTTGTCCACGATTTCCCTGGGCGTTCCGGCGGGTGCCACCAGGCCGAACCAGTTGGCGACCGTAAAGGCGGGCAGCCCTGCCTCGGCCGCGGTCGGAATCTCGGGCAGCGCGGCCGATCGCTTGCCGGACGTCACCGCAAGCGCTTTGGCTTTGCCGCTCTTGATGTGCGCGAGCGCCGTCGGCAAGGCAGTCACGAGAATTTGCACCTGGCCACCCAGCACCGCCTGCATCGCATCACCCGCCCCCTTGTAGGGCACGTGCACAATATCCACTGCGGCGGCGCTGCGGAACATCTCCGCGCCGAGATGGGTCGAGCTGCCGATGCCGCCGGAACCGTAGTTGAGCGTACCTGGATTGGCCTTCGCCTGCGCGATCAAGTCCTTCAGGCTGGCGACATTCAGGCTTGCCGGAACGATCAGCACGAGCGGCGTGCTGATGACCAGGCTGATCGGCGCAAAGTCCTTGGTGACGTCGAAGGAGAGTTGCTTGAACAGGCTGGGCACCATGGCGATACTGGTGTCGGCAAGCATCAGCGTATAGCCATCGGCCGCCGAGCGCGCCACGGCCGCATTGGCGATGGTCCCGGTCGCCCCGGTGCGGTTCTCGACGATGAAGGCCTTGCCCAGCTGTTCGGCGAGCGACTGCGCGATCACGCGCGCGGTGAAATCGACCGTGCCGCCCGGCGCAAACGGCACGACGATCCTCACCGGCTTCTCCGGGTACTCCGCGCCCGCAAGCGCCGCGCAGGCGGCGAGCGCGAACGCCGTGGCGATCCGAACCAGCCGTTTCATGTCTCCCCCCTCGGAGTTGACGCTCTGGCGGCGCCGATCACGCCTTCCTGCATCAGGCGGTCGATCGCCGCAGCGCTGTAGCCGAGCCCGGCCAGCAGATCGCTCGTATCACCGCCCAGCATGGGCACGTCGAGTTCCGCGCCGAAGCGGCGGCCGTCCATCTCGAACGGCAGCTTGGGTGTTTTCACCCTGCGCCCGTCGGCGAGCGTGACCTCGGTAAAGCCGCCCGAGGCGTTCAGGTGCGGATCCTCGAACAACTCCTGCGGCTTGACGATGGGGGCGTAGGGCAGGCCGGCGCGCTCGCAGGCGTCCATCAGTTCCGCCTTGCTCATGCGCGCGAAACGCGCGCGCACCAGCGGCAGCATGCGCTCGCGCGCGTGCACGCGCTGATTGTTGGTCGCAAGCGACGCGTCGGCGGCAAGCTCGCTCATGCCGAAGTGTTCGCAAAACACCTTCCATTGCGTGTCGCTGACCACGCCGACAAACAGTTGTCCGCCGTCGGCAGTATCGAACACGTCGTAGATGGCCCAGGCGGACAGGCGGCTCGGCATCGGCGCGGCCGGCTTGCCGGTGACGGCATACTGCATCATGTGCTGCGCCACCAGGAACACGTTGTTCTCGAACAGTGCGCTTTGCACGAACTGGCCGCGGCCGGTGGTCTTTCTTTCATGCAGCGCGGAGAGAATGGCGATGGCACCGAACATGCCGCCCATGATGTCATTCACCGAGGCGCCCGCGCGCAGGGGACGACCTTCGGGACCGGTCATGTAGGCGAGGCCGCCCATCATCTGCACCACCTCGTCCAGCGCCGTGCGCTGCTCGTACGGGCCGTGCAGGAAGCCCTTGAGCGAGCAGTAGATGATTTCGGGACGGATTCTTTTCACGTCCTCGTAGCCCAGGCCGAGCTTGTCCATGGTGCCGGGGCGGAAGTTTTCTGTCAGGGCATCCGCGGTCGCAAGCAGCTTATTCGCGATTTGCATGCCCGCGGGCGATTTGAGGTCCACCGCCAGGCTTTTCTTGTTGCGGTTGTACGTGGCCCAGAAGCCGGCGCCGGTGCCGGTCAGCCGGCGCGTGTTGTCGCCTGCGAGCGGCTCTATCTTGATCACTTCGGCGCCGAGATCGGCCAGCACCAGACCGCAGCTCGGACCCATGATCATGTGCACGAATTCGACCACGCGCACGCCGGCGAGCGGCAGCGCGCGCGGACGCACCTCCCGCGTTGCACTCATACGGCCCTGCGCGGGCTCTTGCGTGACAGCCATGATCCGCCCTCCGACTCAGGCCGCGGGCGGTCCATCAAACCTTCCGCGGGATCAGGCCCATGTGCATGCCGCTATCGACGCTGATGATGTCGCCGGTGATGAGATCCGCGCCCTCGATCAGCCAGACGATGACGGCGGCGACCTCGTCGGGCGTGCCCGGGCGGCCGAGCGGTGTGCCCTGCCGGTAGCGCGACTCGATCGCGGCGTAGCGCGGGCCGTAGCCTTCGCGCAACCACTTGGTGTCGACCATGCCCGGACAGACTGCGTTGACGCGTATCTCCGGCCCGAGCACGCGCGCGAGCGACATGGTCAGGGTGTTGAGCGCGCCTTTGGACGCAGCGTAGGCCATGCTCGATCCCATGCCGTTCTTGCCCGCGATCGACGACACGTTGACCACCGCGCCGTGGCCGCTTTTTTTCATCGCCGGCGCGCAGGCGCGCACCATCTGGTAGGCACCGACGACATTGACCGAGTAGATGCGCTGGAAATCCTCGGCGGAGAGCGCGTCCAGATTGGCGTGATCGGCGAACTTGGTGGCGCCGGCATTGTTGACCAGGGCGTCGATGCGGCCCCATCTGTCGAGCGCCGCCTGCGCCAGGCGCCGGCACTCTGCGTCCTGCGCGACGTCCGCCTTAACCAGCAGCGCTTCCCCTCCAAGCTTCGCGCCCGCGGCCTCGCAGGCCTTAAGCGTTGCGCGCGCCGCGTCCTCGCTCTTGCTGTAGTTGACCACCACTCGCGCGCCCTTGCCGGCGAGCATGATGGCGCTGGCGGCGCCGATGCCGCTGGCGGAGCCGGTGACGATGCAGACTGCGTTTTTCAGTTCCATGATGGCAATATCCTCTGGTTTGGTGCTCAGATCCCCTCTGGCACAAGCGCGGGAGGGAGTGCTTATACGGTAGCTACCGGCGTCGCCGGAGAGCCGACTGCGCCGGGCAGTCTGAGCGGCGGCGCGGTGAGCAGGAAGCGGCTGCGCTGATTCGCGCGCAGCCACTGCGCGAGTTCGGTCAGATACCAGATCTCGCCCAGGTGCACGCCCAGCTTGAACAGGCAGTGCTCGTGCAGCGGCATCGCCGGATGCTGGCCGGACAGGGCTCGCGCGGGCAGCAGTTCGACTGCGTAATTGTCCGAGATCAGCGCGGCCACGCCGCTGTCGCTGACCCACTGCAGCAGCCTGTCGTCGCGCCCGTCCAGACCGAGGTAGGCGGCGTCCAGCTTTTTCATGTCGACGTCGCGCTGCATCTCCATGATCACGTCGCCCCAGCCGGTGTAGAAGCAGGCCATGTCGCCCTGCTCCACTTCGACCTTGTCGGCTTCCATCACCCGCATCAGTTCGTCGTAGCCCACCGCCTTGCGGCAGCGGCCGAAGTGCGCATGGAGGTCGATCATCACCGCGCGGCCCTGCACGCAGCTCTCGGCCATGTTCTCGATGCCCAGGCGCTTCGCCTCGCTGCCTTCATAGCAGCCCCAGGGTGAGACCTCGGCGTGCTGCGGCGCGACGATATGCTCGCCGGCGCGCCAGCCGTTGTAGAACACGGTTTCGGCCACGCCGTCGGCATCGGCATCGAACTGCGATCCGACATGGGCGAAACTGTCCCACTGCGTCGAGTATTGCAGCCAGATCAGCACGCCGTCGTCGCAGACCACGTCGGTATGCAGCGGGTTCTCGCCGGAGAGCAGGAAATTGAAATTGGCCCGGCCGGAGCGGACCGTGGCGAAGCGCCGCGGCGGCCGCCGGCGCGGGTTGATGGTGTTGCCGCCGGGGTAATCCAGCGGCAGCGACAGGCAGAAGCGCATTCCCGTTTTCACTTCGGCCACGCCCTGCAGCACCTTCTCCGGCGTGACCAGGTTCATGCGGCCGCGCTGGTCGTCGGGGCCGAAATCACCCCAGTTCGATCCGGGGGGGCGCTGCTTCCATCGCTGCGACATTTGCTTATCCTGCGAGATCAACGAAAGAATCGTTTTCCGCGGCTCAATCTCTTGTCTTCGCCGACTCCTGCTCCTGCAGCGAGCGCCACATCACCTTGCCGGTTGCCGACTTGGGCAGGTTGTCGACGAACTCGATGATGCGCGGGTACTTGTAGGCGGCCATGCGCGTCTTGCACCATTCGATGATGTCCTCGGCCTGAACCGTGCCCTTGCTCGCGGCCTTCGGCACCACCACCGCCTTCACCGTTTCGCCGCGATGCGTGTCGACGCAGCCGATGACGCAGACTTCCTGGATCTCGGGATGCGCGTACATCATCAGTTCCACCTCGGCCGGCCAGACCTTGAAACCCGAGGCGTTGATCATGCGCTTCAGGCGATCGACGAAGAAATAGTAACCCTCTTCGTCATAGCGTCCGAGATCGCCGGTGCGAAAATAGCGTTTGCCGCCGATCTCGATGAACGCCGCGGCGGTCGCCTTGGGATCGTTCCAGTAGCCGGTAAACACCTGCGGCCCGCGCGAGACGATTTCGCCGACCTCGCCCACACCCAGCGGCGCGAGCGTGTCCGGATTGATCACCAGCGATTCGGTATTGCAGATCGGAATGCCCAGACACTGGCGCTTGGGCCGGTCCGGATGATTGGAATGCGTGGCCCCCGCGGTCTCGGTGAGGCCATAGCCTTCGACGAACTCGAGCCCGGTCAGGTCGTACAGCTTTTTCGCCACCGCCTCGGGCATGGCCGCGCCGCCGCCGGCGATGCCGCGCAGGCTCGCCAGGCTGTCCGCCTTGAAATTTGGGCTCGCAAACAGGTCGATTACCATGGTCGGGATGTTGGTCCATCCGGTGATCTGATGGCGCTCGATCAGCTTCAGCGCGAGTTCCCGGTCCCAGCGGGTCATGATCACCAGCTCCGCGCCCAGGTACAGCGCGCTGTGCATCAGGTGCACCATGCCGGTAATATGGAAGAATGGCACCACGCACAGGATGACGTCCTGCGCCGAGTTCTTGCTCCACACGCCCGCCGGCGCGACGTTGGCCATGAGTGTCCGATGCGTATGCATGCAGCCCTTGGGCCTGCCGGTGGTGCCGGAAGTGTACGGCATCGCGCACAGATCGTCGGGCTGCGCCAGATGCGCACCCGGCGCATCCGCGCTTGCCAGCGCGTCGCGCCAGGGCACGATCCCGGATTTATCCGCGGCCAAGGGCGGCAGTTTGAGAAAATCCGGTTGCGCCAGATCCGAGGCCCGGTTTGCATATTCACCGTAGTTCGCGACGATCAGCTGGGCGAGCAGTCCCGCTCCGAGGAGCGGCGCAATGCGCGGCAGGAGTTCCTGCCCGATGAGCGCGAGGCGCGTACCCGCGTCGTCGACGTGATGCTTCAGTTCCTCGGTCAGGTTCATCGGATTCACCGGAACGATCACCGCGTCGGCGCGCAGCACGCCGTAGTAGGCGATCACGAACTGCGGGCTGTTCTGCATGTACAACAGCACGCGCTCGCCTCGCCTCAAGCCGCATTGACGCTGCAAATAGGCGGCGAGCGCGTCGGTCTGCCGCTTCAGCTCTCGGTAAGTCAGACGCCCGCCGTAATAGGAGAGCGCCACCTTGTCCGGATAGCGGGTGGCCGCGACTTCGAGGTTGTAGTACAGCGTGGTCTGCGGCACCGGCAGCGTGCGCGGTATCCCTTTGGGCCAGTAATGCTCATGGCACTGCTGCATATCGCTCCTCCTCCCGTTTCTTTTGTCGTGCCGCGTCGACGCGCGGTGCTGCCGCCATGCGCGCAGACCGGCCTCAGCCGTACTGCCGCGTCACCCACTCCGCCACGCAAGCCGGCTTGCCCGATCCCTCGCGCTCCACCGTCACGCCCCAGGTAAGCTGCGTCCCGTTCTTGATGTTTTCGAATTTGGCGAGCACGAAGCGCCCGCGGATGCGCGAGCCGGCCGGAACGGCATCGGTGAAGCGCACGCGGTTCAGCCCGTAGTTGACGCCCATTTTCATCCGGCTCACGTCAAGCGTGCTCTCCAGCAGGTGCGACAGCAGCGACAGCGTGAGAAAGCCATGGGCGATGGTGCCGCCGTAGGGCGACTCGCGCCTGGCCCGCTCCGGGTCGATATGGATCCACTGCGGATCGACGATGGCGCTGGCGAATTGGTCGATACGCTCCTGGCCGACCTCGAACCATGGCGAAACGCCCACCTCCTGGCCAACGTGCAGATGCAGCTGGGTAATGTCGTTCATAGGGGGGCTATTCTGCCACGAAACGCCCGGCGCAACGTCAGCGCGATTGCGCCCCGGAGCAAACCGCAGCAGAATGCATCCAATTCACCCAGCGCAAACTGATTAAGAAGGCCGCGAGCATGCCCGGCACCGCCAAGTTGTTCCTTGCAATCGGCTGCATCGCCGCTTTGCTCGCAGTCACTATCGGCGCGTTCGGTGCCCACGGGCTGAAGGCGCGCATCCCGCCGGAACTGATGCAGGTGTACAAGACCGGTGTCGAATATCATTTTTACCACGCCCTCGGCATGATCCTCGTCGGCCTGGCCGCTTTCCATCTGCCGCAATCCGCCTACCTCCGAAGCGCGGGCTGGGCCATGCTCGCCGGTATCGTGCTGTTCTCGGGCAGCCTCTACCTGCTGTCGCTGACCGGCCTCGGCTGGCTGGGCGCGATCACCCCTCTGGGGGGAGCGGCCTTCATCGCCGCCTGGGGCCTGTTCGCGGCCGCAGTCGTCAGAGCGCCATAGCGTGGATGCCTGGCAATTTCCCGGTTACGCATTTGCCCTGATCCTGGCGGCGCTGCTCGCCTGCGGCATCGCCGCGGTCGCCTGGCCGCGGCGCAGTGCACCCGGCGGAACCGCGTTCGTGCTGATGATGATCGCGACCGCGACCTGGGAGCTGTTCCGCGTCCTGGAGGCGATCGCCGTCGAACCAAGCGCCAAAATCTACTGGGCCAGATTCGAATACCTGGGCATCGCTACGGTGCCTGTGCTGTGGCTCCTGTTCACCCGCCAATATTCCACGCGGGACCGCGCCAGGCCGGGACTCGGCCCCGCCTGGCTCTGGATCGTTCCTGCCGCGACCCTGGTGCTGGCGTTCAGCAACGAGCATCACGGCTGGCTCTGGGGCGAAATCAAACCCGCGTCCGACGCGCCCGGCGCCCATCTCATCTACACACACGGCCCGGGCTTCTGGATCGCGGCCCTGTACAACTACCTGCTGGTCCTGATCGGCACGGTGGCGCTGCTGGGCGCCATCCTGAACGGCAAAGAGGTGGATCGGCGTCAGGCCATTTTCCTGCTCGCAGGCGCGATCGTCACCTGGATCGCCAACATGAGCTATCTCGGCGGACTCGCCCCCTTTCCCGGGCTGGATCCGACGCCCTTCACCTTTACCCTGACCGGCCTGATCTACGCGTACACACTCTACCGCTACCGCCTGTTCGACCTGGTACCGGTGTCGCGACACACCCTGTTGGAGAACATGATCGAAGGCGTGCTGGTGCTGGACAACGAGCACCGCATCGCCGACATCAACTCCGCAGCGATGCGCTTACTCGGCCTGTCCGCCGATGCATGCATAGGAGGGGACGCGCCAGCGCTGCTCGGGAACTGGCCGCAGTTGCTCGAATATTGCAACAGCCAGAGAGAAATACGGGGCGAAATCCACGTGCTCGGCCGCCACCTGGACATGCGCGCCGTGCCCCTGCACGAAGGAAGCCGCGGGCGCCACGGCCTGCTCCTGGTATTGCGCGACATCACCAACCATAGGATGGCCGAGGATCAGCTTCGCGACGCCAATGCCCGCCTGCAAGCGCATGTGGCCGAAATCGAGGCGCTGCAGGACAAACTGCAGGAGCAGGCGATACGCGATTCCCTGACGGGCCTGTTCAACCGCCGCTATCTCGAAGAAACGCTGCAGCGGGAAATCGCGCGTGCGTTTCGCGCCGGCCGGCCGCTCGGCATCGTCATGATCGATATCGACCATTTCAAGGACATCAACGACACGCATGGACACGGGGCCGGCGATACGGCGCTGCAGGCATTGGGAAAATTGCTCGCCGCAAATACGCGGGGGGGCGACGTGGCGTGCCGCTACGGCGGCGAAGAATTCGTGCTGGCGCTGCCGGGCGCGACGCTGGAGGTGGCGCACGAACGCGCCGAGCATCTGCGACAGGCGATCGAGGCCCTGCGCGTGGACTATGCCGGCGCGACGCTGTCGCTGACCATTTCCGCCGGCATCGCCGCCTATCCGGTGCACGGCGAGCGCGTGGATGAAGTGCTGGACAATGCCGACCAGGCGCTGTATCAGGCCAAGAACGACGGGCGCAATCGCTGCGTGGTGCGCGCCATCCGCGCCCGGCTCCCGACCTAGCCCAGGGCGATTTAGGTTTGAGCCGGCAACGCCGGATGCAGGTCGCACATCCAGGGCAGGCCGCAACCGTCAGCGAGACTGCAGCAGCTTGACGATTTCGTCATAGCCGCGCCGCCGCGCGATATCCAGGGCGGTATCGCCCGCGGCATTGCGCAGCGCCGGGTTGGCGCCCTGATTCAACAACAGCCATGCCACCGTTTCGTGCCCGGCGTCCACGGCGCCGTGCAGTGCGCTGTTGCCGCGAAGGTCCGTGGCGTTCACCTCGGCGCCGCGGTCGATCAGGAGCTTCGCCAACCGGCCGTGCCCTGCGGCCGCGGCCCAGAACAGCGGCCGCTCGCCGTCGCGGTTGGCGCGATTCACCTCGGCGCCATTCTCGAGCAGCGAGACCAGCAAAACCGGATCGCCGTTCAGCGACGCCGCATGCAGCGCCGTCTCACCGTTCGCGGTGGGAAGGTTCACATCCGCCCCCTTGGCGAGCAGGAAGCTCACGATTCCGGCATGCCCTTTCTCCGCCGCCGCATAGAGCGGCGATTCGGCGTCCTCGTTGCGCGCATTGACCGCCGCACCGGCGCCGACCAGGCGCTCAACCTCCTCAAGGCGGCCGGCCGCAACTGCCTCGAACAGCGGCTCGCTCTGCGCCCAGGCTGGGGACGCACATAACACCAACAGGCCTGCGACGAGCTTTAGCATGGGAGCGCACATTCTACCGATTCAAGCCGGGGGCTGAATCCTGATCTGCCAGCCTTCCTATCCTCATATTTTTTCCGCAGATTCCCGGGCGGCAAATCGCGCATCATACCGCTGCGGTAACCGATTACCACCCATAGCCTTCGCGCCGGACGGACAA
>ODAK010007455.1_pt1 | contig 10983 bp, 13 predicted proteins | sample 1539591 | NCBI WGS metagenome assembly ODAK01 (sample SAMEA3539303, study PRJEB22396) | soil metagenome | biome: tundra; feature: field; material: soil | place: USA | collected 2010-05 | depth 0.15 m | reverse complement strand
GCGGACCTGACGGGATTTGAACCCGCGACCTCCGGCTTGACAGGCCGGCGTGCACTCCAGGCTGCACCACAGGTCCCGGTGGCCGACAAGCAACTGCCGGTTGGGATGAGTTGCCACTCCTGCCGGATCGACGGCGACGAACCTCAGACCCGACTTCGAGATCCTAGGCGATAACGAAGACGTCGTCAGCGGCCGGATGCCCACGCCGAGAAGTCAGCACCGTTTTGGACAGCTGACCGACTAGCCGCAGGCAAAGCCAGTGCAGCACTCCCCGTGAGCTACTGCGCCTCCGCGGTGACAAGAGCGAGCACGAATCCGTCGTATCCCTTGACGCCAACGGTCTGAATCGCCGTCGCGCTCACTCGTGTCTCGCTTGCCAGCTGGTCCAGGAAGCGCCGCATTCCTTGAACGTTCTGATCGTCGCTTCCTGATTCGATGACCTGCCCGCGACGCACGACGTTGTCGACGACGATCAGAGTTCCGACGTGCGACATCTCCAGTGACCAGGCGAAGTACTCCGCGGTAGCCGGCTTGTCGGCGTCGATGAACACGAGGTCGAAGGGCGGCCGATGCTGGGCCTTGAGCTTTGGAAGGGACTCAGCTGCCGGTCCGACCAGAATTTCTACGACCTCCGATAGGCCGGCGCCCGCGATGTTTTCCCGTGCCACTGCGGCGTGCCGAGGATCTGTTTCGAGCGTGACGAGCCGCCCGGAAGCGGGCAGGGCACGGGCGAGCCAGATCGTGCTGTAGGCGCCAAGCGTCCCGATCTCGAGGACGGTTCGAGCGCTGCTGGCGAGCACGAGGAGGTTCAGTAGCTTCCCCTGATTCGGTGCCACGTTGATCGCGGGAAGGCCGGCGTCGGCACTGGCCTCCAGCGCCGCGTCGAGCGCGGGGTCTGAGGGAACCAGAAGGTTGTTGAGGTAACGGTCGACTGCCGTCCATTGCTCTTGAGTCACGCGACCCTTATTACCATTCTCTGAGCGTCTGGCCGGTTCGGCTGGCGGGCGAGACCCCAATATCGGCTTGGCGAAGGCCCGCGCAACCACGGCGACGGTCGCGACGCGGACGAAAACAGGGCCTTCGGCCCTAACCAACGGGCGCCCGAATTGCATATTGTGAAGTTCATGGACCTCAGCGCTTCGGTTGTAGTGGACCGCGCCGGTCTTGACAGGTTGCTCGGAGCGCTCACAGCTCGCGGCTACCGAACTATCGGCCCGGTCGTGCGCGATGGTGCGGTTGTTCAGCGGCAGGTTTCTAGCACCGGCGACCTCCCCCAGGGCTGGCATGACGAGCAGGCGCCGGGTCACTACCGGCTTCACCACGACGATGACCCTTCGCTTTTCGCATGGGCCGTCGGACCGGGATCCCCGAAGTCGGAGTTCTATCCGGCTCGCTCCCTGGTCTGGCGTGCGACCTCGTCCGGCGACGTGGTGACACTCGAGCAGCCGCAGGAAGACAGCACCCCGGTGGCACTCATCGGGTCGCGTCCCTGCGATCTGGCGGGGCTGCGCGTGCTTGACCGTGTGTTCGCCGGGGGAGAGGTACCGGATCCTCACTACAGCGATCGACGAGCGTCTTCGTTCATCGTCGTCGCGGAGTGCGGGACGCCGGCAGGCACGTGTTTCTGCACCTCGATGGGCACCGGGCCCGGGGTCGCGGACGGGATCGAGGCCGGCTATGACCTGGCGCTGACCGAGCTCACGTCGTCTGGCGAGCCCCAATACCTCGTCAGGGTCGGATCTGAGCGGGGAGCCGAGGTCGCCGAGGAAGCCGGCGGTTCGCCGGCTAAGCCAGCCGACTTCGCCGCCCGGGACACCGTGCTCGAAGGGGCCGCCCGCCGCATCGAGCGGAAGCTCGACGCGAGCAATGTCCGGCGACTTCTTGCGAACAACCTGGGGCATCCGCGGTGGGATGACGTCGCCAGTCGCTGTCTTGCCTGTGGCAACTGCACGCTGGTTTGCCCTACGTGCTTCTGCGGCGGCGTGGCGGACACGACCACGGTCGACGGCGCCGTTGAGCGCCACCGCCAGTGGAACAGCTGCTTCGATCTCGCACACTCGCTCGTCCACACGGGCCCGGTTCGGGCTACGACGTGGTCGCGTTATCGACAATGGCTCACCCACAAGCTCTCGACGTGGCACGACCAGTTCGGTTCCTCCGGCTGCGTCGGCTGCGGTCGTTGCATCACGTGGTGTCCCGTGGGCATCGACATCACGGTGGAGGTTGCGGCAATAGCCGCGAGCGACGGGGCTGTTCCCGTCTACATCGAATCGGGAGGTGACCGGTCATGACCGAGAATATTGGTGAATTGGTGGCAGAGCACCCGCTCTTCAGCGGGTTACCAGCTGACGTGGCCAAGCTGGTCGCAGGCTGTTCGCAGAACGTGGCGATCGCCACGGGCCAGCTCTTGCTGGAGGAAGGCGAACCAGCGCGGTCGCTTTACCTGCTCCGTCGTGGCCACGTGGCGCTCGAGGTGCACGAGCCTGGTCGCGTGCCTCTTGTCATCGACCGGATAGGCCCAGGACAAGCCGTCGGCTGGTCCTGGATGTTCCCCCCGTACCGATGGCACTTCGATGCCCGCGCTCTCGAGCCGGTCGGTGCCATATCGGTTGACGCAGACTGCCTGCGCTCAAAGGCGGAAGCGGACCCGGCTTTCGGCTATCTGCTCATGAAGCGCATCGCTGCGGTGATGCTCGACCGGCTTCAGGCGACCCGGATCCGGTTGCTTGATGTCTACGGACGCGATGTCGCTCACTGAGGTGGAACCGTTGTTGAACCCGCTCACTCCGGTTACCTACCGGGTGGTCGCCAGGCGTGTCGAGACCGGCGACGTCGTCACCCTGTCGCTCGAGCCGACGTCGGGCTCGAGCCCGCTCTCGTTCCGGCCGGGCCAATTCAACATGTTGACGTCGTTCGGGGTCGGTGAGGTGGCGATCTCGATCAGCAGTGCTCCGGGAGCACCCGGTCCCGTCGAGCACACCGTTCGTGACGTCGGCGCCATCACCCACTCGCTTTGCACCGCCGCGGTCGGGTCGACTATCGGCGTGCGGGGCCCGTTCGGCACCGATTGGGGTGTGGAGGAGCTCGACGACTCGGACGTGGTCATCGTTGCCGGAGGCATCGGCCTGGCGCCGCTGCGAGGCGCCATCAGCTATCTCGTGGACAAGCCAGGGCGAACCGGTCGGGTCTACGTGCTTGTCGGCGCTCGGGAACCAGACCAGATCACCTTCCCCGATGACCTCGAGAGGTGGGAGCGTGACGGAGCGGTCGTGAAGATCACCGTCGACGTCCCGGACGCCCACTGGCAGGGTGCTATCGGTGTCGTGACGACTCTGTTGCCCATGGTTGATTTTGATCCGGCGCGTACCGTTGGGCTCGTGTGCGGTCCCGAGATCATGATGCGGTTCACCGTCCGCGGACTTGTCGACCTCGGCGTCCCGCTCGGGTCGATTCGTGTGTCGCTCGAACGCAACATGCAGTGCGGTATCGGGTGGTGTGGCCACTGCCAGCTCGGGCCGTTGCTTATCTGCCGTGATGGTCCCGTCTTCGCCTACAGCGAGGCACTGGAAAAGCTGATTTCGGAGCGCGAACGATGAGCACGTCCACAGTCGTATCCAAACCAACGATTGCCGTCTTCAAGTTCTCGTCATGTGACGGTTGCCAGCTCAGCCTGCTCGATTGCGAAGACGAAATCCTAGGGGTCGTCGGCGCGGTGCAGATCTTGGAGTTCAAGGAGCTGACCCGCACTGTCGTGGAAGGACCTTACGACGTGTCCTTCGTCGAAGGCTCGATCACGACCCCGGACGATGCGGAGCGCATTCGACTGATACGCCAGGCGTCGGGGGTGCTCGTGACCATCGGCGCTTGCGCGACATCTGGCGGCATTCAGGCATTGCGCAATTACGCCGACGTCGGTGACTTCACGACGGCGGTCTACGCCCACCCTGAGTACATCAGCACGCTCGCGCAGTCGACGGGGATCGCTGATCATGTGCCGGTCGACTTCGAGCTTCGCGGGTGCCCGATCGATCGCTACCAGCTTCTCGAAGTGATCACAGCCACTCTCAATGGCCGCAAGCCGGTGATTCCAGGACACACCGTCTGCCAGCAATGCAAGGCACGGGGCACAGTGTGCGTGCTGGTCGCGCACGGCACGCCCTGCCTCGGCCCGGTGACCAAGGCTGGCTGTGGAGCGCTTTGCCCGGCGGTCGATCGTGGTTGCTATGGGTGCTTCGGGCCGTCCGACTCGGCGAACACGTCGTCGCTCGCCCGTCAGCTCAACGCGCTGGGCACGTCGCGGGTCGATGTGTCACGGTTGTTCCGGACCTTCAACGCCGGTGCGCCGGCCTTTCGTGAGGAGAGCCTCAGATATGACTCACCAGAGACCGGCGGATAGCCGCACCGTCCACGTCGAGGGCCTCGCCCGCGTCGAGGGGGAAGGCTCCCTACTCGTCGAGGTGCGTGACGGTACGGTCGAGACGGTAGAGCTCGAGATCTTCGAGCCGCCTCGTTTCTTCGAGGCATTCCTTCAAGGCAGGCGACACACCGAGGCTCCCGACATCACGGCGAGGATTTGCGGGATCTGCCCCGTTGCCTACCAGACGAGCGCTTGCCTCGCGATGGAAGACGCCTGCGGAGTGGAGATCACCGACCAGATCGCGGCGCTCCGTCGCCTGCTGTACTGCGGTGAGTGGATCCAGAGCCACGCGCTCCACATCCATTTCCTACACGCTCCGGACTTCTTCGGCTGCGAGGACGCGGTAGAGCTCGCAGGGCTGGACCTACCGGCCGTGCAGCGAGGCCTCGAAATCAAGAAGGTCGGCAACCACCTTATGGAGGCCGTCGGCGGTCGCGCCATCCACCCCGTCAACGTGCGGGTCGGTGGCTTCTACAGGGCGCCGTCGCGTGAAGAGCTTGCCGCTCTCGTGGAACCACTGCGCCGGGCTCGTGACGCGGCGCTGGTTTCGGTCGGATGGGTCGCGGGCTTCGAATTCCCTGACATCGAGATCGAATACCGGTTCGTCTCGTTGCGCCACCCTGATTACTACGCGATCGAGTCCGGGCGGGTCGTGAGCTCCGAGGGCCTCGACGTCGATGTCAAAGGCCTCTCGGATCTCGTCGTGGAGGATCACGTCGCGCGCTCGAACGCGCTCCACGCGCGTCTTGGCGGACAGGACATGTACCTCACCGGTCCCCTTTCTCGCTACGCCTTGAACTACGGTCAGCTGTCTCCGCTCGCGCGCGAGGCAGCTGCTGCCGCGGGTCTGGGCACGGTCTGTAACAATCCGTTCAAGAGCATCACGGTGCGCGCGGTCGAGCTTGTGTACGCCTGCGAAGAGGCACTGCGGCTAATCGAGGCCTACGAGCCGCCTGACCCGCCGGCGGTCGAGGTTCCAGGGACCGCTGGTACCGGTTATGGCGCGTCGGAGGCACCCCGCGGCTTGCTGTTCCACCGTTATGAGCTCGACAGTGACGGTCTGATCCGCGCGGCACGTATCGTCCCGCCGACTTCACAGAACCTGCTCTGCATGGAGGATGACCTTCGGCGGGTGGCGCAGGCCAACCTCTCGCTCCCGGACGAGGAGCTCGGGTGGCTGTGCGAGCAGACGGTGCGCAACTACGATCCCTGCATCTCGTGCGCCACGCACTTCCTGGATGTGTCGGTTGAACGCCGGTGAGCCGGCATGTGCTCGTTGCCGGACTCGGTAACGAGTACCGCAGCGACGATGGAGCGGGACCTGCCGTTGCCTCTTATGTGTCGGGCCGGATGCCGACCGTCGATTCGAAGGTCATCAGCGAGCCGCTTGATCTGATCGGCGCGTGGGATGACGCCGATCTCGCAGTGGTCGCGGATGCGACCCGCTCCGGCTCGCCACCAGGAACGGTACAGCTCGTCGATCTTGGTGCAGGTGAGGACGCCGCCTCGTCCGCCGGGCCCATGAGCTCACATGGCATGGACCTGCCGCGTGTGCTCCGGCTCGCGCGCGCCATGGGTCACGCCCCGCACCACGTGGCGGTCGTCGGGATCGAAGGCGAGAACTTCGCTGACGGCGTCGGTCTCAGCCCAGCAGTGGCACTGGCAGTATCCGAAGCCGGCGAACTGGTCATCCGGGTCATCGACGAGGCAGCCTCATGTGCATGAGCAGGTTCCACCGGGCGCTCACCGCGCCGGTCGACGGCTGGATGATGGTTGAGAACGCCGAGGGCCGGCTGTACCGCGTGTCGCTCATCGCGCTTGAAGGCCCGGAGCCGCAGGCGGGCGATTGGCTCGTCGTCCACAGTGGCTACGCGTTGCGGCGAGTCGACTCCGAGGAGGCCGCGGCGATCGTCAGTGAGCTTCGGGCCGGACAAGAAGCTCCGTCCTAGTCACGGTGTCGGCCGGTTCGCTCTTCGCACGCTACGCTTATCCACCGAACGCGCTCGGCTACTGCGGGCCACCCGACCCAAAGGCTCTTGTCGACGCCGGTTCGGCAGGCGCCAAAGCCGAAGACCTGGTCTCGGTTGCAAGGCGTTTCAGTGGAGCGTGGCCCTACCTCGAGTTGATAGCCGCCTCGAACGGCATCGCTGACCCGCTGGATACCCGGGTCGTGGCGGCCTATTGGGTAGGCAGCAAACTTTTGGAAGGAATTCCTGCTGCGTCGTTGCTCCACGCTATCGGGAAGCATCCCGAGTCAGGCCTGGGAGCCGCATCACAGCTCCAGGCGGCGGCCATGGCTGGCGGCGTGGCGCATCACAGCTTTCATGTGTTAGCCGTCTACCCCTGGCTCGCTTTGCTGCGATCGGGCAAGCAGGAACCCGCTATGACCGTCCTTGACCGCTGCCGGATCCGTTGGGGTCGGGTCGAGGAGGTCGAGGGCGCGAACGTGATCGTCCGGAGCCGACCGCTCGGCTTTGACGGTCGCGACCTTGTCTTGCTCGACGAGCGCGTAGAGCAGGCTTGCTGCAGTGTCGACGGCGTCGGCTTTGTGGAAGACCTCTCGCCGGGTGACCTGGTCTCCTTGCACTGGGATTGGGTTTGTGACCGGCTCGATCCCGACGCGCTCGCGTACCTACAGCACTTCACGGCTCGGAACCTGCACGCTGTGAACACGACGACACCTGCGGGCTAGCTAGCTGGCTGCGCCAACCTTGCTGGTACGCATTCACACCAGCGGCCCCGCACGGGTCACGGATTTTGGCCCAACAGCGGTCCCTGTCCGGTTCCGCGCCCGACTCTTGAGCAATGGCCTACGATCACATCAGATCAGATGAAAGGGCCGCTTCCAGTGTTCTCGATTGAGGTACCGAGGCTGGAGTGCTCGCGGATCAGCGCCTCGACTACATCGGGATCGTCAGGGGTTATGAAGGGTCGAACGTACCGACCCACATCGAGGATGAGCCCGACGCTCTTCTTCGGCCGCTGTGGGTCCAAGCTCGCCCAATAGCGCGGGTTCACGGTACCCCAGATCCTCCCTTTTCCACTGAGCGCACCGATCTCGACGCGTCTGACCGAACGAATAGAGCTGTAAGGGATGCGCTTGGTACCCCAAGGAAAGTAGTACCCGCGGATCTGGATACGGTCAGCCAAGCATTCGATCCAGCGGTCACGGTATCGGCTGTCCACGATCCCTCCTCCTGGCATCGGCTCATTGGTCACACTCTGCACGACCGAGACTACTGCGAGCCCCTGTCAGATGCCGCCCAGGTAGGCGACGTCGGCTTTGTCCGGAGGCGCTTGGAGATACCGCCAGCCGCCAGCCGCCAGCCTATGAAAGCGACTCGGGTCTGAGAGTGCCGTCTATCACCTCTCGAGCGACGTCCGCCAGCCGACGGCCGTTGTTACGGGCATAAGTCCGCAACAACGAGAAGGCCTGCGCCATTTCGATCCCAGACCTTTCGCCGATGATGCCTTTGGCTTGTTCGATGACGATTCGACTGTTCAGCGCAGAACTGAGCTGGTCATTGAGAGCACGAAGGTCGAGGTCGGCGCGGTATTGAAGAATAGCGATGCTGGCGACATCCGCGAGCGACTGAGCGGCGTTCACATCGTTTTCATCCATTGTGCCTTCGCGGGTTCGGAAGAGGTTGAGCGTCCCGATGGTGTCGTTTCGCACGTGCATGGGCAGGGCATGAACAGACCGGAAGCCTGCTGCAAGGGCACGAGGCGTGAACCGGGGCCACCTACCGTGGGCCGCGGCAAGATCGAGGTTGACGATCGGCCGACCGCTGCGATAGCAATCAGGACACGGTCCTTCATTGGACTGCGCTTCGAAGGCTTCCAGGATGTACATCGCCTCACTGGAAGAGGCAACAATGCCGAGCTCGCCGTTTGTCTGGGGGAGCATCAGCCCCGCAGCGGCGACGTCAAGGATCTCGACGCATCTGACCGCGAGGAACGTGAAGAGGTCGACGATGTCGAAGCCTTCGACCAGGGTGTCGGCTAGCTGAACCAGAGTGCGGGTCAGCAGGACTTCTCGGGAAGAGAGAGGTTCGGTCAACTTTGCCTTCTTCTTGCATGGGTGCCAACGGATAGCTGGAAGAGGCGGACCGACAACGACGGGGGAGCGCTCACTGCTTGTAAATCTCCCCAGAATCGGGATCGAAGCGGAGGTGCCGGGCGACTATGTCCTCGGCGATCTCGGAAATGGGTCGGTCGTTAGCGAAAGCGCACGCGCGGAGCCGGATCAGGGCCTCAGTGAGACCTACGCCGAGCTGGACCGCCACCATCCCGCACGCTTGGTGGACTACGAGCCGCAGGTTGGCACCGGTCTCGATTTCGGTGGCGAGCTCGCTGGGCGATGCGTTCGCGTGCAGGGCAAGCACAGCACGGGTGGCGACATCGGCCACAACCAGTGCTTCGGCGTGCTGGTCGTCAGTGAGTGGTCCCGGCGTGTCACGGTAAAGGCCCAGCGCGCCCAAGCAGACTGCGCCGATCCGAAGTGGGAAGCCGAACACGGACCGCACTCCGGCTCGGAGCACAACGGGCGAGAACGCCGGCCAGCGTACGGTTTCCGGGTTGGGCAGGTCGGGTTCGATGACGGGGCGCTCCAGGTGGTACGCATCGAAGCACGGACCTTCGCCGAGCATGTATTGCGTCTCCTCCAGCAGACCGGACACCGCGTCGGAGGTGCGCCACGACCCCAACGGCGCGTCGTCGGACACGAGCATGATCACCGCCCCACTCGTAACCGTGATCGACGCGCACACCTGGCACAGGCGCGCGACTCCAGGGTCGGTGTCACCGCCAGCCGAAAGCAGGGCCAGGATGCGGACCAACCGCTCAGCTTCCATCTTGAGATGTTAGGCGACTGAACAGGACAAATGCAGCTGGAGGTTGTCGCTGGAGACGACAAGGGCGCATCTCCGGTTTTTGGCGGATCCAGCTCTCCGAGGTGCCCACCGACTCTCGTCACGCACGAGAGTCCTGTTGTTCCCTGGCGAGCTGACGCCCGCAAATGTTTCTGAAGGTTCGAGTACTTCATTTGGCCAGACCTTTTGGCCTTTTACGACCAAGAGCGTCACAGTCGGACTGCCAATCGATCCCCTCGTAACGAATTTCAACTTATTTAGTTATAAACGAACTCGTCGGATTCTGCAACAAGCAGTTGGCCCTCAACGTACGGGATTTTCATCAGTACCGTACTGGGTGCGTCTACGTACTTATAGCAAAGGACGGCGCCGACCGACCCGGGTTTCGCCGATTAGATGGAAGCCGCGACAACAACTCGGATCCCGTCTTCTTGATCGAAACGTGGCACGCCGCTGACGCCACCCAATTGACCTAGAGGTCCGCAATCGCGAAGCCCGATAGGGTTACCTCAGGTGAGCGCGCGGACCTTGCGACAGCCGCGGACTAGCCCGTGCGCGGCCTGTGGTCCTCGCCCTGGGCGGTAGTGGTCCGCGGCCACGGCACACCCGCTTGTTGCCTTCGTCGCGTCCCCACGGGCGCGTCCCCACGAGCTGGCCGCTGTGCTCAGCGAGCACGCCAGCGGCTCGCAGGGGAGTCCTTGGCTCGCAGTGCTCCTGCTGTCCTGGATAGGCGCTCAGCACCCCCAACGGGATTCGAACCCGTGTTTCCGCCTTGAAAGGGCGATCCGGGGCGCTCTTCTGCCTGCCCGGGTTTGGTGAAAGTCCTGGTAGAGACTACTTATTATTGTCCACTGCTTGCCATCAGAATCCCTAATTGCGCGCACGATCGCGCACGGATCGCGCACGGATCGCGCACGGCCGGACTGCGAAGGGCACTGAAGGCGACGCCGGGGTAGTCGCGGTCGATGATGGGCGTTCTTAGTGGTCGCGTATGGCGATGCAATACGCTGACTGTGTTGAGCCGTGGAGGGTGTCGAGGAGCTGCTTTGGGACGACCACAACCTGGATCACATCGCCCGTCACGACGCGAGACCAGCAGAGGCCAACAGCGTGGTCTTCGGGCCTCGGCCGGTACTCGTGGTGATCTCGAACGAGCACTGGCTCGGTCGCCGAGAATTCTATGGAACCACTGAGGCGAGTCGGTATCTCGTAGTCGTGACGGCGCGACCCATGAGCGAACGCGAGCGTCGAGCATTCGAGAAGAGGATGGCGAGCGATGAGTGAGCATGACCCAGTCACAGACGGGCGCGACTGGTACGCCGAGACGGACCTGTCGGAGCACATCGCGAGTGGCAAGGTCGCCCGTGCTCCGCGCCCGCGCGATGGTGAGCCAATGTCGACATTCGCGTTGCGCATCAGCGATGGCGTGCTCGACGACGTTGCCGATGTCGCTAGCGCTCGTGGTGTGCCGACGAGCAGGCTGATGCGCCAGTGGATCGTCGAACGCCTCGCGTTAGAGCAAAGACGTCCAGCGGATTCGACCGACGCGATCTGGCAGGCAGCGCTCGATGCCGTGCCACGTCTCGCCGAAGACATCGCCGGTCAGCTCGCGGGTCGGCGCTCGACGTAAGCCACGCGTGTCGCGCTTTTCAGGCGCGCTCAGACCAGATCGGCCCGAGTCCACTACCTCACGGT
>ODAK010007453.1_pt1 | contig 10985 bp, 8 predicted proteins | sample 1539591 | NCBI WGS metagenome assembly ODAK01 (sample SAMEA3539303, study PRJEB22396) | soil metagenome | biome: tundra; feature: field; material: soil | place: USA | collected 2010-05 | depth 0.15 m | reverse complement strand
AAAGGATCACGTCCAGCGCAGCAAGAGACTCGGCGAGGCTTTGTCGATGACGAGCGCCAATAATTGGTACGATGTCTTTGCCACGCGATAACACCCAGGCGATTGCAATCTGTGCCAACGTCGCACCCTTCGCCTCCGCGATCATCCGAATAGGTTCAAGGAGTTTTAAATTTTTCTCCAAGTTCTCGCCTTTGAATCGCGGGCTGTAACTCCGAAAATCGCCTGGCGTTATCTTATCCTTTGACCAGCGATCGCTGATAAGTCCACGCGAGAGCACGCCATATGCCGTGATGCCGATGCCAAGCATCCGACAGGTCGGCAATATTGATGCTTCAATGCTCCGTGAGAACAGCGAATATTCGATCTGCAGATCGCAAATAGGATGGACTGAAGCGGCCCGTCGAATAGTTTCGCTTCCAACTTCAGACAAGCCGATATGACGGACATAACCAGCCTTCACCATCTCTGCGATGGCGCCGACCGTATCTTCGATGGGAACGTGAGAATCAAGTCGCGCAGGGCGGTAGATATCGATGTGGTCTGTGCCTAGCCGTCTCAGCGTGTACGCTAAGGCCGTTTTGACAGCAGCAGGGCGCGCATCAAATCCTACCCATTTTCCTCTGGGATCGCGCTGTGCGCCAAACTTGACGCTCAATATGATCTGATCACGCGGTCTGTTTTGGATCGCCTCAGAGATAAGCATCTCATTATGGCCCATGCCATAAAAGTCACCTGTGTCGAGCAGCGTTACATTTGCATCGAGCGCCGTACGGATAGTGGCTATACTCTCGGCGCGATCTGACGGGCCATAGAAGTCAGACATGCCCATGCAGCCCAAGCCGATGGCTGAGCTCGTCGGACCATTCACTCCAAGTGATCGGGTTTGCATCAAACACTCCCGTCTTTATGCATACCCTGCTCTATCCGTTTCCCGAGTTGATAAATGCCGTCGGACGAGTCTCGCTTGTTGATTTTTGACTGCAAAAAAAGACCGCCTTACGACGGTCCTTCTGAATCAGGATGAGGCGAGTGGTCAGGCATTGCTTAGAAAGACAAGATATGCGCGTCGGGAACGGCCAAATTGGGGTCTTGCCTAACTGATGCGACCCGCGAGGGCCGCTCCCGGCGCCACCTTTTGGCAATTGATAGGCACGCATGTTTTGTCCCCCGACTGACGCGTTTGATTTACACTGATATTTCTAGGTGAACTTTGGAAGGGCGTTAAACTTTGCAAGCGTAAACGACATTTGGTGTTTGCTGTCTCCAAAATGAAGACAGCGCAAGGCACACAATTATTTCAGCTCCACCAATTAGGCTTAAGCGGACGTTGAGCCCGGCACTTTAAAGGGCGTTCTTCAGGATATTTCCGCTCGACTGCACGAACCACCGTTCAGTTGTGAACGGCTTGCCGGCAAGGCGAGCGTCCGTCCAATCAGCAACCAAGGTGGCTGGAAACGGGCCCAGATTGCAAGACGCGACATTACCGACCGAATGTCGTGATTCTTGATAGATCACCAACTGCCGCGGAGCGGTCATCCTTGTGAACATGCGCTCAGTGTGAACCAGCGGGCTTAATTCCTCGCATTCGCCAGCGACACAAAGATAAGGCACTTTGATCCGTTCGGCGTGCCCCTCCCAGGTTAGCGAGGTGATAAACCGATCGAAAGCTGCCTCGTCGGTATAGTCCGACATCCACATGAACCGCTTTTTGAACGTCGGCGACGCTTCTTCAAAAATGGTGTGGCAGCCCGGCTCGAGGCAGGTGGACATTACAGCACAGGCGCGCAGGCGCGGTTCGTTCGCTGCCACTAGGGTGCCGAACAACGAACCGAAGCTCCGCCCTGTGACCACCATACGATTTGGATCGATCTCAGGTCTGGCCGCTAGCCAATCGACAATCGCTGGCCCGGCTGCGATCCAGTTGTCCATACTGACGTAGAGTCCAAGAAGCGGCGCCTCGTTTTGTCCCGGGCCATCGACCGTAAGCACGGCGTAGCCGCGGTTCAACCAGCGGTCTCCGTAGAGTGCTACCCCGATCTCTTTGAAGCCATCCATCCCCGGGATTTCGATCACCACCGGTAACTGCCCACCCTTGTAACTCGGCGGCAGGTGAAACCACCCCGGCAGATGCCGGCCTCGAAATGGAATCCAGGCCGGCTCAACACGGTGATCTGCCAGACGCGCATAATCCATGTAACAGCCGCGCTTTTTCTGATTGAGACGAATGTTCTCTTCGTTGTTCTCGAGATGTGGCCATTGCGCCGCACCCCAATTGATCGCTGCCATGAAATAATTGTCTCGAGCGGTGACCAACGCGCCCTTCTCTTCTGCAGCCCTGGCCTTGGCCTCACGGCGCCGCGCCGTCGCTTCGAAAGCTGGTGCCATATCATCGTGTTTTTTTACGCGCTCACGGACGCCAGCGAAGTCAGCGTTAGCCTCCACCCCGCATGGTGCATTCAGATAGAAGGTCCGGGGCTGATCCCAGTCCGGCCCATTAGCGCGAATTATATTGTCGATAAGCCAGCGCTGCGCCTCAAAGCGGGCTACCTTTGGCTCACCGCTTTTGTGGACATAGTTCGGAAGAGCATCATGCAGCTTTTCGGCCATGGATATGTCCCGTATCAATCGTGGCGAAGCAAAGACCCGCTCGCGCAAACGCCAGGATATTCCCGAGGCGTCACGCTCTGCCTCTCTGCCAGCTCACGCAGGTTTTGCTTGGGTGATCTCCTCGAGCACTCGCCCCTTCGTTTCGATCCCGATCGCGAGTAGTGCGAAGGACGAGATCAGAAAGGCGAGCGCAAAGGTGTGGAGAACATAGGCTCCCGCCCCGTAGGCCAACATAAAGCCCACAACGGTTGGCGCGAGGAATGAACCGATGCGTCCGATACCGAAGAACCAGCCGACCGCTGTAGCCCTCAGATGCGTGGGATGCAGCTCACTGACATAGATCCCTGTTGAACCATAAACGCCCGGATTAACCCACCCCACGGCAGCCGCTGCAAAGTAGAGCCACGTGCCGCTCGCCATCGCGAACCAAAGATGGCAAAACGCCCCGATGAAATAGTACAGGAACAGCACTGGCCTGCGGCCGTACCGGTCAATAAGGAAGCCGCAGGCAGAATAGCCGACTATGGCGGAAAGCGCCTGCACCAACATGAAGGTGATCGCCCGCGTGAGCGGAATTCCGCGCTGAACCAAAATGGTTGGCAACATGAATAGAATGCCGTTTGAAGCCCAGAGAAATCCGAACGAAACCACCCATAACAGCAGCGTGTTTTTCAGGCGTCCGGGTGCGAGAAGTTCGAAAACCGTAACCTTCACCTTGGTGGCAACCTCCGGGTGGACATTCGGCAATGCCTTGATTTCGTCCCCACTCAAGGAACGACCAATCGCCTGCTTCTCGATGTCCATAACGGTCTGCTCCGCTTCGTCGATGCGGCCCTTGCTGAGCAGGTAACGGACGGACTCAGGCATATAGCGCCGCACGAAGAAGAGCAGGACAGCCGGAATGACGCCGACAATGAAAAGCGCGCGCCAACCCCAGCGCGGGATGATGAAGAGGCTCAAAGCTGCCGCGATAACGAGCCCAACTGGGAACGCTGCCATGATGTTGCCGGCCATCCTGCCGCGAATTCGGCCGGGGCTAAACTCGGAGCTTAGCGTCAACGTGACTGGAACTTCGCCGCCGAGTCCGAAATTTGACAGGAAGCGGAAGACGCCGAGCGTCATTATATTCCACGAGACCGCCACTAGGCCGGTGAAGACCGCAAACAGCCCCACCGTTGCCTGAAAGGCCGTGCGACGGCCGATGTAATCGGAAATCGTTCCCCAGAACAACGCGCCGAGAAATGCGCCGACAAGCCCCACGGTCGCAAGCAGCCCCGCTTGCGCCGGCCCCAGACCAAATTCACGGGCAACCGGCGGCAACGCCGCACCAAACAGCGCGAAGTCAGCCGCATCTAAAGCAATACCGAAGAAGGCTAAAATAAAAAAGTGGCGGTGCCATTGAGAGAACGGCAAACGTTCAAGGCGCGCGACAAGCCTTGCGGACTTCTCCTCGACGTTCATTGCGACTCCCCCCATGAAATTTCCTAGTTGGGAAATTGTTTTTCTCGGGGGTCGAGGTTGCTACATCCCACTTTGTATGACAAGTGGGCATGGGCACTTCAATGCAGAAATTCACGCAGCAATCGTAGCGCCTGCGCCGGCTGCTCCAGAACCGATGCGTGACGGGCAGCTCTGATCCATGCGAGGCGGGCCTTGCCGATATGCGCCGCGAGCCAATTCGCCGCATCGAGAAAACTCGGAATATCGTCGTCTCCACAAATAACCAATGTCGGCGAGACTATCCGCGCAGCATCAGCGCGCAGGTCCGCTGCGGCGAGCGCCTTACAGGCCAGCGCATAACCCTCGCCCGGGCAGTGAGCGAGCGCCTCGCGTACATAGCGTACATCAGCAGCGTCTTTTGCCAGTGCGAAAGGCGTAAACCAGATTGGCAGCAAACCCTCGATCAGCGAGGTGGGGCGTTGCTCCCGCGCGGCCTTGGCGCGGACCGCCCACATTCCACGGAGTTCATCTGTGTAGCGCGGCGTCGTATCGATTAAAACTAACCGATCCACCATATCCGGGTTCGCGGCGGCTAGTCGCTGAGCAATGAGCCCGCCCAGGGAAATTTCGGCGACGTGCACCTTGGAGATGTTCTGAGTACGCATGACGTCAGCGGCTTGTTCAGCAAGGTCTTCAACCGTGTATGGCGCATCGGGGACTGGTGTCCGGCCATGTCCGGGAAGATCGTAGGAGAGCAGGCGAAAGTTGTTGGCGAGACCGGCCGCAAAATCCCAGAAATGGTGATCAACCCCGAGACAATGCAGTAGTAGCAACGGCGCCCCGTCGCCGCGCGCATGCATGATAACCGATCGCGTATCAAGCCTTGCCACGAATACCCCCGCTCTCGATCTAGCAACGAACGGGCCAAATCGCTGGCTCGACAATTTTCATCTCGCCTTTTACAAAGCACTCCGCTGTTTGTATATCAAGCAAAGGCGCGAGTCTCCGGCACTTCGGTCGTACTGTGAGAGAACGATATGATTATCGACGTATTCAACCATTTCATGCCGAAGCCTTACCTCGATCGCCTCGCGCACCTGATTCCCGACCATGTTGCTGTCAAGGCCTTCCCCCGACTCGCGACACTGGTCGATGTGGAAGCGCGCCTGAGACTTCTCGACCAATTCGATGGCGTTCAACAGGTTCTTTCGCTTGCGAATCCACCGCTTGAACTGGTGGGCCCACCGGACACGACGCCAGAGCTTGCCCGTATTGCCAACGACGCACTCGCAGACATTTGTCGCAAGCACCCGCGGGCCTTTCCGACTTTCATCGCCGCACTGCCGATGAACAACATGGATGCCACACTCGCCGAGACCGACCGTGCCATACGCGAATTGGGCGCGCGTGGCGTCCAGGTATTCACCAATGTTGCCGGAAAGCCTCTCAGCCTGCCCGAGTTCAGGCCGCTGTTCCGACGCATGGCGGAACTTGACTTGCCGGTCTGGGTGCATCCGATGCGCGGCCCAAACTTCGCCGACTACGCTAGCGAAAAGCATTCAGAAGACGAGATTTGGTTCAGCTTTGGCTGGCCTTATGAGACTACGGCCTGCATGACACGGCTTATCTACTCGGGCCTATTCGATGAGCTGCCCAATCTTAAGATCATCTCGCATCATATGGGCGGGATGATCCCATATTTCCCAGGCAAAATTAAACTTGGCTTCCGACAGATTTTTTTCGGTACTCCCGAGCGTAATCCGGTGGCCGAAGAACACGGCCTCAGGAAGCAGCCGATCGAGTATTTCAGAATGCTCTATGCCGACACTGCACTCTGCGGCGAAGAGGCGCCGACGCGCTGCGGACACGCCTTCTTCGGCACTTCCCATTGCTTGTTTGCGACTGACGCCCCCTTCGATGCTGAACAAGGGCGCAGCCTGATCGCCGACACAATCCGAGGCGTGCGATCGCTTGGGCTTTCTTCCGAAGAAATTAATCGCATCTTCGCGGGCAATGCCCGCGACCTACTCAAGCTGTAAGGGAAAGCCATGAAGACGCAAAATATCAAAGTGAAGCTCCGCGATGGTGAGATGGGTGCTTATCTCGCGATCCCCGACCGCCAGCCGGTCGGCGCTATCATCGCCATTATGGAAATCTGGGGCGTTAACGACACGATGCGACATCATGCACATGAATTTGCTGAAGCTGGATTTATATGCCTAGTCCCAGATCTGTTCTGGCGGCAGGAGCCCGGCGTTGAGCTGTCCGACGGTAACCCTGAACACATCAAGAAGGCGTTCGATCTCTATTACGAATTTGATTACGATCTCGCCGTGCGTGACATGGAGGACACTTGGCACTACTTGGCACAGATGGCGGAATGCAATGGCAAGGTGGGCGCCGTCGGCTACTGCCTCGGCGGCAAGCTTTGCTATCTGATGTGCTGCCGCACCGACATTGATTGCGCGGTCGCCTATTACGGCACCTATATCGAACACAATATCCGCGAGGTGAAGAACCTGCATCGACCATTCATGCTTCACATGGCGATGAAGGATCGATGGGTGCAGACTGAAGTCAACGAGCTTCTGGAGCGGCGGCTCTCACCCAATCCGCTAGTGACGATTCACAAGTATCCTGGCGCGGACCACGCCTTCGCCCGCATCGGCGGCAAGACCTACAGTAAGCCGGAGGCCGACCGCGCGCTCGGGCTGACGCTCGAATTCTTCAGACAGTATCTTGCATGACCTCAGATCGGATTCAGCCGCGGGAATAGCGCGCGAGGATTATCCTCCACGATTGCCTGCACCTCGACGGCCGAGAAGCCGGCCTTGCGCACCGTGCCGACCGGATCGAGATCGGCCGGCGGGAATGAATAATCGCTGCCGAGCGCGATCCGGCTAACCGATACCCGTTCCGCCAGCCAGCGGAGGATCGTGGGATCATGCAAGATGGTGTCATAATAGAAGCGTCGCAGATAGGCGGACGGCGGCTTACGCGCGACATCACCCTGGGCCACGCGATCCATTCGCGTGTGCATGCAATCGAACCGCCCGGTGAGGTAGGGGAATGTGCCGCCGCCATGGGAGAGCAGAAGGCGCAAGCTTGGAAAGCGATCGAGAACACCGGCGCCGATCAACGAGCCGACACAGAACGTCGTATCGACGGTATATTGGGCGACTTGCGACAGGCCGAACTTCGCGGAGCGTGGCGCCGGCTGCGCCTGTACGGGGTGGATGAAAACGCCCACGTCCAGGTCCACGGCGACCTGCCAGAATGCATCGAGGTCCACTTCCCCCAGATTTATCCCTTCTACATTGGCAGCGACGACGGCGCCCACCGCGCCAAGCTGGCGCACGGCATGCTCGAGCTCCGCCGCAGCCTCCTGCTCGTGCGGCAACGGGACGGATGCCAGCATCGAAAACCGCTTCTCTTCCCGCGAACAGAGGTCCGCGAGATGCTGGTTGAGAAACCGGTGCCATTCCCGAGCTTGCACCGCAGGCAACCCATAGGCGAAGATATCGGCCCAAGATGATAGGACCTGATGGTCAACTCCCTGTTGCGCCATCGCTTCAATGCGTTTCGCAACGGGCTCTATCAGCTTGGGGAAGAATGGCCGGACCTTCAAGCCGTAATCAAAATGGAAAGCACAGGCGCAGGATGGCGGATGCCGTACAACCGAAAGACCAAACTCCCTCGCTCGCACTTCGACGCTTTCCAGAATAGTTGGCGGCACATAGTGCGCGTGAACATCAATTGGCATCGGCAGGTTCCTTGCTTGTGGTCGGATTGGATTCGAAGGATAGATTGCTGAGTCCCATTTCGCCATCGAAACAGCTAACGTGCCTTTGAGAATGTCTAGGACTTCCACGCCCAAGGCCGCGAAAACTCGGCGTAGTTTTCTCTACTCCGACCTTCTGACGGCCCTGCGTTCGCGAATTGCAAACGGCAGCTACCCGCCGGGCGGTCGCCTGCCGAGCCTTGCGGAGCTCACCAAAGCGTTCGGCGTGAGCGCGATCACAGTGCGGCGCGCCTTGCGCGAACTGGTCTACGAGGGGCTTGTCCAGGGACACCAGGGGCTTGGGGTATTCGTTAAAACCAAGCCGCGGATCCACCGCGTGCTTGCAGGCGATCCTGACCGCTCCATCGGGGACGAAATTAGGCGCGCTGGTTTCGTGCCTCGCCTCGCCGAGCTTAATCAAGGCGCGATCAAAGCCGATGACAAGATCGCCGCCCGCCTCGGACTCCGGGCAGGTACATCTATTTTCCGCCATCAGAAACAGACTTTCGCTAATGACGAACCCGTTGCCTTGCACCGGCTGTACATGCGCCCAAGCCTCGCACGTACCCTGCAGAAAGAGTTAGGAAATGCTTTCATCTTCAGTCTGCTGAAAAAGCACAACATTCCTATTGCCGATCTGAGATGCGAATTTAGCTCGGCGACAGTGGCCGAAGACGAGTCAAAATTATTTCAACTTCCAGCCGGACATCCTATCCTGCGCGTCGACTACACCGCGATCGATCCGAAGGGAAAACCGTTCCTGCTTGGAGAGACACTCTGCCGTCCGGACCGGTTCGTCTTCGAGGTGAATCTTCCGCAGCGCGGAAAGTCCCGGCCGCGGCGCCCGGCACGATAGCTGCCCCTTCCCCTATTCGGCGGGAATGATCGGCAAGAGAACATAGGGTTGCCGGCCCGGCGTGAAGTACAGCGTATTGAAGCCCGCAAAATTTTCAGCCGGGCGGTCCTGCGGGTGTGTGTGCAGGAACGGGCCGACGCCGGTGAGCGAGTATTTGACGCCTTCGAGCACAAGCGGCGGACCTTCGTATTCGTAATCCTTGCCGCGCACCGACAGACCGATGCTGTAGCCCGGCGGGACGACGATGCAGGTCGGCCAAATCTCGACGTCGAGTTCGACAGGCACGTCCGGCGTGAGCGGCCAGCCTTCGTCGTGCGTATGGAAAGGCCGATAAGGCAATGAGCGCGACGGATCGAGCTTTCGATGAGAAGCGCGCAGCCAACCGAGAGAAACTGGCGTGCGTGGATCGTTGGAGCCGATGAAGACCACCTCTTCGCCTTGCGGATCGAAAACGCGCAGGACAAGGAACACGTCGGCATCCCTCGTCGAGGACGAAAGCGACAATTTAGCCGCCAGCGGCCCGGTAATTTCGAGTTGTTCAGTCAATGGCGCCGACATGAAAGTCAGGCCGGGGCCCATGGCCTCGTATGTAAGCGCGGTCACCGCCACCGACTCGCGGGTGCTGATGCTCATATCGGTCGGGTCGAGATAGAAATTCGTCCATTGCGTACGCGCGAGCGGCCATTCGTTTTCATGCCTCTCGACGAACTTTTCTCCCGGATGGCGGACTTGCAGCAGCACCTTTGGCTGCTTGTCCCAACCAGTGTCCTCGCCTTTGAGGAAGTGTCCGAGAAAGCGCTTCTGCAAACCGACGCCGTAATCCGTATAGAAATGCGTCCAATGGGCATCGCCATGCACCTCCAACCATTTCTGCTCAGACGCCGCGGCCAGAAATCCCTCAAAATTCCCGCGTGGATGAAGTCCGACCCCGCCCCAATTGGCAGCACTCAATAGCGGCGTCTTAATCTTTCCGAAATCAGCAGTCCGCTCCCGGCAAGTCGCATCGTCGAAGGGATGATCGAGTATGAATTGCTCGATGTTGCGGCGATTCTTCTTGAGTTCTTCGTTTGATAGCGTTTCGGGACCGGACATTAGTTCGCCCGTAACCTTACTGCGCAGGCCGCGCTCACCCAACCCGTATTGGGCGCGATAGAATGCTCGCGGGTAAAGATTGTCCATGAAACGGCAATAGATTCCTCCATGCCGAGTTACTTCGCGGTACCAGTCTGCCGCTCCTTCCCAGACGCAAATGGCGGCAAGGTGCGGCGGCTGGTGCTGCGCGACGAACCATTGGTTCATCGCATAGTAGGAAATTCCGTTCATGCCGACTTTGCCGTTACTCCAGACCTGAGCGGCGGCCCACTCAATGCAATCGTAAATATCCTTCGTCTCCCGCGGCGACCAAGGATCGAGAAAGCCCGGCGAACAACCGGATCCGCGCGCATCGATGCGCAAACAGGCATAGCCATCCGGCACCCACTTTTCCGGATCGACCAATTCCCAGACCTGATATTTGTTGCTCGAACCCTTTGCGGTTTCAGGAAACGCTTTGGTCATGCGCTCCCAGGCACTCCTATTGCCTTCCTGGAACGCGAGCCCCTTACCGAACGCGCCGTACGATAGAATTACGGGATGACCTCCGTCGTCATCGGGCCGGAACAAATCAGCACGCAGCACGATCCCGTCATCCGTTTCGATTGGAACATCCCAATCAATCCGCATTCCATCGCGGACTTCACTCCTCACGGGCTTCAAACCTTCATCCATGACACGTTCCAGCGGTTGTTCGACACTCCTACTTTGTATATAAGGTTGATGGATTTGTATACGGACGCCGGATTGTCGTCTCCTGAGACATCGGGGAAAATTGAATGGGCACGCAATTCGTCCGAGTGCGAGTTCGCCAAACGAATTACCGGTGATCAGCCTTCTGTCATGCGCATGACCAAGCTCCTGCTGCGAGAGAGCCGGTCGATGTCACTGGAGAGCCTCCTACAATTTTAAGCGAGGATGCAACTGCTCGCACAAGCGAGCGAACACTACCAGGATGCGGTCGCAGCTTTTCTCGAAAAGAGCCGACAAAATTTCGGAGGGCTATAATCATGCCTCAGCGAATTGACACCACAGTGTCCCTAAAACCACTCAGGTCCGAAACTAGCGGCGGCATGCGTATCGATTGGGATGTTCCAATCGAAATGGACGATGGCATCGTGCTGCGCTGTGACGTATTCCGGCCAGAAGGACCCGGCCGCTACCCTGTCCTCCTCGGTGCTGGGCCTTACGCCAAGTGGCTCTCGTTTC
>ODAK010007452.1_pt1 | contig 10985 bp, 13 predicted proteins | sample 1539591 | NCBI WGS metagenome assembly ODAK01 (sample SAMEA3539303, study PRJEB22396) | soil metagenome | biome: tundra; feature: field; material: soil | place: USA | collected 2010-05 | depth 0.15 m | reverse complement strand
ATCTCCGTAGGTGAGCCGCCGCAGCTACCGCTGGCCGACGTCGCAGCGTTCAGCCTGGACGACGCCAGCACCACTGAAATCGACGATGCATTTTCCCTGACGCGGCTTGCCAACGGCCGCTATCGCGTCGGCATTCACATCGCCGCGCCGGCACTGGGTTTCGCACCCGGGTCCGCAGTGGACAAGATCGCGCGCGCGCGTCTGTCCACCGCGTACATTCCAGGCCAGAAGATCACCATGTTGCCGCCGCAGGTAATCGAACGCTACACCCTTGCCGAGGGTCGCGAATGCCCGGCGGTGTCACTGTACTTGGACATCAATCCGTTGTCGCATGTGGTGGAGGGGCAGGAAACCCGCATCGAGCGGGTGAAAATCGCCGCCAACCTGCGCCACCATCAGGTGGAGGCGCTGGACGCAGCTTTCCTCGCCGGGGAGGAACGCGGCGAACTACCGTTCGAGGCCGAGTTGTTTTTCCTGTGGCGACTCGCGCTCGAACTGGAGGCAGCGCGCGGCAAGCCCGCTGCGCACCAGGACCGCATCGACTACAACTTCTACATCGAGAACGAGCGCGTCAGCATCGTCGAGCGCAAGCGCGGCGCGCCGCTGGACAAGCTGGTTTCGGAACTGATGATCAGCGCCAACAACAACTGGGGCAGGCTGCTCGCCGACCGCGGCGTGCCCGCCATTTACCGGGCCCAATCCAATGGCAAGGTGCGCATGACCACCGTGGCCTCTCCGCACCAGGGGCTGGGCGTGTCGCATTACGTTTGGGCGAGTTCGCCGCTGCGCCGCTACATCGACCTGATAAACCAGTGGCAGCTGATCGCCTGCCTGTCGGGGGCTACGCCGCCGTTCGGAAAGAACTCCGCCGATCTACTCGCGGCGATGCGCGAGTTTGAACTGGCCTACGCGGCCTACGATCAGTTTCAGGGGAAAATGGAGCATTACTGGTGCCTGCGCTGGCTGCTGCAGGAGCAGGTGACGCTGTCAACGGCGCAGGTGCTGCGCGATAATTTGGTCAAATTCGAGGGAATCCCGCTGTATGTCCGCGTGCCTTCGCTGCCAGAACTGGAAATTGGCAGCAGGGTGCTTCTCGACATCGAGGGGATAGATCTGATTGATAATTCGGTCAAAGCCAGATACAAGGGACCGGCGGGGGGCTAGAGCTGATTGATCATTCGGCGCATGAGCGCGTTGGGTAGCGAGTGAGTACAGGTTTAAGCAGCTTTGCTGGTTCGGTTCGCGACCCTGGGGTCCAGTCATGCCATATCGGATATGCCCCGACAAAAAGTTAAGATAAATTCTCGTGAAAAGCATAAAATACTTTGATTTTACGGGTTTTTGAGGTTTGATTGCACAGCGCTTATCCACTCGGCTCCACGGGCCTGCGCTGGCCTGACTTCATGGCTGGCATGGATCCGTCGTCGCGCAGCTTCACGCTCGCGTTGGGTTTATCCATCGTGCTGCATGCGGTAGCGCTGTCCATCCATTTCAAGCTGCCCGGCATCATCCACGACAAGTATCTTTCCCAGCCGCTGGAAGTGGTGCTGATCAACAGCAAGACCCGCGCCAAGCCGACCAAGGCCGACGTGCTGGCGCAAGCCAACCTCGACGGGGGCGGCAATACCGACGAGAACCTCCACGCCAAGACGCCGCTGCCGGTGCTAAGGGACGCCGCGCCCGGCGCCGATGCCAGACGCGCAGCACGCAGAGTGCAGGAGCTGGAGGCCCAACAACTGAAGATGATGACCCGGTTGCAGGCGGCGAAAAGCGTAACCACGGCCGAACAGCCCAAGCCCGCGTCCGCCGCGGAGGCGCCGCAGCCCCAGGTATCGGGCCAGGAGCTCGCCACCAGCACGCTCGCGATCGCGCGCATGGAGGCGCAGATTTCGCGTCAGGTGGAGGAATACAACAAGCGCCCGCGAAAGGCATTCGTAGGCTCGCGCGCTCAGGAATACCGCTTCGCGCAATACGTCGAGGACTGGCGCCAGAAAGTCGAGCGCATCGGCAACCTGAACTATCCGGACAACGCGCGCGGCCGGGTCTACGGCAGCCTGGTGCTCGCCGTCTCGATCAATGCCGACGGCGGCCTGGAGGCGGTCGAGGTGCGGCGCTCCTCCGGGCAGCAGATTCTCGACCGCGCCGCCGAGCGCATTGTAACAATGGCGTCGCCTTACGCGAGCTTCCCCCCCAATATCAGGCGCGACACGGACATTCTCGTCATCACCCGTACCTGGACATTCGCGCCGGGTGACAAACTGTTTGGAGAGTGATTCTCCGCCATGCCGGACCGATACGCCGTCATCGGCAATCCCGTCGCGCACAGCAAATCGCCGCAGATTCACGCCGAGTTTGCGCGCCAGACCCAGCAGGACCTGGCGTATGAGCGGTTGCTCTCGCCCGCGAACGCGTTCATAGCGACCGCCAACGCCTTCCGCACCCGCGGCGGGCGCGGCCTGAACGTCACGCTGCCGTTCAAGGGCGAGGCGTTCCGCTACTCCGACCGGTTGTCGGAGAGCGCCCGCGCCGCACAGGCGGTGAACACGCTCAAATTCGAGGGCGATGCAATCATTGGCGACAACACCGACGGTGCTGGACTGGTGAACGACCTCGTGCGTAATCTCGGCCACGCCGTCGCCGGCGCTCGCGTACTCCTGCTAGGTGCAGGCGGCGCCGCGCGCGGCGTGATCAGGCCCCTGCTCGAGCAGCAGCCGGCGCAGTTGGTAATCGCCAACCGCACGCTCGACAAAGCGCGGCGGCTTGCGCAAAGCTTCCGCGATGGTCTTGAGGCCAGCTCCTACGCGACACTCGCCGGCAGGCAGTTCGATCTAGTCGTCAACGCCACCTCGGCGAGCCTGGCCAGGGAGTTGCCGCCGTTGCCTCGCGGCGTGTTCGCGCGCGGCGCGCTAGCCTATGACATGATGTATGGGACGGGCGAAACGCCCTTTCTTGCGTTCGCGCGCGCCGATGGCGCGGCGGCGCTCGCGGACGGCTTGGGGATGCTGGTGGAGCAAGCGGCGGAGTCGTTCTTTATCTGGCGCGGCGTACGCGCGAACACCGCGCCCGTACTGAAGCTGCTCCGGCAAACAGCGGCTTGAGCATGGCTCGTGCGATCAAGCGTGCTCTGATGTGGCTGTGGAAGGCGTTTTCCTACACCCTGGGTCTTCTGTTCATCGCCCTGCTGCTGTACCAGAGCTGGTTCGCCGCGCACATCTGGTACTGGGCCGGGCACAATCCCCAGAACACAAGCTTCATGCAGGCGCGCCTGGAGCGCATGCGCGAAAAGGATCCGGCGGCAAAGCTGAAGCAACAATGGGCAAGTTACGCCCGCATCTCCGACGAATTGAAACGCGCGGTGATCGTGGCCGAGGACGCCAAGTTCTCCGAGCACGACGGTTTCGACTGGGAAGGAATTCAGAAAGCATTGGAAAAAAACCAGAGGCGGGGAAAGGTGGTCGCCGGCGGCTCCACCATCAGCCAGCAACTGGCGAAGAACCTGTTCCTCTCAGGCGAGAAAAGCCTGTGGCGCAAAGGACAGGAGGCCGTCATCACCTGGATGCTGGAGATGCTCATGGACAAGGAGCGGATTCTGGAAATCTATCTGAATGTCGCCGAGTGGGGCAATGGCGTCTTCGGCGCCGAAGCCGCAGCGCGGCATTATTACAATGTCAGCGCGGCCAGCTTGAACGCCGATCAGGCGGCGCGGCTGGCGGCGATGCTGCCGCGGCCGCTTTACTACGAGCGCAACCGCGACTCCGAGTTCCTGCAGCGCTACAGCGAAACCATACGCGCGCGCATGCCCTCCGCCCAGCTTCCTTAAGACCCGGTAACCCGGTGGTTACGCGTTCTTCAGCGCAGCGCGCCGGCTGCGGCGCGCGTTCGCGCAGAAAGGCGAAAGTCGGCAGGCTCGCCAAAGCAAACAGCGCCGCGGTAATGAGCATGGTCACCGGCACGAACTGCGCCGCTTCGTGGCCAGCGGCTTGAGCCCAGGATACGTAATCGAGACAGGCGCCCAGCGTAAGCAGACGGCCGAGGTAACCCAGGCTCCAGCCCCAGCCCGATACCTTGCCCAGATCTCTGCCACGCGCCAATTCCGGTAGGAACGCCGCGATCAGATCGCAGCCTTTGCAAAAGAAAAAGTTTGATCCCACCACGCAGACGACGGCGACGACAAGATTGCCGGGGCCGGCCATGGCGAGCGCGGCGGGGCCGAGCACGCAGCCGACGGTGGTAACAAGCAGCAACGGCTTCTTGTTGGCACGCAGGTCGGCGTACGCACCGATGACCGGGGCGGTGACGATCACCAAGGCGTAGGACAGAGACAATGTCGCCGTCCAGGCGCAGGTCGCCCAGGGCGCGTTGCCCGCCACAACAGCAACGAAGTAGGCGTTGAACATCGCGGTGAGCACCACCGTGGTGTACCTGAGTTGGCAAAGTCGTATATCGCCCAGGCCCAGATTTCCAATGGACCTGCGTCCCGTTCAAGTCCGCCGCCACCGCGCACTTCGGCCATATTCAAGACCAATGGAAAGGCGATGCAACGATCATAACCCGCCTGCTAGAATTCGCTATCGGTATAGGCACAAGCCGCGATTCATCATGCGTTATCACTGCAAAGGAAGCCGACAGCATGCTCAAGGAATTCAAAGAATTTGCGATGAAGGGCAATGTGATCGACCTGGCGGTGGGCGTGATCATCGGCGCCGCCTTCGGCAAGATCGTCGATTCCGTGGTGAATGACCTGATCATGCCGGTGGTGGGGCGGGTGCTGGGCGGCCTGGATTTTTCCAACTACTTCCTTGCGCTCAAGGACATTCCACCGGGCACGGCCGTGACACTGGATGCCGTGAAGAAGGCGGGCGTGCCGGTGTTCGCCTACGGCAACTTTCTCACTATCTCTATCAATTTTGTCATTCTCGCGTTCATTATTTTCCTGCTGGTACGCTGGATCAACAAGCTGAAGCGTGCGGAAGCCGCGGCGCCGGCGCCCGCGCCGGCCGAGCCGCCCGAAGAAGTGAAACTGCTGCGCGAAATCCGCGACAGCCTTAAGCCGAATTGAATGCAGATCGCGCCTTGCGGCGCGAGAGCTTTGCCGAGACGGGCTTGCGCCCTTGCCGCTCGATTCGCGTGCTCTATTTGCCCAAGGTCGCGAACACCGCTTCGGCAGCGCTGATGGTCGCACCGATATCCTGCTCGCCGTGCGCCGCGGACATGAAACCCGCTTCGTAGGCGGAGGGCGCGAAATGCACGCCGCGATCGAGCATGCCGTGGAAGAATTGGTTGAACGCCTCTTTATCGCACTGCATGACTTCGGCGAAGCTGTGCGGAACGTTCGCGCGGAAATAGATGCCGAACATGCCGCCGATTGCCTGCGCCGAGAACACCACACCGTGTTTTTTCGCCGCCGCAGCCAGACCTTCGGTCAATGCCAGCGTGCTGGCGCCGAGCTTTTCATAAAAGCCGGGGACCTGCACCAGCTTCAACGTCGCTAAACCTGCCGCCACCGCCACCGGATTCCCCGAGAGCGTGCCCGCCTGATAGACCGGCCCGAGCGGGGCAATTTTCTGCATGATCTCGCGCCGTCCTCCAAAAGCGCCCACCGGCATGCCACCGCCGATGACCTTGCCCAGCGTGGTGAGGTCGGGCTGAATGGCGTAGCGTCCCTGCGCGCCGGTCAAACCTACGCGAAAGCCGGTCATCACTTCGTCCAGAATCAGAACTGCGCCGTATTTGGTGCACAGCTCGCGCATAGCGCGCAGGAATTCTGGCTTGGGTGCCACCAGGTTCATGTTGCCGGCGACCGGCTCCACGATCACTGCGGCAATGTCCTTGCCGCACTCGGCGAAGCTGCGCTCCAGTTGCCCGGCTTCGTTATAGTCGAGCACCAGGGTATGTGCCGCAATTTCGGGCGGGACACCGGACGAGCTCGGCTGGCCAAAAGTAAGCGCGCCCGAGCCTGCCTTCACCAGCAGGCTGTCGGCATGGCCGTGATAACAGCCTTCGAACTTGATCACGCGGCTGCGGCCGGTATAACCGCGCGCCAGGCGCAACGCCGTCATCGTGGCCTCGGTACCCGAACTCACCAGGCGCACCAGTTCCATGCCGGGCAGCAGCTTGCACAACAGCTCGGCCATTTCGATTTCGGCTTCGGTCGGCGCGCCAAATGACAGGCCTTTCTTAGCGGCCGCACACACTGCGGCCACCACCTCGGGATGGGCATGGCCCGCCACCATCGCTCCCCAGGAGCCGATGTAATCGATATAACGCCGGCCTTCGGTGTCCCACATGCAGGCGCCCTCGCCGCGCGCGATGAAGCGTGGCGCACCGCCCACGGCGCGAAACGCCCGCACCGGGGAATTGACCCCGGCGGGAATGAACTGCTGGGCCTTGGCAAACAGAGATTCGTTGCTCATTGCTGCATCCGCTGTTGTTGATAAAGTCGGGTAAAGCCGGCCGCGCTGGCGGCAATGTCGCCGGCGTCGAACAGTGCACCGATCACGGCTAGTGCGTCTGCCCCGGCGGCGAACACCTGGGGCGCATTTTGCAGGGTAATGCCGCCGATCGCCACCAGCGGCAGCGCGAAGCGCCGGCGCGCCTCGGCGAAAATCGCCAACGGCGCGCGCACTGCCGCGGGTTTGGTACCGGAGCTGAAAACGCTACCGAAAGCCAGGTAATCTACGCCCGCCTGCGCGGCGGTGTCGGCCAAGTCAATACGGTTGTAGCAGGATGCGCCGATCAGCTTCCCTTGCCCCAGGCGCCGCCGCGCCTCGGCCAGGTCACCGTCGTCTGCGCCCAGGTGCACGCCGTCCGCGCCGAGTTCCAGCGCGAGCTCGATATCGTCGTTGACGATGAAGGCAGCATCGGCTGTGCGACATAGCGCGGAAAGCGCGCGCCCTTGCGCTAGCCGCAATTCCGGGCCGGCAATTTTGTTGCGGTATTGCACCCACGATGCTCCGCCCCGCAACGCCTGACCGACTTTGCACACGAGAACATCGGTACCGGGCTCATCCGGCGTGATTGCATAGAGCCCCACAGGTTTGCGCGTCACGCTTCAGTCCTCCTGTTTCTTTTCGTCGTCCTCCGCTTCGCGTGCCCAGAAGAAGCGGTCGGGAATGTGCTGCCCCATGCCCGGGCGAAAGCCGGCATTCAGCGTCTGCCAGGTGTACTCCTGTGCCTCGCGCACCGCTTCAGGAATGTCCAGACCGTTGGCGAGCGTGGCGGCGATGGCCGAGGCCAGCGTGCAACCGGAGCCGTGATAGCTGCCGGGCAAGCGCTGCCAGCTGTCGCTGCGGATCACGCCCTGCTGGCCGTAGAGCGTGTTGATCACCTGCGGCGTGTTCTCATGCGTGCCGGTGATCAGCACGTACTCGCAGCCCATCTCCAGGATGCGCCTGGCGCAGTCCGCCAAAGACCGTTCCTCGTCGCTGCCGTCGTCGGCCAGGCGCCGCGCCTCCAGGCTGTTGGGCGTAATGATGGTAGTCTGCGGGATCAGCATTTCGCGCATGGCCTCGATCATGTCCTCGGTAGCCATCTCATCGCCGCGACCGGAGGCCAGCACCGGGTCGAGGATCAGCGGCACGTCCGGGTAGTCCGACACCACCTCGGCAATGGCAGCGCAGTTTTCCACGCTGCCCACCATGCCGATCTTGAACGCCGCCACCGGCATGTCTTCCAGCAACACACGCGCCTGGTCGCTGACCCAGTCGGCGTCGATCGGCAGTACGTCCTCGACCCCCGCGGTGTCCTGCACCGTGATCGCGGTGACGACGGTGAGGGCGTGGCAGCCCATGCTCGACAGCGTGAGCAAATCGGCCTGGATGCCGGCGCCGCCGGTGGGATCGGTGCCGGCAAAACTGAGAACGATCGGAGGCAGTGTGGAGGGCATGGTGGGGACCACGCTGGAACAAGACGTGGCAACAAGGTAAGATGCGGCGCTATTTTAACCCAAACCAAGACCCAGGACATGACAGCCGAATCGAGCAGCACCGAATTCAAGACTTGGATGTGCCTCATCTGCGGCTACATCTACGACGAGGCCGCCGGCGTTCCCGACGAGGGCATCGCCCCGGGCACGCGCTGGGAGAACGTGCCCATCAACTGGACCTGTCCTGAATGCGGCGCGCGCAAGGAAGACTTCGAGATGGTGGAGATCTAGCTGCGCGCCGCCACGCCGAATGACGGTCCGCGCGAAGCTGCCCGGGCCACCCGCCCGGAAAAAAGCGGAAATTGTGAATGTTCCGGCAGAGGTTTAAAATAGCACAGTGGCGATCGACCTTACCCACCATTTTCTCATCGCAATGCCGAACATGGTGGACCCTTATTTTGCAAAATCCCTCACCTACATTTGCGAACATAACGATCAGGGCGCGCTTGGCGTGGTAGTCAACCGCCCCATCGACCTGAGCCTGCAAGCACTGTTCGAGCGCATCAACCTCCGGCTTGAGCCGTACGAGTTGCACGACATTCCCGTATATTTCGGCGGGCCGGTGCAAACCGACCGCGGCTTCGTGCTGCACCAGCCTGTGGGCGACTGGCATTCGACGCTGAAGGTGCGCGACAGCCTTGGTCTCACGACCTCCAAGGACATTCTCGAAGCGGTCGGGAAGGGCAGCGGTCCGGCCAAGATGCTGGTCACCCTGGGCTACTCCGGCTGGGCGGCGGGACAACTGGAGCACGAACTAGGGCAGAACGCCTGGCTGACAGTCGAAGCGGGCGAGCAAATCATCTTCGACCTGCCCGCCGAGGAAAAGCTGCCCGCGGCGATGGAACTATTGGGCGTGGATTTCGCGAACCTGTCCGAGGATACCGGACATGCTTGAATGGCGTGATCGGGAAAAGGCGGGTGGTAAAGATAAAATCCGATCAACCTTAATGGCGGCCGCCATGCCTAACCCCTCGCCGCTTGCTCCCCACCCCGAAACCGGAACGGTTCTGGCCTTCGATTTCGGCGAAAAATTCACCGGTGTCGCGGTCGGCGAGTCCAGCGTCGGCATGGCGCATCCGCTTGGTTTGATCACCGCGGAGAGCAATGCGGCGCGCATGGACGCAATTGGCGCGCTCGTTGCCGAATGGAAGCCTGGCTTCCTGGTGGTGGGACTGCCGCTTTCGATGGACGGTGCCGAGCATGAGTTGACGCGGCGCTGCCGCCGCTTTGCGCGCCAGCTGGAGTCGCGCTTCAGGCTGCCGGTCAGGCTAGTGGACGAGCGCTTGAGCTCGGCTGCAGCCGAAGAGGCGTTACGGGCAGCGGGAAAAGGGGGACGCAAGCACAAGCTGCACGCCCACCAAGTGTCGGCACAGATCATTTTACAAAGCTATTTCGATGACCCTGGTTCTTCCTGATCCTGAAGCCCTATGCGCCGGGCTGGTGCGCGAGCTCAAACCACATGTCACCGCCGATACCGCCCTGGTCGGCATCCATACCGGCGGAGTCTGGCTGGCCGAGCGGCTGCACTCGGCGCTCGGCATCGTGCTGCCGCTCGGCCTGCTCGATATCTCCTTCTACCGCGACGATTTCGACAAGACCGGGCTGCATCCACAGATAAAGCCGACGCAAATCCCGTTCGACGTCGCCGGCCGTCACATCATCCTGGTCGACGACGTGCTCTACACCGGTCGCACGGTGCGCGGGGCGATGAACGAATTGTTCGATTACGGCCGGCCGGCTTCGATCAGCCTCGCCGTGCTGATCGACCGCGGCGGGCGCGAATTGCCGGTCGCCGCGCAATATATTGGCGCCAGGCTGGAGGTGCCGCCAGGGCGCATGCTGGTGCTGGACCGGGACGAGAACGGCAAACTCAGGCTGAAACTGGATGCGTAACCCACAACTAAACGACAAAGGCGAGCTGCAGCACCTACTTACCATCGAGGGTCTGCCGCGCGAGATACTTACCCATATCCTAGATACCGCCACCTCCTTCGTAGGAGTCACGGCGCGCGAAGTCAAGAAAGTGCCCCTGTTGCGCGGCAAATCGGTGTTCAATTTATTCTTCGAAGCCTCCACCCGCACCCGCACCACCTTCGAGATCGCCGCCAAGCGCCTATCGGCCGACGTGATCAACCTCAACATAGCCGTGTCCTCCCATACCAAGGGCGAGACCCTGCTCGACACGGTCGACAATCTCTCGGCGATGCATGCCGACATGTTCGTGGTGCGGCACGCGCAAAGCGGCGCACCGCATCTGATCGCGAGCCATGTCGCCAGCCACCTGCACGTTATCAACGCCGGCGACGGGCGCCACGCCCACCCGACCCAGGGACTGCTCGATCTCTACACCATCCGCCACTACAAGAAGGATTTCACCCGGCTGTCGGTGGCCATCGTCGGCGATGTGCTGCATTCGCGCGTGGCGCGCTCGCTGATTCACGCGCTCACGCTCATGGGCACGCCCGATATTCGCGTGATCGGGCCGATGACCCTGATCCCCGCCGGCGTGGAAAAGCTGGGCGTCACGGTGTTTCACGATCTGGAACAGGGTCTGCGCGACGTCGACGTGGTAGTGATGTTGCGCCTGCAGAGCGAGCGCATGCGCGGCGCGCTGCTGCCTTCGGCGCAGGAATTTTTCAAGTACTACGGCCTGACCCCGGAAAAGCTGGCGCTGGCCAGGCCCGATGCGATCGTCATGCACCCGGGACCGTTGAACCGCGGCGTGGAAATAGATTCTGCGGTAGCTGACGGCTCACACGCGGTGATCCTGTCGCAGGTGACTTTCGGCATCGCTGTCAGGATGGCGGTGATGAGTATACTGGCAGGGAATTGAATTAGATGAAAATTCATATCAAGAACGGCCGTCTGATCGACCCGAAAAACAACATCGACACCCGCGCCGACCTATTTGTCGCCGCCGGCAAGGTCGCGGCCGTGGGCAAGGCGCCGGCCGGTTTCAGCGCCAAGCGCGTGATCGACGCCACGGGCCTGGTGGTCTGCCCGGGCCTGATCGACCTGTCGGCGCGGCTGCGCGAGCCCGGTTTCGAGTACAAGGCGACGC
>ODAK010007451.1_pt1 | contig 10986 bp, 8 predicted proteins | sample 1539591 | NCBI WGS metagenome assembly ODAK01 (sample SAMEA3539303, study PRJEB22396) | soil metagenome | biome: tundra; feature: field; material: soil | place: USA | collected 2010-05 | depth 0.15 m | reverse complement strand
TGAACCCAAATCCCATGGCCGCAAGCGCGTCGATGTACTCGCCGTTCTTGTCCAGGCCGGCGGCCAGGCCGAGCGCATTGGGAAACTCCAGGCCCATGACTTTGACGCTGCGCGCCGGGCCGGCATCGGCCAGGACCGAGGCCATACCGATGCGCTCGATCAGCTTGAGCGAGGCGAGGGCGAGGTCATGTGCGACCTCGGGATCCATCCCGAACAGAAAGCGGCGTGCCAGGGAATACAGCATGGCGCGATTTTACAGGGAGAAGGGGGAGTGGAGGTGGGATGCGTTGAAAGGCTGCAACTACCGCGCGGGTTTCTATGCGAGATCGCCGATTGCGTGCGAATGTGTTTTTCATCCGAACGCAATCGGCGATCCGCGCGGACGGGCCGCCGTCCGCGCAAGTTCTGGTGCTGCAGTTCGACGTATCCTGCTACGTCCCCAATGTCGCCGAGCGGCCATTGCGCGCTCCGCGCGCCAACCATGTTTCTGGCACGGAGGAAAAGCGCATCCGTACCACAAACATGGTCATGGATAAAAACCAGCGCGGCCTGGGCTTGCTTTTGTGCAAGATCGCCGAATGCGCGCGGACAGGTTTTCGTCCGCGCAACGTCGCAACTCTACGACGATAAGGAGGAAGCGCGAATTAAGGCGCAGCGCATCAACCTGCCTGCCGCAACGATATCTAACCGAAGTCTTCGCCGCCGAGGCGGCGCCATTCGCCGTCGATCAGGCCTTCGATCGGCCGGAACTTGGCCTTGTAGGCCATTTTGCGGCTGTTGCGGATCCAGTAGCCAAGATACAGGTAGGGCAGCCCCAGGCTGCGGCACTGCTCGATCTGCCACAGAATGTTGTAAGTGCCGAAGCTGGCCGCGGCGACGCCGGGCTCGAAGAAGGTATAGACCGAAGACACCCCGTCCCCGAGTACATCGATAATGGACACCATCATCAGCTTGCCCGCGTCGCGGAACTCGATCAGGCGTGTGTTGACCCGACTCTGCAGCAGGAAGTGGGAATACTGGTCGCGGCTGTCCTGGTCCATGCCGCCGCCCGAATGGCGGTGGGCCTGGTAGCGCAGGTAGAGCGCGTAGTGCTCGTTGCGAAAACGCAGGCTTTGCGCCGCGGCCTCGAGTCCGGCGTGCCGTGTCCGGGCTCGGCGTTGCGCGCGCGCGGGCTCGAACTGCGCCACCGGGAGGCGCACCGGCATGCAGGCGCGGCAGGTGTCGCAATAGGGGCGGTAGGTAAAGATGCCGCTGCGGCGAAAACCGGCCTTCACCAGCCCGCCGTAGACCTCAGTGGAGATCAGGTGGCTGGGCGTGGCGACCTGGGAGCGCGCCAGCTTTCCCGGCAGATAGCTGCAGGGATAAGGGGCAGTCACGTAGAACTGCAATACAGCGTGCGGCAGATCGTTAAGCAGCGACATCGTTTTCCGTCTCGGGGGCGTCCCACGTCATTGGCGTCACGGCATAGTTTACCAATTCCCGCAACCTTAGTGAAAAATTGCTGCGCGGGATTGCGCGCGCCCCCAGGCTGGCGAGATGCCGCGTATGCATCTGGCAATCGATCATGGCGTAGCGCTGGCGCTCGAGGCGCCGCACCAGATGCACCATGGCCATCTTGGATGCGTCGCGCACCCGCGTAAACATGGACTCGCCATAGAACATGCGGCCTATGGCCACGCCGTACAACCCGCCCGCCAGCTCGCCTTCGATCCAGGTTTCCACCGAGTGGGCGTAGCCGAGCTCGTGCAAGCGCTGATAGGCGGCGCGCATGTCATCGGTGATCCAGGTGCCCGCTTCACCCGCGCCCGGGCCGGCATGATCATCGCCTCTGGAAGCGCAGCCCTGCATGACCGCTGCGAAAGCGCTATCGAAACGAATTTCGTAGCGGCGGTTGCGCAGGGTCTTGGCGAGCGAACGCGAGACTTTCAATTCGGTTGGAATGAGCACCATGCGCGGGTCGGGGCTCCACCATAGTATGGGCTCGCCGTCGGAATACCAGGGAAAAATGCCCTGGCGGTAGGCGGCGAGCAGGCGCTCGGGGGACAGATCTGCGCCCGCGGCGAGCAGGCCATTGGGGTGTCTCAGTGCGCTTGCCAGCGGCGGAAACGGATCGTCGCGTTCAAGCCAGGGAATCATGGTTTCCGGGCAAATATAAATGCATGGTTCGTTATACGGACGCCGAATCGTTTGATAGCGGCACGCTAGCACAAGGTGGTTCGGCGCGTCCATGACGCCGAAGGGATACAAACCGAGCGAAAGACTTCATAATGCGCGAAATAATTACAGGATGCGCAGGGGCGGTGCCCTGCGGTTCGGGTGATTCAAACGTTGAGGGAGGGGGAATTATGGAACACGCGAAATCGGGGGCTGACGTACTGTTTATCCTGCTAGGCGGGATTATGGTGCTAGCCATGCACTCGGGCTTTGCATTTCTCGAGCTGGGCACCGTGCGCTGGAAGAACCAGGTCAATGCGCTGGTGAAAATCCTCGCCGATTTTGCCGTGTCCACGATCGCCTATTTTTTCATCGGTTATGGCATCGCCTACGGAGTGGGTTTTCTCACCGGGGCTGAGCAGCTGGCGCAGAAGAACGGCTACGAGCTGGTCAGATTTTTCTTTCTGCTGACCTTTGCCGGGGCGGTACCGGCCATCGTCTCGGGCGGCATCGCCGAGCGCGCCCGGTTCTACCCGCAGCTTGCGGCCACGTTCCTGCTGGTGGGCTTCATCTACCCGTTTTTCGAAGGTATCGCCTGGAACCAACATTACGGGGTACAGGCCTGGCTCAAGGCTTCGTTCGGCGAGGAGTTCCACGATTTCGCCGGCTCCATTGTCGTGCATGCGGTGGGCGGCTGGATCGGCTTGGTGGCGGTGCTGTTCCTCGGCGCGCGCAGCGGCCGCTACAGCAAGGACGGCAAGGGCATGACCTCGCACCCGCCCTCCAGCATCCCCTTCCTCGCGCTGGGCGCCTGGATACTCTCGGTCGGCTGGTTCGGCTTCAACGTCATGTCGGCGCAGACGCTGGACAAGGTGAGCGGGTTGGTGGCGATGAATTCGCTCATGGCGATGGCCGGGGGTACGCTCGCCGCGCTGGTTGCCGGACGCAACGACCCGGGCTTCGTCCATAACGGTCCGCTCGCCGGGTTGGTTGCCGTGTGTGCCGGCTCGGACGTGATGCATCCAGCCGGCTCTCTGGTTGTGGGTGCGGTGGCCGGCTTCATTTTCGTCAACATGTTCACCTTGACGCAGAACCGCTGGAAAATCGACGACGTGCTTGGCGTGTGGCCGCTGCACGGGCTGTGCGGCGCCTGGGGCGGCATCGCTGCGGGTATCTTCGGCGCCAAGGCGCTCGGCGGTATGGGCGGCGTGACGTTGATGTCGCAACTGGCGGGAACGGCGCTGGGCATCGCGGTCGCGCTTGCCGGCGGGGCCCTGGTCTATGGCGCGCTCAAGGCGACGATCGGCCTGCGGCCCAATGCGGAAGAGGAATTCAACGGCGCCGACCTTTCGATCCACAAGATCAACGCGACGCCGGAGAACTGACAGGCTGTTGCAAATCGCGTCCCGAGCCAACCGCGTTTTCTGCACGGCTAGAAACAAAAGCGGATTGGGTTTGGTTTTATACAAGATCGCCGATTGCGCGCGGATGGGTTCATCATCCGTGCGCAATCGACGATCCGCGCCGACGGATTGCCGTGCGCGCAAGTTCGAACGCCACAGCTCGACGTATCCTCGTAAATCTCCCGAGGTCGGCGCCAGGCTATTGCGCGCTCTCGCGCGCCAACCGTGTTATGCAATTGCTCCGCAACAATTGTCTCTGCCGCGCGAATGTTATCCACAGGCAGCCTGAAAGACCCGCAGTTACTGGCTTCCAGCAATAGCGGCGTTTTTCTTTGGTTGCGGCCAACGGCCGCGCTATGGATCAGAGCAACAACGGGGGGGCGTGCGCGGCAGCGTCATTTTATGGGCAAAATGGCGCCCGAATGACAGCCGTAATGCCCCTGCTTGCGGTCCTCGAAAAAATGCCTGAGCGTGGTTGAAATGGTGCGAAAGGCGATCTCTTTCCACGGAATCTCGGCCTCCTCGAACAGCGCCACTTCCAGGCTTTCGGTGCCCGGGGCGAAATCCAGATCGAGCAGACGCGCGCGGTAAAAAATGTGCACCTGGTTGACCTGCGGAACCGACAGCATGCTGAACAGGTCGCCGATTTCGACACGCGCGTTGGCTTCTTCCAGCGTCTCGCGCAGCGCCGCCTCGCTGGTCGTCTCGCCGTTTTCCATGAAGCCCGCGGGCGGCGTCCAGTAGCCGCGGCGCGGCTCGATGGCGCGCTTGCACAGCAGGATTTTGCCTTCCCAATCCGGGATGCAGCCGACCACCATTTTTGGATTGGAATAGTGGATGGTGTTGCAGGCCTCGCACACGTGGCGCGGCAGGCTGTCGCCGACGGGTACCTTGAGGATGACGCGGACGCCGCAGTTGGGGCAGAATTTCATCGTGGCGGTTGCCGGGGAAGCCGAAATATGCGCGCTATGATACCAGCCGCTGGCCGCCGCCGGCAGTTGGCAGAATTTGGTTGGCAGAACTCAGCTGAGGTTTGAATTGTTGCTGCCGGCTTCCGGCCGGTCGACCAGCGCCGCGAGGTCGGCAAGTCCTGCGATGGTGTGATCCGGCGTCACGTCCAGGGCATCGAGCGGGGCGCCGGCGCGGTTGATCCAGCAGGTGCGAAAGCCGAAGGACTTGGCGCCGCAGGCGTCCCAGCAGTTGGACGAGACGAAGCCGATCGCTTCTTTCGGCACGCGCAACCGGTCGACGGCGATCTGATACACGCGCGGATCGGGCTTGAAGCTCTTCACCTCGGCCACGCTCAACACCGCGTCCAGCAGCCGGTCCAGGCCGCTCGCGGCCACCAGCGGATCCAGCATGTCCGGCGAACCGTTGGACAGGATGGCGAGTTTGCGCCCGTGCAGCGCTTCGAGCGCCGGCATCGCGTCCGGATAAAGACTGAGGTTCAGGTACTGCTGCATCAGAGCGGCCGCCTGCACGTCGCTCAACTCGAGCCCGAGCGCGGCGCAGGCATAACGCAAGCCGGCCTCGGTGATGCGGCTGAAGGCTGCGTAACGCTGCATCAGGCTGCGCTGCCAGGTGTATTCGAGTTGCTTCGCACGCCATAGCTGGCTGAGCGCTGCGCCCCTGCCCGGCCAGAAGCGCTCGCACAGCGCGATCACGGAATGCACGTCGTAGAGCGTGCCGTAGGCATCGAAAACGAGTGCGAGCAGTTTCATGAGGATTCCTGCGATGTGAATGCGCCAGCATTTTGCGCCAGATCCGCCTCTCTGGGCAAAACCCCGCCAGCCGATCCCGCGGCACGCGCGATCTGCCCGGGGCGTGAGCCTATGCGTGCTGCCGAACGCGCGTGCCCCGGTCTTGAGCGCATATTGCGCCGTCGCGGCGATCAAGACTGGTCTCGACCTGTAAACCGGCGAATTTGATCCAGATCAAATCCGCTGAACGCAGACCGAATAGAGAGCTATCAGGTTGATCGGGCTTGGATTTATGCGAATGCATGGGATTTCCTTGTGTCCGTTGCGAAGGCGCGAATCGGGACCGGAGCGGAAGCGGGCTCGAATCTGTAAAACTTTGTCAAATGAATGCCGCAGGGTCTTGTAAGTACTAGGGAATAATGTAGATTGCTGGCTGCACACACTAACAACGCGCTTAGACGCGCTGGACTATGAATATGAATAGGGTTTCCGCCCTCGAGCTGCAGCCGCACGCATTTACCCCGATCAAGGGGGAGCCGGCGCCGCCCGATGTGGTGCGTTACTTGCGCACGCTCAACCGCTACAAGTGGGGCATACTCATGGTCGTGGTCGCCGTGGGCATGCTGGCGGCGATGTATGCCGCCAGCCTGCGGCCGATCTATCGCTCGAGCGCGACCGTCATGGTCGAAATAGGCAAGCCGAAAGTGGTGTCGAACGCGGAATTGTACGAATCCTTCGTTGGCTCGACACGCGATTATTTCCTGACCCAGTTCGAAGTCATCAAGTCGCGCGAGTTCGCCGAGAGGCTGGTGCGCGTGATGCAGCTGACCAAGCATCCGGAGTACGACCCGTGCCAGCAGGCGAAACCCTGGTATGGCGCATGGGTGCCCGCGCAGTTCCTCCCGGCTGTCTCACCCGGCCAGGCGCCGAACGAGGAGGATCTCGTGGACAGCGTGACGTCGCAGGTGATGGCGGGCATCAGCCTTCAGCCGGTGCGGAACACGCAACTGGTGAAGCTCTCCTTCGATTCGCACGACCCGGTGCTCGCCGAGCGTGTGCCGAACACGCTGGCGATGATTTACATCATCGCGGACCTGGAGGCGCGCGGAGATATGACGCGGCGCTCAATGACGTTTCTCAGAGACCAGTCGGTGGATCTGAAGCAGAAGCTCAACGAATCGGAGCGCGCGCTGCAGGACTTCCGCGAACGGGAAAGAATCGTCGTTGCGAAGGGCGTCGCGGTTTCCGGCGCGATCCGGCAGCTTGAGGAGCTTGAGTCAGCGTTGGACGAAGCGCGCAAGAAACGGATGGATGCGGAGGCGCGCTACAACCAGGTAAACTCTGCGCGGCAGGGCCAGCCGGGCGTGGCACCGGAGTCGTTGTCCCTGGTGCAGAACAATGCGGTCATGGCGCGGTTCAGGGAGGCCGAGGCGGAGGCCGAGAGAAGGGTCAGCGAGGCCTCCAAGCGCTACGGACCCGAGCACCCGAGGATGGTTTCGGCGCAGTCGGACCTCAAGGCGGTGCGCGAGAACCTGCGGCGCCAGGCGAGCACGGTGGTCGAGGGCGTATTGAAGGATTACGAGGTCGCCAAGGCGAACGAGGCATCGTTGGAGCGTGCTCTTTCGCGGGCGAAGGCGGAGAGTCAAGAATACAACCGCAAGGAATTTACCCTCGCCAGGCTTGAGCGCGAGGTGGCATCCAACCGGCAGCTCTACGACCTGTTCACACAGCGCGCCAAGGAGACGAACACGGGCGACGTGCCCTCGGCGATCGCTCGCGTAATCGATGCCGCACAGTTGCCCAAGGCTCCTTCCGGACCGAACAAGCGCAACATTGTCGGCATTGCGATGCTGGTGGCGCTGGCGGTCGCGGTATCGATTGCGCTCCTCCTGGAGCAGCTCGACATCACGGTGAAGACGAGTCACGAGGTGGAGTCCAAGCTCGAGGTCAAGGCGGTCGGGGTGCTGCCGCGCATGCGGCCGAAGCAGGGCGCGAGGATCGAGCGCCTGTTCGTGGACGAAAACCAGGGCCCGTTTGCCGAAGGAATCCGCAGCATCCGCAGCGACTTGCTGCTTTCGGGGATCGATTCGCCGCAAAAGGTCGTGCTCCTGACCTCCTCGCTTCCCGAGGAAGGCAAGACCACGGTCGCGTGCAATCTAGCGTTCGCGTTCTCGCAGATCAAGAAGACGCTCCTCGTGGAAGCAGACATGCGGCGGCCGAAAATGGCGCGCGTACTCGGCGGGGACGCGCACCGGACTGGGCTGTCCGAACTCGTGGCCGGCAATGCGCCGCTCGACGAGTGCGTCTATCCGGCGGACAATTCAAACCTGTGGGTGCTGCAGTCGGGCCGGGTGCCGCTCAATCCCCTGGAACTGATCTCGTCGCATCGTTTCGCCGAAATGATGGATACGCTGAAGAAAGCGTTCGACGTGATCATCCTCGACAGCCCGCCGCTGCAGCTTGTCAGCGACGCGCTGGTGCTGTCGCAATTCGCCACCTCGATCCTGTACGTGGTAAAGGCCGATAGCACGCCGTACCCGCTGGCGCGTCACGGGCTGACTCAAATGAAACGCATCAACGAACCGGAGCTTGTCAGCCTTGGCGCGGTGCTCAACCAGCTCGACCTCGACAAGGCGAACAAGTACTATGGAGAGTACAAGGGCTACGGTGGCCGCTACTACCGCAACTACGGCTATTCGAGCCCCACCACCGCGAATGCGCAACCGGCGGCGGCCGCCATCGCCGAAAATAAGGTGGCGTGACGACCTAGCGTAGTAGCTGTAGTATACGCCGCATGCGCACGGGTCCCGCGATTCTGATCTTGACGTGGGATCTATTGCATTCGGGCAAGCATGACGTTGGTTCTTGCCGCTAAGCCGGGGCTGTGCATTGATATGAGCCAGACCAAGCAGCAGGAGCAGGTCGCAGCCTCGACCGAACCGAGGGAGCGCAAGGGCAAGGAGTCGGAGTGGTTCTGGCGGATGATCGCTGGCCTCATGGTGATTATCATCGGCTGGATGCTCTGGGTGATGTATCAGATCACGCCCCGATCAGTGGTAACCCCGCTGGCGTTCGTGTTCCAAGCCAAGCCCGGCGCTATGCGACAGCCGGCAACCGGCGCGGCATCGGCGGTTGGTTCCCTGTCGCCCGCTGCGGCGCCCCTGGTCGCGCAAGGAGGAGCGGCCGCGCCTGCCGTGGCTCAGCCGGCACCTGATGCGGCAGCGGCGGCCTTGGCAATGGACCAGGCGCAGGCCGGCGCGCGGACCGGTGCCCATCAGTCCTCCGCCGATGTGCAGGCAGCGGCCCTGGAGAAGAGGAACGAGCAACTCAAGCGGGACGAGCAATTCAAGCGGGAAGGACTGAAGCTCTCGACCGAAATTACCACGCCGCTCCTCGAAAAAAAATCGAATCGGAAAAAGCACGAAGGCACACCCGGCGGCGCGCCCCCGGCCCCAGCCGCGTCAGACTCAGCCGGAAAAGTCCGACCATAGTGTAGTTCGTCCACATTCCGCGCCGCGCTCATGCGGTGAATGTTATCCGGCCCTAGTTTCAGAACCCTGGAAATCATTTTGCTTCCACGCATGCCTGCGCGCATCAGCCTCGTTCTTGTCGGACTGATGTTTTTGTTGCCGTTCCTGAACCCGTATCACTTCCATCCGCTGACCAATTTCTATACCGAGTGGCTGGCGCTCGCTCTGGGACTCTGCGCCCTGTTGCCGCTAGCGGTGAAACGCTTCTGGGACGAGGTGGAAATCCCGACTCTGGCGCTCTGGCTGCTGGGCTTTGCCGCTTTGCTGGTCGTGCAGATGTTTTTGCTCGATATCGCCTATCCGGAACTGTCGCTGCTGGGCGCGCTATACGTGATCTGGGCGGCGTTGCTGGTCTGGCTGGGGCGGGTGCTGGCGAAATCCTGCGCCATGGAAGAGGTGGCCGTCCTGCTCGCAGCGATGCTGCTGCTGAGCGGTCTGCTCAACGCGGGCGCGGCCGTGTTGCAGTTCTACGGCATCGGTTCGCTGCTCGCCCCCTTCGTTGCCAAGCTGATCGGCATCAGGGGCGCCTTCGGCAATTTCGGCCAGAACAACCATTTCTCGGACTATGTGACGCTTGCCTTGATCTCTGTGCTGTACCTGCAGATCAAAGGACGGCTGAGCTGGTTTGCAGCCGCCGCCTGCGCGGGAATTTTTCTCTACGTGCTATCGCTTTCCGGCTCGCGCGGCACTTGGCTCTACCTGCTGGCGGTACTTGCGCTCAGCCTCTGGTTTCGCGGCAGGTCGGACGAGCCCGGGATACGGCGGGCCGCTGTGGCGCTTGCCGCCTTGCTGCCGCTGTTCACGCTGCTTCAATACGGCATGGGCGAGAGCGCGCTGCTCACCGGCGCGAGCGGCACGCCCATAACGCCGGGTGAACGCATCATGGCCGATCTGGCGAGCGGCGTTTCGCCGCAAATGGGCGGACCGGGCGTGGCGACGCGCATTTATATGTGGCACCAAGCCCTGCTGATGCTGTTCAAGGAGCCCCTGCTCGGCATCGGCTTCGGCCAGTATGCTGGCGTGTTTTTCGAGCAGGCCGCCGAGTTGTCGGGCTACCACATTCCCAATTACGATCGCAATGCGCACAACGCGCTGATGCAACTGCTGGCAGAAACCGGCCTCGTCGGCGCGGGGCTGGTGTGCGCCGGGCTGGGAAGCTGGCTGCTGGGTTTGCGCCGGCACTTTTCCGCGACCGCCGAAACCTGGTGGCTGCTCTGCCTGCTGTCGGTGCTATTCGTGCACAGCATGATCGAGTATCCGCTGTGGCATGCGGACTTCCTCGGCGTCGCCGCGATCCTGCTCGGCTTGGGCAGCCAGCGCTGCATCCGCCTGCGTCTCACGGCCCTGTCGCGCTACGCGTTTCCGCTGATGGTGATGTCCGGGCTTTTCACCGCGGGCAGCGTGCTGCGGTCTTACCGCGACCTCGAACTCGCGATGTATCCGCGTGTCTTGCCGGCGAATCGGGAGCAGCTTGTCGAGCGCAACGAGGCCTTGCTGAAGTTGCACCGGGATACGCTGCTCGCGCCGTATGTGGAACTGACCTACGCCGGCATCATGCTTGCCGATCGCAACAACCTTCAGGACAAGCTGGCGTTGAACCGGCGCGTACTGCGCTTCCTGCCGGTGCCGGAGTTGGCCTATCTGCAGGTTCTGTTGCTGGGCTTGAATGGCGAGCGCGATGCCGCGCTGCTGCAACTGGATCGGGCCGCGGCGGTGTTTCCGTATCGTCTGAAGGACTATGTGCCGATCATAGAAAAAGCAGCGCAACAGGAACCCGAGGCGCTGGGTGAAATCGCCCGGAAAGCCCGGCAAAAGCTAAAGCAGGTTGACAGAAACTGAGGGTAAGTGCAGGATTTGTCTATAAAAGGCAAGTCCATGAACATCGCTGATTCAAAACCGTTCAACGCAGAGGTCGCGAACAAGTATTTTCTGTTCTTATTTGGTTCACTTTTGTCTTAGAGATTCTGTTTCCGGCATGTCCGGATTAGGATGGATACATGGCCAGGCCAGAGAAAGTCCGCATCGGCAACCTGCTCGTCCAGGAAAAGCTGATTTCCCAGGAGCAGTTGAGTTTAGCCCTCGAGCAGCAAAAGCGCAGCGGCCGCAAGCTCGGCCGGGTGTTGATCGAAATGGGCTTCGCCACGGAGGAGGGCATTTCCGAGACGCTGGCGAAACAACTCAAGATCCCCTACCTCAACC
>ODAK010007450.1_pt1 | contig 10986 bp, 4 predicted proteins | sample 1539591 | NCBI WGS metagenome assembly ODAK01 (sample SAMEA3539303, study PRJEB22396) | soil metagenome | biome: tundra; feature: field; material: soil | place: USA | collected 2010-05 | depth 0.15 m | reverse complement strand
TGAAGATACTTGTAAGCGAAGAAAGCCGGCTTGCGAATGCCTTGCGGGTTCAGAAGCCCAAATCCCCCCTGAAATGGTGCTGAGGGCGGTCCCGGTTCCTCAAACAGGTCGGTGTAAGTCCAGTAGCTCATGCCCTGGACTAATCCCTGACTGGCCTTGAGTTTGGTCAAGATATAGGGCGAACTGATGTAAGAATCGTGCACGGAGTCGCGCGGCGTATAACTTGTGCTCCACTCAGTGAAATAGAGTGGAAGCCCAGGAAATGGTGACGCCGAAATCTGTTCGCGAACGCGCCGCACATCGCCGATGATTGCGTCGGGGTCAGAGGACAGTTTTGTGTCGCCGACTCCATTTTCGTCGAGAAATCCTCCCTCGACGCCATAGGTATGCGTGGTCACGAAGTCAACCGTGGCACCGCTTTGCTTCACATGGGCGAGGAATTCGGGTACCCATGCCGCTCCTGCAGTGCTCGGCCCCCCAACTCGCAACTCGGCGTCGACCGACTTGATTGTCTTTGCCGTTAGATCATAGAGCTCGAAGTACGCATTTTTATCGCCACCTTCCCAGAAACCGGAGAGGTTGGGTTCGTTCCACACTTCGAAGAACCATGTCCGTACTTCGTCGCTTCCGTAGCGTTCTTCTATGTGCCGAATATAAGCATCGACCAGGTCGTGCCAGCCTTCCGGTTTAGGATGCGATGTGTTGCCCTGCCAATAGAAGATTCTGTTATCCGACGTGGCAAGCGCAGCCGGCGTGAAGCCGAGTTCAACGAAAGGCCTGATGTGCCGGGCGAGCAAATCGTCGTAGAGTCGATCGATCTTCGACCAGTTGTAGACAGTCTTGCCGTTCTCAATGTGGACAGTACCCAACACGTCGTGGAATATCGCGTGAAAACGGATGTAGCGAAAGCCGAGTTCATCGGTGGTGAGCTGGAGTTGAGCCTGGCTGTCATCGCGGATCAGCGTTCCCGGATAATCTGAGCCGATCGATAGATCGAAGAAATGGTCCACGGGACCAGCCGGCTGACTCACATCCGCGACAATGACTCGCGGGGCTAACTGCTGCCCGCGAGCTGTATGAGTCACGAGCATCGCCAATGTCAGAACAAACATAGAACGCTTGGAAAAGCGTAGAAGAGCTAATCTAAGAAACATTGAAGGACTCGATTCAGCCTTGACGGCATGGGATTCGGTTGCACAGTGTAGGAGGATCAGTTGTCGGATCAATCGTCCGGAGACATTTTCTGGCGGAAGGGAGCCGCTGCTACTTCGCGATCGGAATCACCAGGTCCGTCACGCTATACGCCGGCACCATGATGCTGAAGCTATTGCCTAATGCATCCGCGTCCGACTGATTCACCTTCAGCATTGCCGTGTCGTAATAGGCCGCGTGCACTCCGATAGTTCTCGGTGCCAGAAGAATCTTCTGCTCCTTCACCAGGTCCATGCTGACAATCACGGGCCCGGTGATGGCCATCGGCGATATATTCTGAGCGTTGATATTTCCGCAGACTTGAACAAGCCCCACAAAGCCGCAGACAACCCATTGACTTGAAGAACACCGAACACCCCAACGCCTGCCTAACCAATCGAACATTACCTCTCCCTCAACTCTCGCTCTATCGAACTGCTGCGTGCCGATTATCTGGCGATGTCTTCAAGACCAATTTCCAATAGTGAAGCGGGCAAAACTCAGTCAGTCGAAGCTGTGCCATTAAACTTTGGACGATCATCTTTTCTTTCTCTAACTCTTGCCGTTCACCCGAAGTAAGTCGCGCGAACACCGAAAGATGGGAATCCCCGTTGCTCATGCCCGACGATAGTCGGACAAAGAAACCAATTTTGGGAAGTACAAAACCGCAGCTACAGGTTGCAAAGTCTTCATGGCGAGGTACGTTACTGAAAACAAGCAAAAGTACATCGAAGCGCCGAGTCGAAAACGGCAACGACTGCGTGATGTCCGAGAATCCGCCAACCGCTCCAGAGCACGCTCACTGTCCCGCCTTGACCGCTCCACTCGCGTTTGCCACCGGCTCCCACAAACGATCCCTCGGCCGCAAGCCCCGAGGTACACCCGCCCATAGACCCGCGAATCACCGGTGATCGCGCTCCCCCAAGTTGGCGTTCCGAATCGTCGATCCGCACCCAACTGTACCCGCCGACCAGTCATCGCGCGGTAGATCGTATTGATCTCGTCGAACTCGGGCCCGTAAATGAAGTAGTAGTCGATGCGAGCACCATCGATAACCCGAGCACAAAAGCCTTCAACCCTCCTTTGCTCGCCTTGCCTTCCTTTCTTTCACGGATCAACAAAGCAATGTGTCCTTTTAGCCTGTTGCGTGGTCGCCGTTCCCTGAGGGTCGCATTGACTGAAGTGCACCGACTTCCAGATAAGCCAACTGGTGCTCGGCTGTAACACCACGCCCCGGACAATGCCGGTTGCCGGGGCGGGCGGGTTACAGACTCACTTCACCGTCAGTGAAACCTGGAACGTACTCTGTGTGCAGGGCGCGTCGGCAGGATTGCCTTGCGGCGGATTTGATCCCACGATCGTGCCACCGCAGGGCTGGGTTGTTCCAGTGTTGGGTGTGCCGTTCGAATTCAGGGCAAACGGGTCCGAGTTCGCAATGACCGTAATCGTGCTTGTACCGGCGGGGGTGGCGTAGGGTACCACGCCGGTGCCGCAAGCCGTCAGCCCGCTTGTAATTACCGCAATCAGCGCTACTCCAACGATCATTGAAACTCTTGCCCAGGCACCCTGCATAGCACGGCGGCGAGCAAAGAGCAGAGCCGCGCCAGTCAGTCCACCGATCCACCACAGAATCGCACTCTGCGCTGGGGAGTTAGGTGGGTTGTCCACAACAACTTGCAATGTCGTGATAGCCGGAGGATAGGGATTGCTGGTGGTACTGGCGTTAACCGTGACCTGCCCGGGCGAGAAGACGCAGATTGAGTTGGCCGGCAACGAGGATGCCAGGCAAGAGAAGCCGATGACGCCGGTCCAGCCGCCGTAGCTGCTATTGGTGAAGGTGATGGCGGAGCGATTGCCCTGGGTGCTTGTAAGGCTAGTGCCGCTGGCCGTGATACTTACATAGGGCGACGTTACTACGATCACAGTCCCCGAAGTCGAGGACGAGACATAGTTGGCATCTCCACCATAAGTGGCCGTGACCAGATCCGTTCCCACAGGAAGCGCGCTTGTAGTAAGCGTTGCTCCGAATGAGCCTCCTGCCACCGGTTGTAGGAGAACTGCGCCAAGTTTGGTCGTCCCCGTGGTGAAGGTTACCGTTCCAGTTGGGATGCCAACACCCGCGGATGCGACTGTGACAGTGAAGGTCAGCGAGGAGCCGGAGGTGGCGCTATACGGATTGTTGAACGGTGCGGTGATGACCATCGTGGATGTTGTAGGAGCGGTGCTGACAGAGAGAATTAGCGTCGAGGAGGTGCTGCCATCGAATGCACTTGTCCCGAGATAAACAGCCTGTAGAGAGTGGTTCCCTCCAGTAAGGCCGGTTGCCAGCGTAAAGGTAGCTACGCCGCTGCTATTCAACGCGCCTTCCGCACTGATTACACCGTCCACAAGAAGCTCGGCATAGCCTGCCGGTGTTCCGCTGGATGCCTTTATGGTGGCTGTGAGCGTCAGGACCTCGCCGAAGTATGGGTTTCCGCTGGCAGGCGATGTGAGTGCCAGGGCCGTCGTCGTCTGCGCCACGGCGGTGCCATTGCCGGTAAGAACCGCCTGCTCGGAAGATGCATTCACGGCATTGCTTTTGACGATCAGTGTCTCCGTTCGTGCGCCGGAAGCAGTCGCCTGGAATATAGCGTCTAGTTCGCAGTCTGCTCCGGTTGCCACGCTGCCGCCATTGGCGCACGGGTTAGAGACGGAGGAACCGAGGCTGAAATCTCCGGTATTGCCACTGGCTGTGTAGAACGGAGATGCGAAGACCAGGCTCTGGTTGCCTTCGTCTTCCAGGCTGATCGGCAACGCTCCACTGGGTGAGCCCACTGGCCAGTCGCCGAATCCTTCGGTGATGCTGGTTCGAACTACATCGTAGGCGGCGGCATGGGTCGAATCGGTCAAGATTAGGTTGCCGGACGAGTCGAGCGCGAGACCGTAAGGATCGGCAATTCCGAAACCGACCTCAATGGCAGCATTGGTATTAAGCGACCCTGAGACATACGGAATACGAAGTACAGTCTGCGCGCCCTGGTCGACGACAAACAGGCTACCGGAGGCGTCGACAGCCAGCGCAGAGGGATTGCTGTAGCCCACGGCAACCAGCTGCTGAATTCCACTGCTGACGGGCGCCTGCAGTCGATAGATCTGACCGCTGCCTGAATCCGCGACGTAGACATTCCCTGAAGGATCTACAGCTGTCGCCAGGGGCGCGGTGAAGCCAGAGCCAATAACTGAAGCGAACGCAACGTTCCAGCTTCCTGTATACGGAAGATAGACGATGCGGTTATTGCCCGTGTCGGCGATGTAGAGGTTACCCAGCGCATCGACCGTAACGCCCGAAGGACCGCTGAGGGCTAAGCCCGAGATGGTTGTCGCTGAGGAAACGATCGTGATCTGGGCAGCGTTGTTCGGTGTTCCGCTGACAACCGGAACTTCGACGATCCGGTTGTTGCCGGTATCCGCGACGATCACGTCGCCGGCTCCATCAACTGCGACTCCCGAAGGCTTATTCAGTCCAGTGCCAATGGCGACTGGAGATGACTTGGGAGTTGCGAATTCGAGTACTGAGTCGGCGCCCGCATCGGCAACAAACACACCTGCGGACGAGAATGCTACGGACCTGGGCGAGGTAAAGCCGCTTCCAACGCTGGCCACCGTGCCAGGATCGAGCGTGATGCCTGCGCCAAGGCCGGTGCCACCAAGATAGGTGGTGGCCAGGATGCTGTTGTTTGCCGCGCCGGATAACGTTATTCCGCCGACGGAGACCCCCGGGGTTGCAGCAGCGAATTGAGCATTGATGGTGCAGGTCTGACCGGCTGTGTAGGCAGTGTTCGGCGTACAGGTTCCCCCCGTTGAGGTGAACACACTGTTAGAAGAGAAAGTCACAGATGTAGGCGTTACCGCCGCGTTGAACTCCACATTGACCGTCGCCGTTCCGGTGCTTCCCACGGCTACTGGACCAAAGTTTGCGCTGGACCGCGTCAACTCATAGACGGAAGTATCGCTATTAGCGTTGAACGAGGTATTCCCGGTAAAGAAAATGGTTCCTGAAGGCGCAATTGCGAACGTGTTGGTAAAAGTAAGCGGGTTGGACTGGCCTGATCCCTGAACAAGAATGTATTGATCTTTTGGATTCAGTGCGGACGTGGTGGTCGTTCCGCTCGTTGTCGTCTCGGAGGGAATGACATAAAGAACCGACGAAAAGTAGAGGTTCGGGTAATAGCCATTGATGGAGTATGCCGCGCCTGGCCCCTGGTCGGCGACATACAGGTTGCCCGCGGCGTCGGTCGCGACTCCCACCGCATTGACATAGGGACCTCCAAAAACAACGGGAGTCGAGCTGTAAACCGCCGGGGTTGTGCTTGTGGATGTGACTACAGCTGGAGTAGTCACCGCCAACTTATACACCACACCGCCTGAGACGTAATAGATGTTATTGCTGGAATCGAAGGCAATCGATGTGATTGGATTGGCCAGTGATGTTAGCAGCGCGATGCCCGATCCGGATGCGGATTCTTCGAGGAGCTCGTTCGCGGACGCGCAGCAGGCGCCGCTGGTGGCAATGAACAAATCGCCGGACGAATCGGTAGCGAGAGCTGAGCCGCCCCAGTAGTAACTGATGGCGCCGAGATTCCCGACGCCGATGGTCGACTGCGAGGCGACTGCCGGTGCGCAGTTCGTGATAGGTATATTGACGACGCTGCCGTTATAGCCCTGTAGCACATACAGATTGGTTCGCGAGGAGTTAATCCAAAGAGAGGTGGTGGCGTAACTGCTCGCCCCTAGAACGGTTGTCGCTGCTCCGCCTCCATACGGAATCTCAACCACCGGACCGCTGCCGCTGCTCTGATCCGCGGTGTAGATGTTCCCGCAGGCATCCAGAGCCACATCGCCCAGATTGCCGGGCAGGCCTGTAGCGGAAACTGTACTCGTGGAGGTCGCAACAACGGGCGGCACATAAGAGCTTCCTTGTGCCAGGGACGAGGCCGGTATCAGGCACAGACCCGCCGCCACGGTAAGCCAGACAGCCTGCTGGCTCCAACGATTTATCCAGTCGATCTTCAACATCTCAAGCCTCCAAAAATACTGCGGTTTGCCGCGTCACGTTTCGTTTCTTGTCCCGGCTTCCGGGCACAACTTCACCGTCGCCACAATTTTGTCTCCGTGAAGCGCGTGAAGGGAGGGGCCGCAACGGCGTCCCTCCCTGGCGCTTAGAAGTTGTACTTGATGGCGAATTCAACAATGCGCACCCCTGTCTTGGACGCCGTCAACCCGAACCCAGCATTCTCCAATTGAAGGCCCGCGAGTGCAGCCTGCTGCGTGTAGTAGAACGTTCCTGCGCCGGTCTGCTGGTTGCATATCGGATCCTGGAAGGTAAGGTTCAGCGCATTCCCGGTATTGGCGCCGTTGAATGTGTAGAGCGGGTGGTTGAGAAAATTGAAACCCGATATGCGCACCTGAAGGTTCTGCTGTTCGTGCAATGGAATGTCCTTGTAGATGGAGAGATCGGATTTGAAGTACGCTGGCCCGCGCGTGGCCGGTAGATTCCACCAACCCTGCGTTCCCTGTGCCGGGAGGCCAAAGCAGTTGCCGTTGGCATATTGCCGCACCAACGGGTTGCCCGGGGTGGCAGGCTGCGTGTGCAGGTTGGCGCCTGGATTGCAGGTGACCGTCGGCTGAAGGTTGTAATCGGAGCTGCCCAGCCACTCCTGTGCGCCGACGGGAATACTGACGGATGTAGTCCGGGCACTGTTGGTGTAATAGCTGGCTGCCGCGGAGAATCCGAAGTTTGTGCTGCTGTTGATGGCGAGGTCCGGACCACTGGTCAGGCTGGTAATGCCGGAAAGCTCCCAGCTATTCAGAAGCCATCCCAGTTCCCGATTGCCGTGGAACTTCTTGCCTTCCTGGTAGGAGTAGCTGAAGTTGACAACGTTCGGCCGGTCCCAGGAGGCGATGCCGTAGTCGTGAACAGGATTCACGGGGTCGGGGCCTCCACCATTCACGTACATGGTCTTGGACCAGGTGTAGTTAATGCCGAACACCAGATTCCCGCGCTGCTTGTTCAGGGAAACCTGCAACGCGTTATAGTTCGACCAGAGTGAGTGGGTGGGCACATTCACCTGCGTATAGTTGGGATACGGCCTGTAGTCACTTGAGTTGGCGATATTGTTGACGGGGTTGCTAATCCCGGTCAGCGGATCGGGTTTGAAGAACGCTCCGAGTGGGATCACGTTCTGGTTCTCCAGGTTGCTCGATGTTTCGAGGTCTTTGCCTTGATTGCCCACGTAGGCAATTTCGAACGAAACGCCTCGAGGCAACTGCTGATCGACCGTCAAGTTGTAGTTGTAGGTGAGTGGCTGCTCGCTGTCATGCGGGTTGAGGGCGGTAATGGAGCCATCGCCACCGGGGACCCCGGAGGCCGCCGAGGAGTCGCCAAAGACGGGCGATCCGGTATAGCTTCCGCCGCTCACAGAGCCGGAATAGTATCCACATGCGAGGACCTTTGAACCTACCGGGTAATTCGCTAGCGGTGTTGAGATTGGAGCCGAATTGAACAACTGGTCGACAGAGCAATTGCTGCTAAAGCTGGAGCTAGAGTTGACGCCGTAATTGAGCAGATTCGTGGCCGTTGAGACGCCCCCGCCCGTATACCCCGCGGGGTCGCGCGAACGATATAGGCCGAAGCCGCCGCGGAAGACAGTTTTTCCGGTTCCATACAGATCGTACGCAAATCCTACACGCGGCTGATAGAACAATATGCTCGTCACATTCCCGGAGACGGGGATGCTTGGATTTATCTGATGCCAGGAGATGCCAGGCCATGTGGTTGCGCTTTCGGTCGTATTTGGGTTGAATACGTGCTCGGCGATTGGATTGTATTTCGTTGGGTCCCAGACTGCGGCGCCAATGCCGTGCGCATCGGACCATGCTGGAAGATGGGAAAGACGAATGCCATAGGTGAGTGTCAGCTTTTTAGTAACTTTCCACTCATCCGTCGCATAAAATTCAAGAGTGTTGAAGTACAAGTCCTGCATGGGGTCCGAGGAAGCCTGGCTGTAACCGCCCGTGCAGCCGATCAGGAAATTACCAAAGGTGTTTCCCATGCCGGCCCCGCCGACGCTGGCAAGTGTACCGGTCCCCGTCAAGCTAGGCGCTGTTTGATTTGGGAGGCACCCCGCCCAGCGATCGAAGGTGATCGTTCCGTTCGCCTGGCTCCCAAGAGTGATGTTATTGTTTCTGGTTTGCTCAGCATAGACACCCCCCTTGATCGTGTGCGTGTGTAGGACCTTGGTGAAGTTATCGGTCACATTTACGGAAGACTTTCTGAGGTACTCGCCGGCAGGAGGCACATAGCCGAAGGAAAAGTTTGGAATACCTATGCCTTCATAGGAATAGATTCTGGGCAGTTGGGTAATGCCGTTCTTAAGTGCTCCGCCCGAATAGCCTGCTGCGGCCCACGGAGTTCCGGTGTCCAGCGACGCTGACCGCTTCTCAAACTGCTGAGGCTGATCGAGGCGGGACCCCCCTATGGAGAGCTCGTTGGTCATCGATGGGCTCAAGACCTTGGTTACGTTGAGTGACCCATAATTGGAATTTCCGTAGGAGTCCAAAGGTGTGGGATATGGTACTGTGTTCGGCGGATTGTAGTAGATGTTGTTCATCGGATTCTGGGTGTTCACCTTTTCCCAGTTGTAGACCCCGTACACCTTCAGGCTGTCGGAGATGTTTTCGTCGACGCGTCCGTGCAACTGAAATCCGTTGTTGGTGGCCATTACATTCTTGATCCAGTTGTATCCCGAGGACGCGTAGCCGGTTGCCGTCGGTTCCGGCGTGGTATTGGGGGTTGGATAGAGCTTGGTGAATGTGGCCATCGCCGGATCAATGCTATTCAGGATCCCTCCATTAACCGGCTGGCCGTTCTGATCGAGGGTGCCGTTTGCAGGAGAGAAGCAGTCGCCGCCGATATTGGAATAGGCAGCAGACTGGCTGTAGTCCTCGGGGCAGCCTGCGAGAAGGCCCGCAGTAGGTACGTTGAACGCAGCGGCGAGGGAAGCTGGAGATAAGTCGCCAGCCTGCATCGACTTGGTCGGGATGAACGCGTAGATTGGCCCACCGTAAGTTCCGTTGGTGTTATTCAACTGATCATAGTATTCAAAGCCCAGCCAGAAGGTGAGCTTCTTGCTCTTGTTGAAATTGGTGCCGGGTATCCGGATGGGGCCGCCGATTGTGCCGCCGGGATAGTAGTATTTGGACGGAGCAATGGCGACGCCGGCATAGTTCGACTGCCAGTCGTTGGAGTTGAAGATATGGTCGCGAGCATACATGTAGAGGCCGCCATGATAATCAGAGCCTCCTGACTTGCCTACGGCATTGATGACGATCGGCCCCTTGGCCTCGTCGGCGCCGAAGTTCGAGGTTTGCACCTTCACTTCCTGCACCTGGTCCATGTTGATATTTGCCGTGGCTGCTCCCATATTGCCCGGATCGATGATCTGCACGCCATCCGTTACAACGTTGACTTGGCCAGAGCTGGGGGCAGAGCCATTTGCCCCCATCGAGCTGAGGTTGCCCGAGCTGAAGCTGGTGGTGGTATAGTCGGGACCCGCGTTGCTCAGGCCGTTGTTAAGCGTGAAACCCGGCAGGATGGACACCAATTCTTCTGCATCGCGGCCCACGGTTGAGAGGCGGGCAATATCGGCAGAGGTGATCAAGGTGCTATGTTCACCGGAGTCAAGCATTACGCCGGCAATCTCGGACGTCACTGTTATCGATTCCTCTACTCTGCCGATCTTGAGGCCGATCTTCGGAAGCGTGAGGCTGTCCCCCGGGTGAACCTCGAGGCCCGTCACCGCGAAGGTTTCAAAGCCTGCTTTCTGGATACGAACCGTGTAGATGGCCGGGGGCACAGCAATAAAGTTGAAGAAACCTTCACCATTGCTGGTGGTATCCCGGGTTGCCTTACTGGACTGGTTGATGAGGGTTATTTTGGCGCCTGGAACAAGAGCATCGGCGATATCCCGAACCGTACCGGATATAGATGCCGTGTTCTGTGCTGCGGCGACCGACACCAACAGGAGCATGGCCGCTGCCCCGAGCGCCCGGCGCTGAAGCGTCTTCAATGATCGGATTAGTGATTCAAGGAAATTCAGTTTCATAGATATCGACAAGATGTGCCTCCAAATTTGTGAAGTCCGGTCGCCCGGATTCTCTGACGCCAATGTTCGCCGCATGCCCCTCTTCGTTTCCGAACATTACCTGGATAATCGTGAGGGGTGCGTCCGGTGCTCCTTGCCAATACGGGAGGGGGCCAGACCCTTCGCATCGGCTCGCTCAGGCAGTCCCAGAAGAAAACGTTGAGTAATTTTGACAAGGTGTGTCTTCAAAAGCCTTTGGCACTCCAATGCGATTTCGGAGCCTGGAATCGATGCGTTCGCAAAGGCCGACATCTTTCACTCCTCCGTACAGTTCATATCAGATCTCGAAACATAGAACTTGTTCTTTGCGGAACGATGGGAATACTCGGATAAGAGAATGAACTTCGGGAAGTACCAACTTGGAGCTACAGGTTGCGCCTGCTGTAAACCTGATGTACATTGTTGAAAATAAATAACATACATGGCTGAGCGCATTCTTGTAGTCGCCCCAGGCGTGCCGTAGCACCCACCATTTTTCTTCTGTGACGTTGGCTTCCGGCAGGAGTAACGGGTTCTTTGAGGAAGTTGTAATGAGCAAACTGTGGGAGCGAGGTAGCTAGGGCACCTGGGCGGACGAGACAAAAGGTGCCGGGTGAAAGCGGTGCGTCTCGGG
>ODAK010007449.1_pt1 | contig 10987 bp, 7 predicted proteins | sample 1539591 | NCBI WGS metagenome assembly ODAK01 (sample SAMEA3539303, study PRJEB22396) | soil metagenome | biome: tundra; feature: field; material: soil | place: USA | collected 2010-05 | depth 0.15 m | reverse complement strand
ATTACGTCCACGAGAACGAAGACGCGACCAAGGGCTTGGTGGTGGGCTATGACACCCGTTTTGGCTCGCGTGCTTTTGCGGAGGCGCTCTGCGAAGTCCTGGCAGCGGCGGGCATCGTGGTCCGTCTCTCTGACGATTACACGCCTACGCCTGCGCTGTCGTATGCCGTGGTGAATCTCGCAGCAGCCGGTGGCGTGATGATCACCTCCAGCCACAATCCGTACAACTGGAATGGAGTGAAATACAAGGCAGGCTATGGCGGATCGGCCACGCCAGCCATCATTAAGTCGATTGAAGGCGCGCTTGATGCGCCGAAAATCGAACGTCCCGGAGGCAGTGTCAGGGCGGCTGACTTCAAGACGCCTTACGTCGCCGCGGTGAAGAAGTTTGTCGATCTCGATGCGATCAAGCAGGCCGGATTCAAGTTTGCTGTCGATGCCATGTACGGCTCGGGACGCGGAGTGTTGAGCCACATCTTCACCGAAAAAGGCATCGACCACGTTGAAATTCGCGGCGAACTGAATCCGCTATTTCCCGGCATCAATCCCGAGCCGATCATGCCGCACGTCGCGCTGCTGCAGGAAACCGTGGTGCGGGAACACTGCCAGGCGGGACTGGTCACCGACGGCGATGCTGACCGGCTGGGCGCGGTCGCCGAAGACGGCAGCTTCGTGGACTCACACAAGATCTTCTCGCTGATCCTGGAGTGGTTGTTAAAACGGAAGCAGTGGCCCGGGGAGGTTGTGCGTGCCTTCAACACCACGCGGATGATCGATCGCATTTGTGCCAAGTACGGGCGCAAGATGCACGAGTGCGGCATCGGCTTCAAGTACATCTGCGACCTGATGCTGGAGCGCGACATCCTCATTGGCGGCGAGGAGTCGGGTGGCATCGGCATTCGCCGTCATTTGCCGGAGCGCGATGGCATCCTCAACTCGCTGCTGCTGGCCAACATCATGGCCGATGAAGGCAAGCCGCTCGGGCAGTTGGTGCGCGATCTACAGGAGGAATACGGCGAGCATCATTACGCACGCACCGATCTTCGGCTGACCCAGGAAGTTAAAGAGGAGGCCATGCGCCGCGTGGAAGCGAAGCCCGCCAAACTCGGCAGCTTCAAGGTGTTGCAGGTCGGCACGCTGGATGGCGTGAAGTTTTACCTCGACGCTCCGACCAATGGAAACGGCGCCGAAGCTTGGGTGCTGGTTCGCTCGTCGGGCACCGAACCGCTGTTGCGTATCTACTGCGAGGCATCCTCGCCGGAACTGGTTTCGCAGATCTTGCGCGAGACCGAGGCCTTCGTGAAGTCGGGCGACACAGCAGGAGCGAAGTAGTGCAGTTGGCAGATCCAGAAACGGTCACGGCGGCAAGTCCGCAGCCCGGCGACACGCCCGAAGTCCGCCGCTACAACCGCGTCAAGCGATGGCTTGGCATGGCGGATGCGGTGATCGGCTTCTTGCTGCTGGTCGTGCTGCTGGTTACGGGTTGGACGGGAGGACTGCGCGACTGGGCTTATCACGGCGCTCGCCAGCATTACTTCCTGGCGGTATTTCTCTACGTGCTGATGTTTTCGCTGATCATGAGGGCGCTCAGCTCGCCGTTCGATTACCTGGGGTTTCGGCTGGAACATCAGTACAACTTGTCGAACCAGAAAATGGGTTCGTGGCTGTGGGACGAGCTCAAAAGCTGGCTGGTCGGACTGGTGCTGGGCACCGTGTTCGTCGAGATTATTTATGCCATCATCCGCATTGCCCCACAGCGCTGGTGGATGATCGCATGGGCGGTGTTCGTAGGACTGTTTCTGCTGATGGCGCAGTTGGCCCCCGTGGTGTTGTTCCCACTCTTCTACAAATTCGAGCCACTACACAACGACTCATTGCGCGAACGGCTAACCAGGCTGGGCGTGCGCGCCGGAACGCGCGTCCGCGGCGTGTACGAGTGGAAGCTCTCAGAAAAGTCGAAGAAGGCCAACGCTGCGCTGATGGGAATGGGCGCGACCCGGCGCATCATTCTGTCGGACACCTTGCTGCAGAACTACAGTGAGGACGAGATCGAGGCGGTGCTGGCGCATGAGTTGGGACACCATGTCCGACGCCACATCGTGAAGGGCATCCTCATGCAGGTGGCCGTCACTTTCGTTGGATTCTGGCTGACCAACGAGGTGCTGCGGTTTGCGATTGCCCGGGACTGGTTCCCGGTGCTCGATCCCCGGCTCTACGATTTCGCCAACCTGCCGCTGATTATCCTGGTGGCGACGGTGCTCGGATTTTTGTTGATGCCTGCGCTCAACGCAATATCGCGCAAGCACGAACGCGAAGCCGACCGTTACGCGTGGGAGAACATTGCTGCCATCGGTCCGTTCGTGACTTCGATGCAGAAACTGGCTGCGCAAAATTTGTCGGAGCGCACACCCTCGCGCTTCGTGGAGTGGTTCTTCGAATCGCATCCCTCAATCGAAAAGCGAATCACCGCTGCCGAAGCGTGGGCGAAGAGCCGCCAGCCCACCAGCTAGCCGCGGCCAGCTAGTATCTTCTCGACGCGTTGCAGGTCTTCCTCGGTGTCCACCCCGATCGTATCGAACGGAGTTTCCGCCACGTGGATCGGCACACCGTGGTCGAGAAACCGAAGTTGTTCGAGCCGCTCATTTCGTTCCAACTCCGACTCTGGCCAGGTGCAGAAGGCGTCCAGCGCAGCCTTGCGATAGGCGTAGAAGCCGAGATGCTTGAAGTAGGTTGCGCTGCCGCTGCGGTCGCGATCGAATGGGATTGTTGCGCGCGAGAAATAAAGCGCGCGTCCGTCGAGTGCCGTCACCACCTTCACCGCGTTCGGATTGCCGATGTCGTCCGCCACGCAAGGCGTCTTCAGCGTCCCAACCTCGACCGTCTTGTCAGCCATGAGTTGCAGCAGCGCCTCGAGATGCTCGCGCCGGGCCAGAGGCTCATCCCCTTGCACGTTGACGTACACGTCGGCATCGACAAGTTGCGCAACTTCGTGGACGCGGTCGGTCCCGCTGCGATGGGCGGGTGAGGTCATGCGCACATTCCAGCTCTTGTTGCGGCACACCGACGCGATTTCCTCGGAGTCGGTGGCAACAATGACATCGTGCAACGCGGAACAGGCTCGCGCTGCTTCATAAACGTGGGCCAGCATGGGACGTCCGTTGATGTCGCGCAGGATTTTGCGGGGGAGCCGGGTCGAAGCCAGGCGGGCGGGAATGATGGCGATGGCTTTCACCCAGCTAGTGTGCTGGCTCGGAACCGCATCTGGCAAGCCGCAGGACGGCCCGGAGACCATCTGGAGCGGTTGACATTTCTAAATTGACCGCACCCGCCTACGAAACATAGAATCAAGGGTTTACCGGGGACCCTGATTCGAAGGAAGTCTGAGATTTAGGAATTGCCACTTTACGAGTACCAATGTAAGAGCTGTCATAGCTTGACGGAGCGTATACAGCAGAGGTTCTCCGATCCGCCTCTCACCATCTGTCCGCACTGCGGAGGAGAACTTGAGCAGTTGATCTCGGCTCCCGCTGTGCAGTTTAAAGGTTCCGGCTGGTATGTAACCGATTACGCGAAAAAGTCCAGTACACCGCCATCGAGCGGGAACGGAAGTAGCACCTCATCTGCGCCGGCCTCCGAGAATAAGTCGCAATCAGAGACCAAATCGGACGCACCAAAATCCGAAGCCTCTACTGGCAAGGATGCCAAGTAGGCCCAGAAGGAGCATTAGGTCATGCCCAAAGAGTCTGTGACCATCACCGATAATCGCACTGATAAAACATATGAACTGCCCATCGAGCACGAGACCATTCGTGCCATGGACCTCCGCAAGATCAAAGTCCAACCCGAAGATTTTGGTCTGATGACGTACGATCCCGCCTTCATGAACACCTCGTGTTGCAAGAGCAACATCACGTTCATCGACGGCGACAAGGGCATACTCCGCTATCGCGGGTATGACATCGACGACCTGGCCGAGAACTGCACGTTTCTCCAGGTCGCTTACCTGTTGCTGAACGGCGAGCTACCCAATCCCGAACGAGAGGCGGAATGGGTGCACGACATCACCTATCACACCATGCTGCATGAGACCACCAAGCATTTCATCGATGGTTTCCGCTACGACGCTCACCCCATGGGAATTCTGATCGGCACGCTAGCCGCGCTTTCCACGGTTTATCCGGAAGCCAGGCAGGTTCGCGACCGGGAAATCCGCCAAAAGCAGATTGTCCGCCTGATCGCAAAGATGCCTACGCTGGCGGCGTATTCCTACCGCCATCGCAAGGGCCATCCGTATATCCATCCCGACAACGATCTCAGCTACGCCGAGAATTTCATGAACATGCTGTGGCGCATGACTGAGCCCAAGTATGTTGCCAGCCCGGTGATCGCCCGTGCGCTGGACATCCTGTTCATCCTGCATGCAGACCACGAGCAGAATTGCAGCACCAGCACCATGCGGATCATCGGCAGCGCGGAGGCGGACCCCTACCTTGCCATGGCGGGAGCTGCGGCCGCCCTGGCGGGCCCGCTGCATGGCGGCGCTAACGAAGAGGCCCTGCGCATGCTCGACGAGATTGGCTCGGTCGCCAACATCCCGAACTACATCAAGCGGGTGAAGGCGGGCGAAATCAAACTCATGGGCTTCGGGCATCGTGTGTACAAGAACTACGATCCCCGCGCTCGCATCATCAAGGAAGTCGCCGACCAGGTATTCGAGGTCACCGGCCGCAATAACCGAATCGACATTGCGCTGGAACTGGAACGCATTGCCCTGAGCGACGACTACTTCGTGAAGCGCAAGCTGTATCCCAACGTCGATTTCTACTCGGGGATCATTTATCAGGCCATGGGTTTTGGGCCCGAAATGTTCACGGTGCTGTTTGCCATACCGCGGACCGTGGGATGGTTGGCACAGTGGAACGAATTGATGGCCGACCCCGAACAGAAGATCTCGCGTCCGCGTCAGATCTACCTCGGGGAGGACCACCGTAAGGTAACAACCCACAGCAAGGCGGCCGACGCCATTGCTGTCAAGCACAAAGAAGCCGTGGTCGCGGGATAATGCGTCGCGTCTTCGGGGCATGACCGGCGGGTGCTTCACTCAGTGGAGCACCCGCTCTTTGCTGCAATGACACCATGCCGGATGCAGTAGCATGTTCCGGTGCTTAGCAACCCACCGACATTCAGCGATGAGCGTCCAGCGGGAGTCACAGCGATTACAGCGCTGTGCGCGATCGCAGGAGCTGCCGCGCTGGGCCTCGCTGCCTTAGTTGTGGCACAGGTAGTCCCGCTCTCGTCAGGTGCCTTCCTGATCGGCGGAGGCCTGGAGCAACTCGGGCCTGTCGCTTTCGCGCTCTACGCGGCGCTCATGATCCTGCTAACTGTTGCATTGTGGAGACGCTGGCGCTGGGCGAGACGAGTCGTGATCCTGGTGGCGGTGATCGGCATCGCAATGGCTGTCCCTGGGTTGTCCAGCGCAGTCATGGATTCGCGGATCCTCCGCATCGGGCGCGAAGGGTTGCAGATCATCATTCGTGTCGTAGTGGTGTATTACTTGGGCCAGGAACCGGTGAAGGATTGGTTTGGAGCACGGTAAGTAGGCGACGATCTTGTGTGGTCGCCGTCGCGCGGTTCGCAGCACCGCAGCCTTGTTTTTGCGACACCGCACCCATATATTCGTTGCATTCGTAAAATTCGATTGCTGTTCATGGAATCGATTTCGGGGGACAAGCATGTTCAAGGGATTTCGCGAGTTCGTACTTCGCGGCAATGTGGTTGACATGGCTGTGGGCGTGGTGATCGGAGCCGCTTTCGGAGGCATCGTGACCGCGTTTGTCAAAGACCTGCTGACGCCGCTCATCGCGGCATTGGTCGGCAAGCCGGATTTTTCCGCCTACGTATTCGAAGTGAATGGGTCGAAGTTTCTTTACGGCGATTTCCTCAATGCTCTGGTCGCATTTCTTTTGATTGCCGCGGCGGTGTATTACTTCGTCGTGCTACCCGTCAACGCTCTGATGGCACGCCTGCAGAAGGCGCCACCTGCCGCGCCCGTCAAGAAAACCTGTCCCGAATGCCAGAGCGAGATTCCAGTGCCAGCGCGCAAGTGCGCATTCTGCACTTCGGCTGTGGCTTGATCGCCCAGCAACTGACATCGATTCAGGTCAATCATTGGAACCAAGATTTACGTTCTGACCGAGGTGCGAAGTTATTACATTTGCAATTCTGACGTCCGTCCAACACCCCGGTGGCAATGTTGGGTACGGCTGTTTTCATCCTTCGCCTGCCGCCTCCGCAACCACCGAAATACCTTCTCGCAAGTGCTTCATTCCATGATATTTACAGCGCACCAAGCACTGCCAGAGGAAGCCTCTTCTGTGGTAAAATCAAGAAGGATTGTAAGCCTCTCAAACCGTTGAAATTATTAGTAGTTGAGGGTTAGAAACGAAGGTAGCCGCGCCTCCGTTGCGATCCGTGTGCGATGAAGCGGGATCCGCCGCCATGGCGCGTTCCTGATGGAATGGAGCAGGATGTCCCCGACCGATACCGAAACCGCCGCTAACACCCCGGAAGAAAAAGACAGTTTCGAAACTCAGAATGAGAAGCAGCCGAATGGCAACGGTAAGAACGGCCACGGTCAGTCCGACTCCGACTACAACGCCGACTCGATCAAGGTCCTCGGCGGCATGGAGGCGGTGCGCAAACGGCCTGCCATGTATATCGGTTCAACCGGCGAAATGGGACTGCACCACCTGGTGTACGAGGTGGTCGACAACTCGGTGGACGAAGCGTTGGCAGGTTACGCCGATCATGTCGATGTCACCATTCACATCGACAACTCCATCACGGTCGTCGATAACGGGCGTGGCATTCCCACCGGAGACATGGACGTCGATGGCGAGCGCATCCCTGCAGCCCAGGTAGTGATGACGGTGTTGCACGCGGGCGGCAAGTTCGATAGCTCGAATTACAAAGTCTCCGGCGGCTTGCACGGCGTCGGCGTCTCGTGCGTGAACGCGCTCAGCCAGCTTTTGGAGTTGGAAATCTGGCGTGATGGTGGAGTGTGGGAGCAGACCTACTCCAAGGGCGAGCCCACCAGCGGACTGAAAAAGACGGGCAGCACGAAGAAGCGCGGGACAAAAGTGCACTTCGTGCCTGACACGACAATCTTTACCGTCACCGAATACAACTACGACACGCTGGCGCAGCGCCTGCGGGAACTGGCGTTCCTCAACAAGGGCCTGCTGATTACGCTCACCGACGAGCGCACCACCGATCCCAAGACGGGAGAGCCCAAGCACACGGATTTCAAGTTCAACGGCGGCATCGCCGAGTTCATCAAGCACCTGAATCGCGGCAAGTCCGTGCTGCACGACAAGCCAATCTACATGGAAGCGGAGCGCGATGGCGTTGCCATGGAAATTGCGCTGCAGTATAACGACGCCTACTCCGAGACGGTGTTCAGCTTTGCCAACAACATAAACACAGTGGATGGCGGCTCGCACCTCTCAGGCTTCAAGACCTCGCTGACTCGCACCATCAACTATGCGGGACAGCAGCTTGGGTTGTTCAAGGACGTGAAGGAAAACCTCACCGGCGACGACGTTCGCGAAGGACTGGTCGCGGTGGTCAGCGTGAAACTTTCGCAGCCGCAGTTCGAAGGTCAGACCAAGGGCAAGCTCAATTCCGATATCGCAGGCACGGTGCAGGCCTTCGTCAACGAGCGCCTGGGCGCGTTCTTCGACCAAAACCCTCCGGTAGCCAAGAAAATCATCAACAAGGCCATCGATGCGGCACGCGCGCGCGAAGCGGCCCGTAAGGCCCGCGACCTGACTCGCCGCAAGGGCGCATTGGACGGCGGCGGACTGCCGGGCAAGCTAGCCGACTGCTCCGAGCGTCAGCCGGAACGTTGCGAAGTGTACCTGGTTGAGGGAGAGAGCGCCGGCGGTACCGCCAAGCAGGGACGCGACCGCCGTTTCCAGGCGATCCTGCCCCTCAAGGGAAAGATCCTCAACGTCGAGAAAGCGCGCTACGACAAGATGCTGGGCCACGAGGAAATCCGCGCCATGATTACGGCGCTCGGCACCGGCATCGGCAAAGATGACTTCGATATTTCGAAGCTGCGCTACGGCAAGATCATCCTGATGACGGACGCCGACGTCGATGGCTCGCACATTCGCACCCTGCTGTTGACGTTTTTCTTCCGCCACATGCAGGAGCTGATCAAGCGCGGCAACGTGTTCATCGCGCAGCCGCCGCTCTACCGCATCAAGAAGGGCAAGTTCGAGCAGTACATCAAGAACGACACCGAGTTCGTGAAGGTGATGGTCAAGCGCGCAGCCGACGGCATCGTGGTGCGTTACGGCGAGGGTGCTGCCACGCTCGACGGCGCTCCCCTCACCAAGTTCATGACCACGCTGAACGACTACATCGGCTTCGTCGATAAGGTGAACAAGCGCATTCGCGACGAGAAAATCACCGAGACGCTTCCGAAGGTCGATCTCGCGAAGCGTGCCGATTTCGAGGGTGACAGCAGCAATCCGCCGAAGAAGATTGTTGAACTCGAGAAAGCACTGAAAGCGATTGCGAAAGATCAGGGACTCAAGTCGGTGGAGAAGCGTTTTGAAGAAGAGCACAGCCTGTGGGAGTGCGTGTTCGTGAACTCGCAGGGCGCCCCCCACATCATCAGTTGGGAGCTGGCTTCGTCACCGGAATACCGCCAGATGATGGCGAAGTATAAGCAGATCGAGCAGTACTTGCAGCCGCCGTACTTCATTGAGACCGTCAAGAAGGAAGCTGCCGGCAGCCCCAAGGAAGAACTGAGCGATGCCGAGCGCACAGACTTGGAGAAGGCGGAGCAGAAGAGCCCCAAGACTTCCAAGCGCAAGGCCGAGGCGGAGACGGTTGAGAAGCAGACAGTGCGCGAGCTGTTCGATTACGTATTGAACGAGGGCCGCAAGGACTACACCGTGCAGCGCTACAAAGGCCTGGGCGAGATGAGTTCGCAGCAGCTCTGGGAGACCACCATGGATCCCGAGCGCCGCACCCTGCTCGAGGTAAAACTCGAAGACCTTACGGAGACCGAGGCCATCTTCACCACGCTGATGGGCGAAGACGTCGAGGCGCGCCGCAAGTTCATCGAAGACAACGCACTCGATGTCAAGAACCTCGACATCTAAGCGGCCGCAGAGAAAATCAGTTCTGGGCAGGTTTTGAAAGGGCACGGCTTCAGCCCTGCCGTCAAGTCATTTATTTTTGTCATCCCTCGCGGGCTTTAGCCCGCGGGGGATATGCTCTTTCGCTTTTTTCAGCAGCGTGTTTAGCCGTGCTGCCAAACGCATTATTCCTGATCTCCCGGACTCTAGTCCGCGAGAAACGTACACCTACATTTCGCTTCCATCGTGAGCGGCGTGTTACAACAAAACCTTACGCATGCCTTCTTCCCGGATATTGCCTAAACTTGGACTGCCTCAAATCGCCAGCCTCGTGCTGCTTCTCCTGTTCTTCGCGCAGTGTCTGTGGTTCATGGCGCACGTGCCCATCACCCAGATGGAGAGCAGCTACATCGAAGACGGGCTGCTGCACGTCGATCGACTGGTCAACGCCAGCTCCGAGTACCGTTCGCCGTTGATCGCACTGCTCGCCGGATACCCTGCCAAGCTCATCGGCGGCGAGAGCAACTTCGCCCGTCTCAGCGATTTTCGTTTCCTGGTGCGCCTGCCATTCCTGATGGCCGGCCTGTTGCTGGGGGCTTCGCTGTGGTACGTGGCGCGGCGGCTCTACGGCAACCTGGGCGGCTACATCGCTCTCGGCCTGTATTGTTTCTCTCCCATGGCGATCACGCGCAGCAGCCAGATCCAGCCCGATATCCTGGGGGCCTGGGGAGCGTTCGGCCTGGTCTTCACCGGCATCGCCGCCGCCCACACGCTCTACGCTCCGCGCGACGTGGTGTTGTGGAACTGGAAGCGCATTCTGCTGATGGGCATCTCCATCGCGCTGTGCGTGGGCGCCCAGTGGACCTTGTGGCTGGTGTTGCTTCCAACCCTTGGATTCATGTTGTGGGTGGGCCACGTGCGTCCCAACGCGGTGGTAGCTATCTTCGCAGCGGCCTGTGCCGTGGGACTCTTTCTGCTGTGGGCAATAGCGAGCTTTCGGCCATTCGTGTTTGCCCAAGCCTTGCGCAGCGCCAACTGGATCGAATTCTCTTCCGCCCAAATTTCCGGCAAGACCATCTTCTCCCTGCTGGGACTGTTCTTTCTGCAGAATGGACTGGGGCCGTCGTTGCTGCTGCTGGTGTCTCTGGGGACGTTCGCTTTCTGGAAGCGCACTCGATATTTCGGCACAGCGGCTCCGCTCATTGTCGCCGTCCTGCTAATCGTGGTTGGCCTGACCATGCAGCACTTCGCTGGCTTGATATTTCTATTCATCGCCCTGCCCTTTTTGATTCTGTTCATGGCAGGCGTCTCGGCAGACCTGCTGGCGACTCGCTACGCGGTGTTCGCCAATGCGATAATCGTCGGTGTGCTGGTGGCCAACGCCGTGATCGACATCGGCGGCCTTTTGCGGCTCGCATCTTCCGGGAGTCGTTGAAAACTTTCCCGCATCCAACGGGTTGGCACTAGTGGGAGCCATGTCGAGTGGGACCCAATCCCGATCGCCCAGGCGTTGCAACGCGCGGTTGCTGGTCCTCGCTCTGATCGCGTTGCCGTTGCTGACGGCAGAGTTCGTTGCCGCGCAGGTCCACGGCATTCCGCCCTCGGTAACTTCGATTCAGTTCCACACGCCTCCGTTCATGCCCAACATCCGCCCCAGCGTGACCTCGCTGGGTCCGTATGGCTATGGACGTTCTTATCCTGTGAACGGGCCCTATCGCGGCCGCAACGGCAACGGCTACCGCAATGGCTATGGATACTCCACCGGCGCGTATATAGCTCCGTATTACTTTCCCGCATACGACACTTCTTACGGATACGACACCGGCGGCGGTGGCG
>ODAK010007447.1_pt1 | contig 10988 bp, 9 predicted proteins | sample 1539591 | NCBI WGS metagenome assembly ODAK01 (sample SAMEA3539303, study PRJEB22396) | soil metagenome | biome: tundra; feature: field; material: soil | place: USA | collected 2010-05 | depth 0.15 m | reverse complement strand
GGGGTAAACAAACCGGGCAACTTGGAGCGCTCCGACAAAAAGCAGTCAGTCAGTCAGTTGAGGTAGGATGGGCGCTTTCGCCCGTCCGCCTTTTCTGGCCGGTACACGCGCCTTCAGTCGCGTTCCTACCCAACGCCCCACCAAGCCTGTCCTTCGTCCAACTATCCCCAAAACCGCAAAAATAGTAACATTACATACTGAGCCCCATGAAACGAAACTGGAAGCGAGTCGCGATCTGCAGCGCGATCGCCGTCAGCAGTACTGCCATCACGCTTGCGCTCGGCAACATTACCTTCTTCCAGCTCCTCAACCTCAAAGCCCAGGACGCCCACTTCGTTCTCCGAGGCAAACAGCCAACGAAGGACATCGTCCTCGTAGGCATCGACGAGAAAGCCCTCAATACCTTCCCCGATCCCACGCTCTTCTGGCAGCCATATTACGCGGATGCCATCCAGGGCGCAGCCGGCGCAGGTGCTAAAGTGCTCATCCTCGACGTCGCATTTGGCATCCCCGTCGCCAAATGGGAACCTAATGCCGATTCCGCGCTCGCCGGAGCCTACGCCGCCGCTACCCCCACCATGCCTGTCGTTTCCGCATGGGTGGCCAGCACAGCCGATCAGTCCGATCCCGCCTTCGCTGTCCCGGTCAATATGATGGCCTCCGCTCTCGATGGCGCGGCCTTTGCAAACCTCACTGTCGATTCCGACGACTTCGTCCGCCGTCAGGAGATGATCGAACAACCCACTCCCGGCGCCCCGCCCGATTCCGCGAAACGCAGCATGGCGCTCCACGGAGCCGAAAAATTCCTCGGCGTCAGCGCAGCTGTCCGCAACGGCAAGCTGTTTCTCGGCAACCGCGAAATCCCCACCGACTCCGACCGCTTTCTCACCATTAACTACGCCGGCCCCGCCGACACCTTCCCCGAAATCTCTCTTTACGACGTCGTGCAGGCCGTGCGGAGCGGTAAACAAGCCCAGCTTGAAAAATGGTTCAAAGGCAAAGCCGTCCTTCTCGGACCGGACAACAACCTCGGTGACCGTCACTCTACGCCCTTTTACACCGCTTTCGGCCTGTCGATGAAATGGCAGACCGCCGGAGTCGAGATCCACGCCAACTCCCTGCGAACACTTCTGACCAGCGATTTCCTCCGGCCGGTTCCGGATTGGCTTCGTTTGGTAGCCTTGCTCGTCACCGCGGGGGCCACGGTCGCCGTCTCTGCGTCCTTTGCCGTTTCGCAGACTGCCCTCTGGTCCGTGGTGCTCCTCGCCGTCGCTCTGATCTTCACCCATCTCGTCTTTCGCGCCGGCTTCCTGCTTTCCAGCACCGACATGTTGCTGGTCTTCGTCTGTTCCCTGATCGGCGGCATCATCTACCGGTTCGCCACTGCCGAAAAGAAAAGCAGCTTCTTCAAGAGCGCCGTTGCTCTCTTCGTCGGCAAAGACGTCGCCAGGTCGCTCGACGCCAGCGACAGGATCGATCTCACCGGCCAGCGGCAAATGGTCACGATCATGTTCTCCGACATCCGCGGCTTCACGGCTTTCTGCGAATCCAAAGATCCGGCCGTAATCGTAGACCTGCTGAACGTCTATATGGCCCTGATGTGCAAAATCATCGTTGGCCACCACGGTCATGTGAACAAGTTCATCGGTGACGGTATCCTCGCCGTCTTCGCCGATACCGATGAAGGCGCTGAACCCGGCGGTCACGCCGCGCGCGCTGTCCGCTGCGCCACCGAAATGGTCACCGCGCACAACGATTTCAAGACCGGCACGGGCATGCACTCCGGCGAAGTCGTCATCGGCAACGTCGGCTCCTCCGACAAAATGGAATTCACCGTTCTCGGCGACACCGTCAACCTCGCGTCCCGCCTCGAGAGCCTCAATAAAGAGCACAAAACAAATCTTCTGATGAGCGGCTCCACTTGTGAAATGCTTGGGGGTGCTGTAGACACTGTGTACCTGGGGGCCGTCCCTGTTCGCGGAAAGACTGAGCCAATGAAGCTGTTCACAGTCGCCTCGCTGATGACCCCCGACATTCGTAAAGTTCACCATCTCGATGAAAACAATCAGCCGCTGCCCGCCGAAATGAGCGTCCAATGACGACGAACTCTTTCCGAGCCGCGACCGCAAGGGAGCGGTCCTGGTTACCCACCAAAATGGGTTCGTTTTTTCTTTTAGCCCCGCTTTGTGCGAGCCTGGTCTTCGCCGCGGAATCGAAAGAAGAACCTGTTGGCCTTATCCTCAACGCCACTGGCGGCAAGGTACTCAGGGCAAACACCGAAACGCCTCTCGCGGCCCGCGCCGGCGATATTCTCTTCTCCGGCGATTCGCTCAAAGCCATCGGCTCGCCTGCAAGCTTTCTCTATTGCCCGACCAAGGGCTCACAAACTCTGGATGCCGGCGGGGACGTCCTCCTCGACACGAAGCAACTCAAAGTCCGCGCCGGAAAGTTAGACCCCCCGAAACCCGTAAACGCCTGCTTCCTGCCGCAACTCGCGCGCGTAGCCGTTGCCAGCCAGCAGCATTACGGAGTCAGCATGACCCGCGGTCTCGCCAAGCCTGAAGGCGACGTCATCGCGTTCGATGCCCTTCCCGCCAACGTCAAGACCGCCATCGCACAGTTCGAGGCAGTCCTCCGCACCACGCCTGACGACGTGCCGTCGCTGGTTCAGGAAGCTACGATCTTCGAGAACAACAAACTCGAAGCGAACGCTCTCGCCGCCTACCGCAAGGTAGCCGACCAGTGGAAAGACGCCGTCTGGGTTCGCGGCCGCATCTTCGAACTGGAAGAGTCGCTGGCCAATCAGGCCGCCATCAAAGCTGCAGCCATCTCGCCCGATGCCAAAACCTACGCGCTGATGATCGGTATCTCGAAGTATCAAAAGATCCCACAGGAACTTTGGCTTCAATTCGCAGATGCGGACGCCAAGACCTTCAGCCAGCACCTCGCCAGTCCTCGCGGCGGCGGCGTTCCGGCCGACCAGATGGTCGTCCTCACCAACGAGGAAGCCACCACCGCAGCCATCCGCAATGCTTTTCAAACATCGCTGAAGCAGCGCGCCGGCAAGAACGACACCGTCTTCATCCTCATCGCGGGCCACGGACTTCTGGACACGCGCGGTTCCTACATCCTGACCTGGGACAGCGACCCGCAGGCCCTCTCCACCACCGCCATTCCCTTCGATGAGATCCAGACCCTGGTGGATGACGAACTCTCCAAAGTCGGCCGGGTCGTGCTTCTCGCAGACGTGGCGCGAGTCGCCAGCATCGGCAATCTGAAGACCGCCGGTGTCGGCACGGCAGTCGAAAAACTGGGCGAGGCCCCCGGCGAAATGCTCGGCTTGTCCGCAGCCCGTCCCCGCGAAGTCTCCCAGGAAGGCATGCAGTTCGGCGGCGGTCACGGCGCGTTCACTTATGCCCTCGTCAAAGGCATGCAGGGCTTCGCCGACCGGAATGACGATCGCTTCGTCACTGCCGGGGAAATCACCGATTACGTCCGCGACGGCGTTCCCAAATCGACCGGCAACAAGCAGCACCCGCGCGATTTCGGCAACCTCGAAAACGCCACCAAACTTTCCGACCTCAGCAAACAGGGCATAACGCTCGCCCGCTACAAAAGCCTCTACGATTCGCGCAACGGCGGCCCGCTCTTCCTCGCCGACGCCGACCCGCAGAACGTGATTGCCCCTCAGGTGCAGCAGGATATCGACGCCTTTCAGGCCGCGATCCGCGCACGTCAGGTGCTTCCCACGCAGCCCAACAACGCCTGGGATGTCCTGGCTAAGCTCCGCACCGAACTGCCGCCCGAGCAGCTTTTCCTGCAGGAGAACAACCTCCGCGTGGCGCTCGAAAACGAGGCGCAGCAGGTGCTCCTCCGCTACCTTGCGGGCGATCAGTCGCCGCAGACCAAAGCTGAATTCGACGCCGGCTCCAGCTACATGGAAGCCGCCCTCACCCTGACCCCTGAATCTCTCTACTTACAGGGCCGCGATAACTTCTTCCAGGGCCGGGGCCTTCTCTTCGCCAAGCAGTATGCGAACGCCGCGAACCTTCTCGAACAATCCGTCCGCATCGATCCAGGCGAGGCTTACGGCTACAACGCTCTCGGCATCGCCTATCTCGAACAGGCCGATTTCGTTCGCGCCATTCCGGCTTTTCGCGATGCCGCGCGCCGCGCTCCGAACTGGTCTTACCCGCTTCACAACCTGGCGCTCTCCTATGTCGAAGCCGGGAATTATACGGACGCCATTCGCAGCTACCAGCAGGCCATGCGGATCACGCCACAGTACAGCTACCTGCCCTACAACCTGGGGCTGGTCTACCAGCGGACGAACCGCCGCCGCGAAGCCGAAACTTATTACCGGCTGGCGATGAAACTGGCGCCGGATTCCGCCGACCCGTACAACGCGCTCGGCTCACTGAAAGCCTCCGAAGGCAAGATCGTCGAAGCCGAGAAGTTCTACCGGGATTCGCTGCAGAAAAATCCCGCGCTGCTCCCCGCGCGCCACAATTTGGCCCTCCTGCTGGCCGGTCAGAAGACCAGGCAAACGGAAGCCATCGCTTTGTTCCGTCAGAATCTGGCAGCCGACCCCGATTTCATCGCCTCGCGCCTGAGTCTCGCGGAACTGCTCGCGCAGACGAACGACACCGCTGGCGCCATCGAGCAATACTCTTTCGTCGTTAACTCCAAACCCGAATACACAGCCGCCCGCCTCGCTTTGGCGGGCCTATATATGAAGTCCAATCAGCCAGACATGGCTCTCCTGCAGTTGCATGCCGCCGCGCAGCGCGACCAGCAGAACGCGTCGATCCAGGAACAGATCGGCGACGCTGAGAAATCTCTCGGCCACACCGACGCAGCGCGCGATGCCTACGCTGCCGCGCTGAAGCTGCAGGTGCAAAACAGCGATCGTAAGCGCATCCGTGCCAAAATGGCCTTCTAATGGATGGTGCTCAAGTACGGCTCAGATTCTGGGGTGTTCGCGGGTCTACGCCCACGCCGCAGATTGAAAACCTGAAGTTCGGCGGCAACACACCCTGTGTCGAGATCCGAACCGCCGATAATGAATGCGTCATTTTCGACGCGGGCAGCGGCATCCGCGCGCTCGGTCAGACTCTCCTGCAGGAAGCAGAAGGCAAGCCGATCAAGACCAACATCTTCCTGACACATTTCCACTGGGACCACATCCAGGGCATTCCGTTTTTCGGCCCGCTCTACGGTTCGCAGAATCACATCACGTTCCTTTCCGGCTCCACCGGTAAGCCGCTGCAGGAAACGCTCGAAGGCCAGATGTCGAAGCCGTATTTTCCGATCGACTTCAGCCAGGTTGCCGCCAAACGCGACTTCCACCAGCTCGCCGAGCGCAGCGTGATCAAGGTCGGATCGCTGTCGATCTGTCCGTTTCCCCTGAACCATCCGCAAGGCGCGTCCGGCTACCGCATCGAGTGCAATGGCGTGGTCATTGTCTATGCCACGGACTTCGAGCATGGCGTGAAGGAATCAGACTCCACTCTCTGCGAATACGCGCAGAACGCCGATATTCTGATCTGCGACACCCAGTACACGCCCGCCGAATACGAAACCCATAAAGGCTGGGGCCACAGCACCTGGGAGAACGCCGTGCTGCTCGCGAAAGATGCCTGCGCCGAACATCTGATGCTGTTCCATCACGACCCGGTCCACGACGATCAGACCATGATGCGCATCAGCCAGGATGCCCGCATCCAGTTCGAGAACACGACCGCCGCCTGGGAAGGGTTCGTGGCGGCCCTGTAAACTCAGGGTATGCCCGAGCTCGACAGCATCGATCACATCGCGATTCCGGTAGAGAACGTCGCCACCGCGCTCGACTGGTACAAGAGTAAATTCAAATGCGAAGTCACCTATCAGGACGACACCTGGGCCTTCATCAAATTCGGCAACATCAAGCTGGCACTGGTGATTCCGAGCCAGCACCCTGCCCACATCGCCTTCGTAAGCCCTGAAGCGGAGAAATCCGGCACGTTGAAGCTGCACCGAGACGGCACGCGCTCCTGCTACGTGACCGACCCCGCCGGCAATTCGATTGAAATCATGGCCGCCGACTAAGCCAGGACCGCTCCCTCGCGGTCGCGGCACAGTAACGCAGGAGTCTTAACCGAGCCGCGACCGCAAGGGAGCGGACCGGGAATCAGGCTGCAGCGTTGGTTTCAAGCACACTGTGGCGGCGGCCGAAGACGAAATAGATCACCAGCCCGATCGCCAGCCAGATAAAGAAGCGGATCCACGTCAGCAGTGGTAGCCCGGCCATCAGCAGCAAGCAGCATCCGATCGACAGGATCGGCACCAACGGCACCCAGGGCGTCCGGAAACTGCGCGGGCGCTCGGGCTGCGTCCTTCGCAGCACGATCACTCCCGCCGACACCACGATGAACGCGAAGAGCGTCCCGATGTTCGACAGCTCAGCGAAAGTATCGATGTCCCAGATGCCCGCCGGAATGCCAACCACGAAACCAGCGATCCAGGTGCTGATGTGCGGTGTCTGATAGTCGGAATGGACGCGCGAGAAGAGCTTGGGCAGCAGGCCGTCGCGCGACATCGCGAACCAGATGCGCGCCTGCCCGTACTGGTAAACCAGCAGCGACGAGATCATGCCGATCAGCGCCCCGAAGGTCACGATGAGCCGGAGCCGGTTGTAGCCGAGAGCTTTCAGCGCGTCCGCCACCGGCGAATCCGTATTGAGCGTTTGATAGTGAGCGATCCCGGTGAGCACCAGCGCGACCGAGCCATACAGAATCGTGCAGATGATGAGCGTCGCGATGATGCCGAAAGGGAGATCCCGCTGCGGGTGCTTACATTCTTCCGCCGCGGTCGAGATCGAATCGAAGCCTATATAGGTGAAGAAAACAATCGAAGCCCCGGTGAGCACGCCGGAAAAACCATGCGGCGCGAAGGGTCTCCAGTTGCCGGGGTGAATAGCGCCCGCGGCGCCCAGACAGAAAATGATGATGACCGCGATCTTGATCCCGACCATGATCGTGTTGGCGCGCGCACCTTCGCGGACTCCCTTGACCAGCACCCAGGTCACAAGCATCGTGATCAGCAAAGCCGGGATATTGAAGATGCCGCTGGGCTGGCCGGGCGCGGAGAACACCGGGAACGCGATTGCAGCGGGAAGGTGGAAACCGAAGAGGTTATCGCCGAGGTCCTGCAGGTAAGCCGAGAAGCCGACCGCGACCGACATGTTGGACACGGCGTATTCGAGAATGAGGTCCCAGCCGATCATCCAGGCGAAGACCTCGCCCAGGATCGCATAGGCGTAAGTGTACGCGCTCCCGGCGACAGGGATCATGGAAGCAAGTTCGGCGTAGCACAGCCCCGCGAAGAGGCAGGCTATGGCGACAAGTACGAATGAGAGAGTAATCGCCGGACCAGCGCCGGGCCGGCCCATCATCGAACCCGCGTGGGTTCCGTTGATCGCCAGATCGAGGACCGTGGCGTGAAATACGGACTCGATCTTTTCGACGTGGCCCGCGGCAGCGGTTCCGGTAAGAGTGAAGATTCCCGAACCTATTACCGCGCCGATACCGAGCGCCGTCAGGCTCCACGGACCCAGCGATTTTCGCAGCCGGTTTTCCGGCTCTTCCGAGGCGGCGATCAGCGCGTCAATACTGCGGGTCCGTAGGAGGTTACCCAATGAAGGCGAACCGGTTCTAGCGTTTACGCTGGCCCTGGGACGAACGGCGGATCTTTTTCTTTTCCGAGCCGCGGGCCACGGTGGCCGCGCGCTTCGCTTTGGGCGCCGCTTTCTTGCGCGCAGTGCGCTTCAGCTGTTTACGCTCTTCGGGTTTCTCTACGGTCTTAGTATTCATCTTTTATCTGATCAGGCTTTCGTCTCGTCAGGACTTCTTCAGTCCTGCGTATTTTTCCACTAATTTTTTCATCCCGTGGTGCTGGAAAATAACCACGATTTTCGCATCGTCTCCGTCGCCCTCGCGCCGCACGATGGTTCCCTTGCCATATTTGGGATGCTCTACTACTGTACCTGTTCGTGCGGGCTGCTTTGCAGGCGGGGGCGCTTTCGGCAGGACGGTCTTGACCTGAGCGGGCGGAATCAGGTTCCCTGGCGGGGTCGCCGGGGGCCGCTGCGCGGGTTGCATGTTGCCGAAGAGGCCGCCTTGCGCAGGCGGTTGGGAGACAGGGCGAGCGGTCTGAGGCATCGCCGGCGGACGAACCACCGGTCTCGCAACCGGAGCAGGCGGTGGAGTCGCCGCGCGCATCGGAACGTTGACCCCGCGCTCCTTGAAGAACTGGGCGACGTTCTCGACCGAATTGTAGGTCTTGCCTGTGTAGAGGTTCTTGCGCGAGTCCTGCCTGACCTGCCAGCGTTCGGCTGTGAGATCGACGTGCGGGGTATCGTCCTCTTCGACGCCCATGTTCACCACGAGGTTCGACGGGATCTCTTTGAGGAAGCGCGAAGGCAAAGTGCGTTCCTGTTCGCCGCCTCCGAAACGCCGGCGGTACTTCGCCCAGCTCAGGACCAGGCGCTTCTCGGCGCGCGTCATCCCGACGTAACAGAGACGCCGCTCTTCTTCCATGGCCGCTTCACTGAGTAACGAACGGCTGTGCGGGAAGAGGCCATCTTCCATGCCAGCGAGGAACACGACGGGGTATTCGAGACCCTTCGCATTATGGATGGTCATCAGCGTGATCTGTGAAGCCTCGTCGAGCGCGTCCGACTGCGCGACGAGCGCCGCGTGATCGAGGAAGTCGCGGACCGTTTCGCCGCGCTCGACGGCTTCGGCAGCGGCGTTCATCAATTCGTTGAGGTTCTCGATACGCGCCTGGGATTCCGGCGTGTTCTCCTGTTCGAGCATGCGGCGGTAGCCGGTCCGCTCTTCGACGAACTTGAGCGCCTCGTTGAGGGGCATAGTCGTGACCGCTTCCGTAAGCTCCTGCATCATGTTGCGGAAGGCGGCCATGGCTGCGTGCGCGCGCGTGCCGAACTGGTTTTCCTCCAGCATGCGTTCAATCGCTTCCCAAAGGCCAAGACCGTTCTGGGCTGCATATTGCTCGGCCTGCTCGACCGTAGTGCGGCCGATGCCGCGCGCCGGCACGTTGATGATGCGCTGCAGGCTGATGGAATCGGTCTGGGAGTGGGCGAGCTTTACGTACGCGATGATGTCTTTGACTTCGGCGCGCTGGTAATAACTGATGCCTCCGACCACGTTGTACTTGCGGTTGTAGCGGCGCAGAGCCTCTTCAATCTGGCGCGACTGGGAGTTGGTCCGGTAGAGGACGGCCACGCGCCGGTCCGGGTGCTGGCGCAGGATCTTCTCGATGGTGTCGGCGATGAAAAGCGCTTCGTTCTCGGCATCGTACGCGGCGTAGATGGTGAGCATGTCACCTTCGTCGGCATCAGTCCAGAGCCACTTGCCTTTGCGCTCTTTGTTGTTGGCGACGACGACGCTCGCGGCTTCGAGGATGTTTTTCGTCGAGCGGTAATTCTGCTCGAGCCGGATGATCTTCGCGTTCGGGTAGTCCTTTTCGAAATCGAGGATGTTACGGATATCCGCGCCGCGCCAGCTGTAGATCGACTGATCTTCATCGCCGACGACGCAGACATTAGTGTGCGACTGGGACAACAGCCGCATCAGTTCGTACTGGCTGCGGTTGGTGTCCTGATACTCGTCGATCATCATGTAACTGAGACGGCGGTTCCAGGCGTCGCGGGTGGCTTGGTCGTGAAAGAGCAGGCGAACGCTTTCGAGGAGTAGATCGTCGAAATCGAGGGCGTTGGCTTTGCGGAGTTCCTTTTCGTATTCCTCGTAGACGGCGGCGACTTTGGTGACGCGCGGATCAGCCGACTCGCTGTACATTTCCTGCGGAGTCTTTTTGACGCTCTTGGCGGCGCTGATCTGGGAGAGCGTCGCGCGGTAAGGCATGGTCTTCTCGTCGAGGCCCATGCGGCGGTAGGCGGCTTTGATGATGGCGTTCTGGTCTTCGTCGTCGTAGATGGAGAAAGTGCGGGTGAAGCCTGGGCGGATGGACGCGAGGGCATCGCCATCGCGGCGCAGCATGCGGACGCAGAAGGAGTGGAACGTGGCGATCAGCGGCGGGCGTTCCAGATGCATCTCTTCAAGAAGCTGGCCGACGCGCGCGCGCATTTCACCGGCGGCTTTGTTGGTGAAGGTGACGGCGAGGACAGCCGTGGGCGGCACGTGTTTCGCGCTGATCAGATGCGAGATGCGATGGGTGATGACGCGCGTCTTACCGCTGCCCGCACCTGCCAGAATCAGGACGGGGCCTTCGGTGGTTTCGACCGCTTCACGTTGTTGGGGATTGAGACCGGAAAGGAAATCCACTAAGAACCTATTTTCGCATTGAGCGTGTGCGCCGCGTGGATTCTTTGGCATATGCTGAGTAGAGGAGTCTTGCGATGGAAGTGCATCTGAGTCTTGAGGCGCAGGACGGGCTGACTGACGCGCGCGAGACGCTGGCTCGGCGCTACGACGAGTTGGAGAGCGGCGCGGTCCAGTTGATCGATGGTGACGAGGCATTCAAGCGTCTCATGGAGAAGACCGAAGCAAGGCGTCAACGTCCGGCGTGACCGGCTTTGGGCTCCATCCGGAAGCATTCGACGACATAGACGCCATCCGCGAATACATCGTGGAAGACAATCCCGACGCGGCTGACCGCGTGGTTACCGAGATCTTGCTGACGCCCGACGCTGAGGAAGTCTGAGTGGTGACTAAGTGGGCTGTCCCGGTCCAAAACCGACTCCCTTGCGGTCGCGGCTCGGTAAGTACTGTTCCTGCAAACATGAGCTATACGAAACTTGCGACGATGTCTGAACTGCCGGAGGGGGCGCTGATTGAAGTGGTCCGCGGCAAGGAGCTTTATGCGCTGTGCAATGTTGCGGGCGAGGTGCGGGCGATGGCGGGGGTGTGTCCGCATCATGGAGGTCCGCTGGGGCAGGGTGGGTTGGAGGGGTCGATTCTGAGTTGTCC
>ODAK010007446.1_pt1 | contig 10988 bp, 8 predicted proteins | sample 1539591 | NCBI WGS metagenome assembly ODAK01 (sample SAMEA3539303, study PRJEB22396) | soil metagenome | biome: tundra; feature: field; material: soil | place: USA | collected 2010-05 | depth 0.15 m | reverse complement strand
CACGCATTTTCGGCAAGCTCCTCTATGGCTCGAAATTCCACAAGCTCAGCCAGTCACGCGGCCAACAGGGGATGGGGATCTCGGCTGCAGGAATGTACGGGCAGCTCACTACCGGCAAGCCGTTGCATATCGTCAGTCGCGTCAAGGGCGACAAGCTTGCTTCGGAAATCTATGTGTCGATTGATACTGCCAAGAACCAGCCGGACATCCACAGGAAGAAGCGGCTGAAATGGGACCGTCCTCACGGGACGCGGGTCGAGATGGAGATGGAGGGCCACTATCAGAAGGGGCCGCACTCGATTGAAGTTTATCTGAAGCAGACGGCGATCGCCAATCCGCACCTCACTATCACCTACCACGACCCGCAGGGAGAAGAAGTCCGTTTCGCCCGCAGCACCAGGACGCTCCCGACTCGACCGACAGAAATCAAGCCCCATCCGTACGGCATCGAGCTCGGCCGGCTCATTCAGATGTTGAACAACACCGCAAGCCGCACGCTGTTGCGGTTTCTCGTGGACGAGTTTTCTTGCGTGGGGAAGAAGACAGCGCTCAAGATCATTGAGCTCGCCGACAAGCTGTCTGACAGGAAATTGAGCGATCGCTCTTATCCGAAGCACATCGCTCACGTGCAGGCGACCGCGCTGCACAAGGCGATTCAAAAAACGCGCATCCTGGCGCCGCGGACGGACTGCATCGTCCCTATCGGCGAGAAGCAGCTGCTGGACGGGCTGCACAAGGAGTTGGAGGCGGACTTCTTTACCGTCACCACTCGGCCAGCCGCGGCCTACCGGGGCAACCCGTTCCAGGTGGAAGTCGCTATCGCCTATGGCCGCCCCGGCGAGGCCGGCGTTGAAGTCGACGAGAGCGGCCACATGCGCAAGAAGGAAGCGCATGAACCGCGTGCTGCTGAACACCTGATCGCGCAGAAGGACGAGCCCGTTCGTCTGCTGCGTTTTGCGAACCGGGTACCGCTCCTCTACCAGCAGTCCAGCTGTGCGATCACCAAGGCCGTCGTCCAAACGAACTGGCGGGGCTATGGCCTGCACCAGCCGAAAGGCGCATTGCCGATCGCGCCGATGGCGGTCCTGGTTCATGTCGCGTCCGTTTGGGTGCCCTACACCTCCGAGTCCAAGGAGGCCATCGAGCCTTATCCGGAAATCCTCAAGGAGATCAAACTGGGGCTGCAACAATGCGCGCGCAAGCTCGCGCATTACCTGCGCCACGAGAGGCAGCTTCACCAGGAATATGACCGGCGCGCTTATATCGAGAAATATCTGCCCCATATCGGCGTCGCCCTGCAGGACATCCTCGCTCTCAGCAATGATGAACGCGACTCCACTGTAAGGAAGCTCGACGACGTGCTCCACAAGAGCCGTACGACGCAAAGGCCCGAGCCATGAAAAAGAGCAGCCCCGACGCCACGCGCAGCGACCTGGATAAAAAGACCATCACGCTGATTGAATCGATTGCCAGACAGGTCCGTACAAACATCGATGGCGGAAAGCTGCCGGACATCAAGCTTCCGGTCCGCAGTCTTGACAATGTGACGTATGATGAAGCGAAAGGCTATTTCGAGCTTGGCGGCGCACGCAAGGTGCGCACGCTGACGGTGAACACCGCGCGATCCTTCGCGCAGACCCTCCGTCTAATGGCAACCTCGCGAGCGATGGTCGAGCATGACGACTTCGCCACCAAGCGCGAGGTTTATTACATCAGCAAGAACTGGGGAGACTGCCGCTTCGACGAACAGGCCGAATCGGACGCCATTATGGACGACATTGAGGCCATGGCGTCGATGCACGGGCTGTCGCGGGAGCAGTTGCGCTTCTACCCGGAATCCCACGGCGGCTCGGTCGCGGGCCGGCTGACCGTGATCGACAGAAATCCCGCGACGGGAGGGACAATCGAGATCGACTGCGCCAATTTGGGGAGCGGGGCCTACAGCATTCCGCGCTCGGTCGAGCATCTGACTTTCCGCACCGATGCACGATTCGTGCTCGCCATTGAAACCGGCGGCATGTTTCAGCGCCTCAATAATCACCGGTTTTGGGAAACAGCGCGATGCATCATCGTCGAGATGGGCGGGGTCCCGACCCGCGCCACACGGCGCTTCATTCGCCTGCTTTCCGACAAGCAGAACTTGCCGGTCTACTGCTTTGTCGACTGCGACCCCTATGGTTTTGCCAATATTTACCGCACGCTCAAGGTAGGCTCCGGCAATGCGGCTCACATAAACCGCTTCCTGTGCGTGCCGCGGGCGCGTTTCCTGGGCGTCACGCCACAGGATATTGTCGACTTTGGTCTTGAAGACGCGACCCACAAGCTGGCAACGACCGACATCAAGCGCGCGGAAGACGCACTGCAGAACGATCCATTCATTAAGGCCCATCCCGAGTGGATCGCCGCGATCAAGCAATTGCTTCATATGGGCGTTCGCGCCGAGCAGCAGGCGCTGGCCAAATGGGGCCTTAATTTCGTTATCGACGATTACCTGCCAAAGAAGCTCGCCAACGTGAACGGTTTCCTGCCATAGAGCCGCGGGTCACTCGAAGACCAATGCCGTGAGGCTGTAGCGCGAACTGCTCGTGCGAGTTTGTCTGAATGCAGCGTTTGCAAGCGGGTATCGGATCCTGGGGGAAGCGACCTGGAGAGGCAGTCAAATCTGCTATTGACTCACGTCAATGTGGGCACGGCGGTGCCGGTTAACCTGCTTTCAGCATTTGACAAAACCTCGTGCTCAGGTCGCGATCCGATGGAATGGGAACGAATCCGAAAGCAGCCCCAGGATTATTTCGGCGCCAACCTTCAAGATTACGAAGAGTACGCCAAGCGATTTGCGTGGTCGCAGGCGCGCACACTACTCGATGGTCTGCCTAATGGCGGGCTCAACATCGCGCATGAGGCGATCGATCGACATGTCCTGGCCGGTCGCGGCAACAAGCTGGCGCTGCGCTGGATTGGTCGTGACGACCAAATTCGCGACTTCAGCTACTCGGTGCTCGGCGCCGCGGCGAACCGGTTTGCGAACGTCCTGGTGCAGCGTGGGGTAGCCAAAGCGGATCGCGTTTTTTCGCTGCTCGGCCGCGTGCCCGAACTCTACATCGCCGCGCTCGGCACCCTCAAGAACGGCAGCGTCTTCTCGCCGTTGTTCTCGGCGTTCGGGCCGGAACCCATCAAAGCCCGTATGACGATCGGCAGTGCCAAGGCGCTTATTACCTCTGAGGCATTTTACCGGCGGAAAATAGAGCCTTGGCGAAAAGAGCTCGCGAGCTTGGAGCATGTCTTCCTGACTGAATGTTCAAGCAGCCTTCCAGCGGGCACCATCGATCTGTCCGCGGCGCTGGCGCAAGCGCCGGATTCGTTCCAGACAGTATGGACGAGCCCCGAAGACATGGCCTTGCTTCACTTCACCAGCGGGACGACCGGACGGCCAAAGGGTGTCGTGCATGTCCATGAAGCCGTCGTCGCTCATCATATCACCGGCCGGCTCGCGCTCGATCTGCATTCGGATGACATCTTTTGGTGCACTGCCGACCCGGGATGGGTGACCGGGACATCCTATGGCATCATCTCGCCGCTCACCAACGGCGCGACCTTGATCGTCGACCAGGCCGAATTCGACGCCGAACGCTGGTATCGCATCCTGCAAGAGCAGAAAGTCACTGTTTGGTACACGGCGCCGACCGCGATCCGCATGTTGATGAAGGTAGGAACTGAAATTACCAGGCGGTTCGATCTGTCCAAGGTACGTTTGATGGCCAGTGTCGGCGAGCCGCTCAATCCGGAGGCCGTGGTGTGGAGCGCGGCGACCTTCGGCAAGCCGTTCCACGACAACTGGTGGCAGACGGAAACCGGCGGCATCATGATCTCCAACTACCCCTCGATGGACGTGAAGCCGGGCTCGATGGGCCGCCCGCTGCCGGGAGTCACAGCTGGCATCATTGAGCGCCTTGAAGGCGGGGCAGTGCGCGAAATCACGAAGCCGATGGTCATGGGCGAACTCGCGCTGCGCCCGGGCTGGCCGTCGATGATGCGCGCCTATCTCAACGAAGAGGAACGCTACCGGAAGTGCTTCGTGGGCGGCTGGTATCTCACTGGCGACCTCGCGATGCGCGACGACGAGGGTTACTATTGGTTTGTTGGCCGGACGGACGACGTGATCAAGAGCGCCGGCCATCTCATCGGCCCGTTCGAAGTGGAAAGCGCGCTGATGGAGCATCCGGCCGTTGCCGAGGCAGGCGTGATCGGCATTCCCGAACCGACAGCCGGCGAGATGGTCAAGGCATTCGTTGCCCTCAAGAACGGCTTCGAGCCGAGCGAGGCGCTGCGTAAGGAATTGCTTGGCCATGCTCGCCAGCGTCTCGGCCCGGCGGTCGCGCCGAAGGACATCGCCTTTCGGCAGAACTTGCCGAAGACGCGCAGCGGCAAGATCATGCGCCGCTTGCTCAAGACCCGTGAGCTGGGCCTGCCAGAGGGCGACATCTCGACGCTCGAAAGCGAGGAACGATGACCGCACTAACCGACAAGCCGCACCTGTCGCGCGAACACATGCTGGGTTTGTTGAAGCAGATGATCCGTATTCGTCGCTTCGAGGACAAGTGCGCCGAACTCTACACCCAAGAAAAGATCAGGGGGTTCCTGCACCTCTACGACGGCGAGGAAGCGGTTGCCGTCGGCGTCATCCCGGTGCTGGAGAAACGTGACAGGATCGTGGCAACCTACCGCGAGCATGGGCAGGCGCTGGTGCGCGGGGTGCCGATGACTACGGTGCTTGCGGAAATGTACGGAAAGCAGGAAGGCTGCAGCCGCGGACGTGGCGGCTCCATGCACCTGTTCGATCGAGCTACAAATTTCCACGGCGGCAACGCCATCGTGGGCGGCGGTCTGCCGCTGTCAATCGGACTTGCGCTCGCCGATCGCATGCGCGGTGACGACACCATTACAGCCTGCTTCTTCGGGGACGGCGCCGTTGCCGAAGGCGAGTTTCACGAAAGTATGAATCTGGCCGCACTATGGGGGCTGCCGGTGCTGTTCGTGTGCGAAAACAACCTTTACGCCATGGGAACAGCCTTAGCCTTTTCGGAATCCGAAACTGATATCCAACGCAAAGCGGCGTGCTACCGGATCGCTTCCGAGGCGGTCGACGGCATGGATGTCATCGCCGTCGAGGCTGCCGCTCGTCGGGCGGTGCACGCAGTGCGCGAGAACCGCAAGCCCTATTTCCTGGAATGCCGGACTTATCGGCTGCGCGCGCATTCGATGTTCGACGCTCAGCTCTATCGCGACAAGGCCGAGGTCGAGGCTTGGCGGCACAAGGAACCGATCGTGCGCTATCAGGGGTGGCTGGAGGCCAATCACATGGTTCATCCGGACGATTTGGCGCGTATCGAGGCCGAGGTGGCGGCGGAGATTGCCGAGGCGGTTACATTCGCCGAGGCCGGAACGTGGGAGCCGGTCGAGCAGCTCACCCGCTTCACCTACGCGGATAGAGCGCGCGAGCCGGTCGGTGAGGTGTTATGGCACAAGTGACGATCCAGCCCGCAGTGACCGAGATCACCTACCGCGACGCGGTGCGCGAGGCGATCCGCGATGCATTGCGTCGCGATGACCGCGTGTTTCTGATGGGTGAGGATGTCGGCCACTATGGCGGCTGCTATGCGGTGAGCAAGGGACTCCTGGCCGAATTCGGCGCAGAACGGATCCGCGATACGCCTTTGTCGGAATCCGGGTTTACCGGCGCCGGCATCGGTGCGGCGATGGCCGGCATGCGCCCGATCGTTGAGTTGATGACGGTGAATTTCAGCCTCCTCGCGCTCGATCAAATCCTCAATACCGCGGCCACGGTGCGCCACATGTCTGGAAATCAGTTCGGCGTACCGCTCGTTATCCGCATGGCGACCGGCGCTGGCCGCCAGGTCGCGGCCCAGCATTCGCACAGCCTCGAAGGTTGGTATGCGCATATCCCGGGCATCAAGGTGCTGGCACCGGCGACCGTGGAGGATGCGCGCGGCATGTTGTGGACGGCTTTAGAGGAGCCTGATCCGGTGCTGATCTTCGAAAACGTCATGCTCTACAACATGACGGGCAGGCTGGCCGCGGACGCTGGCCCGGTCGATATCGCCAAGGCCGCCGTTCGCCGTCCCGGGCGTGATATTTCGCTGATCACCTACGGCGGCTCGCTGTGGAAGACGCTCGAAGCCGCCACTGTCCTCGCCGGCGAGAATATTGATGCCGAGGTGATTGATTTGCGCAGCCTGCGGCCGCTCGACGACGCGACCATTATGACATCGGTCACCAAGACGCGCCGGGCGGTCATCATCGACGAAGGCTGGCGGAGCGGCAGCCTGTCGGCGGAAATTGGCATGCGGATCGTTGAGCAGGTATTCTGGGAGCTCGACGCCCCGATCGGCCGCGTGTGCAGCGCGGAGGTGCCGATTCCGTATCCCCGCCACCTCGAGAACGCGGCGATCCCGCAAGTGCCCAAGATCGTCGCGGCCGCCAAAGCCGCCCTTGGGCGAGCATAAGGGGACGCCGTGGCCGAATTCCGCATGCCCTCCCTCGGTGCCGACATGGAAGCGGGCACGCTGGTGGAGTGGCTGGTCAAAGCAGGCGATCGAGTCAAACGCGGCGACGTCGTTGCCGTGGTCGAGACACAGAAAGGCGCGATCGAGATCGAAATCTTCGAGGCCGGCAAAATCGAGCAGCTTCTTGTCGATCTCAACACCAAGGTGCCGGTCGGGACGCCGTTGGCGCGGATTCAAACCGAGCTCGAAGGACCGCCCGGCGCTGTAGCGGCCGCTCCGCCACCGGCAGTGCCGGCCGCCCCGCTCGCGGCGCCGCCTTTGGTGCGGGCGCCCGTTGCGCCGCCATTGCCGCCACCCGTCGCGCCAGGCGCCGCGGCGCGCGCGCGAATATCGCCAGCCGCGCGGCGGCTCGCCGAGGCGCACGGGATCGATCTCTCGACGGTGACCGGAAGCGGCCCGGCGGGGGCAATCACTTATGCCGACGTCGAGCGTCGTTTCGGCGAAATCACCGCTCCATCGGAAAAGAAGCGCGCGCTCGGGCTTGATCTTGACGCTATGCGAACGGCAATCGCCGCCGCCATGGCGCGATCAAAGCGGGAAATCCCCCACTACTATCTTGAGCATCAGGTCGACGTCACGACCTGCGAGCAATGGCTGACCCGCACGAATGCAGCGCGGCCGCCCGACGACCGCCTGCTGATCGGCGCGCTCGCAATTAAGTCGGTTGCCCTGGCCGCGCGCCGCTTCCCCGCCTTCAACGGCTTTTACCGCGATGGCAAATTCGAACCGGCGAGCGCGGTGCATGTCGGCGTTGCAATCGCCATTCGCGGTGGCGGGTTAGCCGCGCCAGCTCTGCATGAAGCCAATGAAATCCCGGTCGATGAGCTGATGGCACGTATGCGCGACCTCGTTCAACGTACCCGGGCCGGTCGCATTCGCAGCTCGGAGATTTCCGATCCGACAATCACGGTTACGAGTCTGGGGGAACGCGGTGTCGAAACTCTGTACGGCATTATCTATCCGCCGCAGGTGGCGATTGTCGGTTTCGGCAAGATCGTGACTCGGCCATGGGTTATCGACGGCGCCATCGGACCGCGCTCGGTGGTCACCATCACGCTGTCTGCCGACCATCGGGTCAGTGACGGACACGCGGGCGCGTTGTTCCTGGCCGAGATCGGCAAGCTGCTGCAGGAGCCAGACAAGCTATGAATGACATCGACATTCGCAAGGTGGTGCAGGAAGAGCTCAACAATATCGCACCTGAAGTTGATATGGCGAGCGTCGATCCGGCCGCGGATCTGCGCGAGGCTCTCGACATCGATTCGATGGACTTCCTGAACTTCGTTACCGCCATCCACCATCGCCTCGGCGTCGAGATACCCGAGCTCGATTATCCGAAGCTTGTCACACTCGACGGGGCGGTCGCATACATCGAGGCGAAACTCGGATCGAGCAAGAACTGAGGGTCTCGGGCATTGGCCTGATGTCAGTTGGCGGTCGGGCATGGGTTGCGGGTAGTCGTGTCCGGGCCGGCGGCGTCTACGGAACGAAAGAAGCGGGAGCTGGAGCAGAAAACAGTGCGGCTTTTTCTATGTGGCGATGTCATGACCGGGCGCGGCGTCGATCAGGTACTGGCGCATCCATGCGACCCAACCCTGCACGAGAATTATATTCACTCGGCACTGGGCTATGTACGCCTCGCTGAGGAGGCAAATGGTCCAATCCCGCGGCGGGTCGCGCCATCGTACATTTGGGGCGCGGCCCTGGGCGAGTTGAACCGTACCCGGCCGGATGCTCGCATCATCAATCTCGAAACAGCCATTACGCGCCATGAGGAATTTGCGCCGAAAGGCATAAATTACCGGATGAGTCCGGAGAACGCGCCTTGCCTCACTGCCGCCGCCGTTGACTGTTGCGTGCTCGCCAACAACCACGTACTCGATTGGGAACGCACGGGGCTTTTCGACACCTTGACGACACTGCAGCGTATGCAGATCAAATCTGCCGGCGCCGGTCGCAATCTTGACGAGGCCAGTGCGCCAGCGGCTTTGCACATCGCCGGCAAGGGCCGCGTGCTTGTCTTTTCGTTTGCGGTGGTGACGAGTGGCACGCCTCGGAGCTGGGCTGCAGCGCAGGGCGCACCGGGCGTAAACCTCCTCACCGACCTATCGGAGGCAACTGCTGTCCGTATCTGCGACCAGATCGCGCGTCACAGGCAACCGCATGACGTGATTGTTGTCTCGATTCATTGGGGACCCAATTGGGGTTATGACATTCCGGAAGAGCAAAGGCATTTTGCTCATGCACTTATCGAGCGCGCCGACGTTTCCGTCATTCACGGCCACTCCTCGCATCATGCGAAGGGTATCGAGGTCTACCACGATCGGTTGATCCTCTATGGCTGTGGCGATTTTCTGAACGATTACGAGGGCATTCAAGGTTACGAAGAATATCGTGACGATCTCGCCTTGATGTATTTCGCCGATATCGAGCCTGCGAGCAGGGATCTGGTTGCGGTCGAAATTGTTCCCCTCCGGATCCACAAGTTCAGCCTTGTTCGTCCCTCCGGCCCGGATATCGATTGGATGCAGAAGACGCTGGATCGGGAAAGCCGCAGGTTTGGGACTGTTGTGCTGACTTCGCCCGGGCGGCTTGCGCTGTCTTGGGGAGACAGATCAGCCACTTCGGCGAACATCGAGCGCACTTGAGTGTTGGCCTGAAACCGTCCTGGTGGACGCTGATGACAACGTTGCAGTCCTTCACGAGCCTGCTGCCTCGGCATTTCGGCCGGCAAAGGCTGCCATGACCTCGTCCAGCATGCGCGCCTCTTGCCCGCTATAGCGGGGAGAAAAGTGAAACGGCTCAACCCGACGCACCCGGGCCTCGCGCGCGAGGCTTCCGGCGGCGGCCGTCGTCAAATGTGCGCGCTCTGCCGCCAGTGCCGTATCCGCTTGCGCAAAGGCGGCTTCGATGAACAGCAGATCGGCGTTACTGGCAAGCCCGACAATGGCCGCGCGATTTGCTGGCGTATCGGCGACGTCCGTCACATAGGCCACCTTCTGACCGGGCGTGACCGTCAACACGCTGCGCAGTGTGCCCAGCGGCAGTTCGCACACCTCCGGCGATGTCGGCCGGGAGCCGATTCGGATCAGGTGGTCACTCGGCCTGTTCTCGATAACCGCGCGCTTCAGCTCGCGCAGCCAGGGTCCAACCGACAGCCCCAGTTCTGCAAGCCGGTTCTTCCAGACGTTGACATGCGCCGCTTCCTCTATCGCGAACCCCAGGCACGGCGTGCGGTGCTCCAGAACCGCTGTCGAGACCCGGTAAGCAGGCTCGCTGTAAATCACGCCCCCGACGCTCCGGCTACTGCCGACCACCTCAGCAGAAAACGCATTCTTGAGCCGGAACCGCGCCGTCTGAGTTTCAAGAGAGGAATCGATTTCGGTCACGACGAAGACGAGGTCGCTCGCGTAGCGATCGACGAGATTCCAGCGATAGGCCTGAAGCTTGTGCCGGACGTGCTCGATGAAACCATTCGGACCATAGAGCCTGATCGTCTTCTCCCGCCCGACCAGCACCCTCAGCAGGCGATCGAATCCGATGAAATGATCGATATGAGCGTGCGAGACAAAGACATGCTCGAGGCGGTGGATCTTTCGCGGCGACAAAATTGAAATGTCGCCGAGGTCAAACAAAATTGCGCGCTTTTCAAACAGCGTTTCGACATAAACGCCCGGATCTCCGGATCGCCCGTTGACGAGGGTTGGGTGCAGGAGCGGCCGCATGCAAAACTTCTAGCTCTTTCGAGCCGAGAGAGTTTGCGCCAAATCATGGCCCGGGCAGCGGCCGGAAATTTGGTCATTGGCGAAGCGGCCGCAGGCAGCTTGAAACCGGCGGTTCTGGGGGTTTCGACCAAAATCAGTCCGTTTGGCCTGAACGGTATTATTTCCAATCGTTTTTGACGAGTTGATGCTCGCCAAGCGCGGATGGCGCGCACTTTGAGCCCGGTCAAAGCCGATCTATTTCGAACTCCTCACAGGAATAACCGAGCATCGAAAGTCCCTCCTCCAAGAAGTCCCCCAGCATTGGCATGCCAAGAAGATAGCTGGCCGTGCGTTCATTGTGAGCGCGGGTCGCCTCTTCGCGGACCTCTGCCCAATCGCTGGCAGAATAGTCTTCGCGACCGAGCCATGCCAAGGTCACAAGGTCGATCTGCTCATCCACCGACAAGGAATTGATGAGAGACGCAAGCTCCTCGACCACCGGATCATCTTCCCCGTCTTCGAGAACTGCAGCCTCCTTGTCGTCTGAAGGATTCGATCCTGGATCGGGTTCGTTCACTTGCTCTTTGGCGTCGAATTCTCGCGCCTTGATGATGATGAAGCAGACTTTCTCAGGCGAAATCGTGAGGGGTGATCGCACCGATGGCGTTGCCGGGAGCGACGGATCGCCAGGTCTTTGAGA
>ODAK010007445.1_pt1 | contig 10989 bp, 8 predicted proteins | sample 1539591 | NCBI WGS metagenome assembly ODAK01 (sample SAMEA3539303, study PRJEB22396) | soil metagenome | biome: tundra; feature: field; material: soil | place: USA | collected 2010-05 | depth 0.15 m | reverse complement strand
TGGACAAGCCCGACGTCGACTCGATCGAGGGGCTCTCGCCGGCGATCTCGATCGACCAGAAGACGACGTCGCGCAACCCGCGCTCCACGGTCGGCACGGTCACGGAGATCTACGACTACCTGCGGTTGCTGTGGTCGCGCGTGGGCAAGCCGCACTGTCCGATCTGCGGGCGGCCGATCGTGGGCCAATCGGCGGAGCAGATCATCGACCAAGTGATGGAGCTCGGCGATGGGACACGCTTCATGGTGCTCGCCCCGGTCGTGCGCGGGCGCAAGGGCGAGTACGGCAAGCTGCTGGACGAGCTTCGCGCGGATGGATTCGCGCGCGTGAAGATCGATGACCGGTTGCGGATGCTCGAGGAATCGATTGTCCTCGACAAGCGCTACAAGCACGACATCTCGGTCGTGGTCGACCGGTTGGTGATGCGCCACGACCTGCGCAAGCGACTGGCGGACTCGATCGAGACGGCGGTGGGCCTCGCCGAAGGGCTCGTGGAGATTGAGATCGTAGGCTCTGGCAAGGATCGCGAGGTGAGTGAGCATGCGACCGGCGCGAAGGGCGTGCGCGCGGCCGCTACGCAGATCGTGCCCGGCGAGGTCCCCGAGGACGGCACGATCTTCACCTTCTCCGAGCGCTTCGCCTGCCCGGTGCACGGGCCGTCGCTGGTCGAGCTGGAGCCGCGGATCTTCTCGTTCAACTCTCCCCACGGGGCCTGCGAGCACTGCACGGGCCTCGGCGCGCAGATGGAGATCGACCCCGAGCTCGTCGTGCCCGATCCCTCTCTCACGATTGCCGAGGGGGCGCTTGCGCCGTGGGCGGGCAGCTCGTCGCACTACTACGAGCAGGTCACCGAGGCGATCGTCGAACGCTACGGTGTGGATCTCGACGTGCCCTGGCAGGAGCTGCCCGAGGAGTTGCGTGAGCTGTTCCTATACGGGTCCGACGAACGACTGCCGATCACCTATCGCAACCGCTTTGGTCGCACACGCTCCTATGCGACGAAATTCGAGGGGATCATCAAGAGCCTCGAGCGTCGCTATCGCGAGTCCGACTCCGAGGGGACTAAAGAGAAGATCGAGCAGTTCATGTCGCTGCGCCCCTGCCCGGTCTGCGGCGGGGCGCGGCTGCGCGCGGAGTCGCGCGCGGTGCTCGTCGCCGGGACGCCGATCGATGAGTTCTGCGCGCTCTCGGCGCGGCGGGCGCTGGAGTGGCTGGAGGAGATCGAGCTCTCCGAGACAGACCGGCATGTCGCGCGGCTGATCCTGCGGGAGATCTCCGAGCGGCTGCAGTTCCTGGAGAACGTCGGGATTGGGTATTTGTCGATGGATCGCGCCGCCGCGACTCTGTCAGGGGGGGAGGCGCAGCGAATCCGCCTCGCGACGCAGATCGGATCGTCGCTGGTGGGTGTGCTGTACATCCTCGATGAGCCTTCGATCGGCTTGCATCAGCGCGACAACTCGAAGCTGATCGGGACCTTGGAGCGACTGCGCGATCTCGGCAACACGGTGATCGTGGTCGAGCACGACGAGGACACGATTCGCGCCGCCGATTATCTCGTCGATATGGGCCCGGGGGCGGGTGAGCACGGCGGGCGGATTGTCGCGCAGGGGACCTCAAAGCAGGGGGAACGAGTCAAGAATTCGGCGACGGGGCAGTTCCTCGCGGGAACGCGCACGATCGAGGCGCCGAAGAAGCGGCGCACCCCCACCGGCTACGTGGAGATCGTGGGGGCGAGCCAGCACAATCTGCGCGATGTCGACGTGAAGGTTCCGCTCGGCGTCTTGACGTGCGTGACAGGGGTATCGGGGTCGGGCAAGTCGACCTTGGTCAACGAAGTGTTGTTCAAGAGCGTCGCCAGTCGCCTACACCGCGCCCGCCGGCGTCCGGGGGCGCATCGCGCAATCCACGGCCTCGATCAGCTCGACAAGATCATTGCCGTCGATCAATCCCCAATCGGGCGCACACCACGTTCAAATCCGGCCACCTATACGGGTCTGTTCGACGTGATCAGGGATCTGTTCTCAAAGACCCAGGAGGCGCGCACGCGCGGGTACAAGCCCGGGCGGTTCAGCTTCAACGTGAAGGGCGGGCGCTGCGAGGTCTGCAAGGGCGACGGGCAGATCAAGATCGAGATGCACTTCCTGCCGGATGTGTATGTGCCCTGCGAGCAGTGTCATGGCAAGCGCTACAACCGTGAGACGCTGGAGGTGAAGTTCAAGGGGAAGAGCATCGCCGACGTGCTCGATATGGCGATCGAGGACGCGTTGGGTTTCTTCGAGCACATCCCGAAGGTGCGCCGCCGCCTGGAGACGCTGAATGCCGTCGGGCTCGGCTACGTGCGTCTCGGCCAGCCGGCGACGACGCTCTCAGGAGGTGAGGCGCAGCGCGTAAAGCTGGCGACGGAGCTGTCGAAGATCGCGACGGGACGGACGCTCTACATCCTCGACGAGCCGACGACGGGCCTGCACTTCGCCGACGTGGAGCGGTTGCTGGAGGTGCTGCAGAGGCTTGTCGATACGGGGAACAGCGTGGTCGTGATCGAGCACAACCTCGACGTGGTCAAGAGCGCTGACCGGCTGATCGACATGGGCCCGGAGGGCGGCGAGGAGGGCGGCAGGGTGATCGCGCAGGGCACGCCGGAGCAGGTGGCGGCCGAGCCGATCTCTCACACCGGGGAGTTTCTCGCCGAGCTGGTGGTCCCGGCGAAGCGCGTGATCGCGAAGAAACCGCGCGGCAAGGGCACGGCCGCTAAACGCAAGCCCCGCGCGAAGGTCGCCGCTTGAGCGATCACGACGTGGCGCGCCAAGTCCGGCTGTGGGCGCAGAAGTGGCGCTGGTATGAGCGCAACTCACTGCCCTGGAATCGCGCGCGCATTCACTGGGAGGCGATGCGCCGCGAGGCGTTCGTGCGCTGGCCAGTGCATGGAAACGTGCTGGAGGCATTGCGCGAGGGCCGGCTGGAGATCGGGGCGGGAGCGCTGCTCGAGCCGGATGTGTGGATCACCGCCCCGGGGCAGGCGCGCGTGCGAATCGGTGCCGGAACGTTCCTGAACCTCGGTGTGATGATCGCCGCCGAGCAGCTGGTGGAGATCGGCGAGCACTGCATGCTCGCGAACGGCTGCTTCGTGACCGACTCGAGCCATCGCTACGACGACCCCGAGCAGCCGGTGCCGTGGCAGGGCTTTGAGACGAAGGGGCCGACGCGGATCGGCGATAACTGCTGGCTGGGCGCGAACGTGGTCGTGACGAGCGGTGTGAGCATCGGCGAGCGCTGCGTGATCGGCGCGAACAGCGTCGTGACGAAGGACATCGAGCCTTTCTCGGTCGCGGCGGGCGTACCCGCACGGGTGCTGAGAAAGATCGACTACGAGAGTCGCGCGTGCAGGTCGGCCAGCTCGGAGGGGTCGATCGAGTAGGTGTGCTCGGGACCGGGGTAGCGCCGGGTGCGCACGTCCTCGGTGTAGGCGGCGACGCCGGCGTTCATCTCCTCCTGGAGGTTGGCGTAGCGCTTGACGAAGCGTGCGCCGAGGCCATCGCGGATGCCGAGCAGGTCGTGAAACACGAGCACCTGCCCGTCGGTGGCGGGACCCGCGCCGATCCCGATCACGGGGATCTCGATGCCCGGCATCAGCTCCTCGGTGACGGCGGCGGGAATCGCCTCGAACACGAGCGCGAAGCAGCCCGCCTCCTGCAGGGCGAGCGCCTCGGCGGCGATCTGAGCGGCCGCGGCGGCGGTCCGGCCCTGGGCCTTCCAGCCGCCGAGCGCGGTCGCGGTCTGCGGGGTGAGGCCGACGTGGCCCATCACGGGGATCCCCGCAGCGACGATCGCACGCGCGCGGCTGACCGACGAGGGGCCGCCGCCCTCGAGCTTGACGGCCTCGCAGCCGGCCTCCTTGACCATCCGCATCGCGTTCGTGATCGCCTGCTCGTCTGAGACCTCGTAGGAGCCGAACGGCATGTCGCCGATCAGCAGTGGGGTGCGCAGGCCGCGGCGCGCGGCGCGCGCGAGCACGAGCATGTCGCCGAGCTCGACTGGGGTCGTCGAGTTGTACCCGAGCACGGTGGTGGCGGCCGAGTCGCCGACGAGCACCAGGTCCACGCCCGCCGACTCTGCGGCGCGGGCGCTCGGGAAGTCGTAGGCGGTAACCATCACGATCGGTTCACCGAGCCGCTTCTTTTCCGCCAGCAGCGGCAGGGTCATCGGCAGGCGCCCAGGGTCAGCTGGGGCGTTGACATGGACGTGTGCGTGGCTAGACATGGCGATTCCTCTCTGACGTGGTTGACGCTCGCGGGCCTCAGGCCAGCAGGGTCGCCACCTCGTCGTCGATTGTGATGATGCGGTTCGTTTGCGCCTCGACGTGGACCACGCGAGGCTCGTAGTGCTCCAGCTCGGCCTTGTCGTACTGGCCGTAAGAAATGACGATGATCGTGTCGCCGTGGTGCACCAGGCGGGCGGCGGCCCCATTGACCTTGATCTCTCCAGATCCCCTTACACCGGGGATCGTGTAGGTCTCGAAACGCGCGCCGTTATCGACATCGACGACGTGCACCTGCTCGTGCTCGAGGATGTCGGCGGCCTCGAGCAGGTCGTGATCGATCGTGATCGAACCCACATAGTGCAGGTCGCAATCGGTGACGGTCGCCCGGTGGATCTTCGACTTGAGCATCACGCGCTGCATGTGACGGTCTCCCTCCTTGGGGTCAGGTTTTCGAGCGTGGGCTCGAGGATCAGATTGTCGATCAGGCGGGTGGCGCCCACGCGGGCGGCGATCGCAAGCAGGGCGGGCCGGTCGAGCCACTCCAGCCGCTCGAGTGTGTCCGGCTCTACGAGCTCCAAATACTCCGGGTGCACTCCGTGGGCGATCAGCTTCTGATGGCCAGCCTCCAGCAACCGCGCGGTACGGCGCTCGCCTCGCGCGGCGTAGTCCTCGATCGTGCGCAGCGCGGCGTAGAGGCCCAGCGCCTGCTCGCGCTCGTGCGGATCCAGCAGCGCGTTGCGGCTGGACATCGCGAGACCGTCGGGCTGGCGCACGGTCGGGCATACCTCGACCTGGACGGGCAGGTTCAGGTCGAGAACCAACCGGCGGATGACGAGCACCTGCTGAGCGTCCTTCTGCCCGAAGTAGGCGAGGTCCGGGAGCGCCATGCACAGCAGCTTCGTCACAATGGTGCAGACGCCGCGGAAGTGCTCAGCGCCACGGGCGGCGCCCTCGAGGCGCTCGGTCACACCAAGCACCTCGACCGAGGTCGCGAATCCGGCGGGATAGACCTCCTCGACCGAGGGGGCGAACAACACATCGGCGCCGGCCTGTTCGGCGAGAGGGGAGTCGTGCTCCAGCCGCCGTGGATAGCGCTCGAGATCCGAGCGCTCGTTGAACTGGGCTGGGTTGACGAACAGCGAGACGACGACCTGATCGCACTGCTCGCGCGCACGTGAGATCAGCGAGAGGTGGCCCTCATGCAGCGCCCCCATCGTGGGGACTAGGCCGATCGTCAGGCCCTCGCGACGCGCCGGCGCAAGCGTGGCGCGCAACTCGGCAACGGCGCGCACAGTTCTCATGCGCAGAGCGAGGTGAGGTGGTGGGAGCTCATCGGATTCGGTCCAGTTCCCTACGGATACCGGCGCGACTTCAGAGTCAAAACGGATGCTGCGCCAAGTCCATTGCGAGCGAACTCGATAACGGCCTGACTTGCTCATGATACCGCCGTTAGCGGATCTATGGAAGAGCACGCGGCTGTGTGCGCAATCTCACACGAGTGTCGGCTGCGCTGGGCGGGCTGTGCTCACCACGAGTCGATGTTCGGGCGCTTCTTACCCTCCCGCCGCCGCCACTGACCAGTGTTCTGGTCGAACAGCGTCGCGATCCAGCGTCGCGAGTCTGCCGGGTCGATCACGTCGTCGATCTCGCCGTAGGCCGCCATGTTCAGGCCCTGGCCGTGCTCATAGGCAGCGGCGACCGTGGCCTCGAACACCCGCTCGCGCTCCTCGGGATCCGCGATCGCCTCCAGCTCGCGCCGCATCCCCAGGCGCACCGCGCCCTCCAGCCCCATCCCGCCGAACTCCGAGGTCGGCCAGCCGATCGTGAAGAGCGGCGCCTTGAAGCCGCCGGCTGCCATCGCCTGCGCCCCGAGTCCGTAGCCCTTGCGCAGGACGATCGTGCCCGTCGGCACCGTGAGGTTCGCGCCGATCACGAACATCCGCGCAAAGTGACGCACGGTCGCCGTCCGCTCGGCGGCGGGGCCGACCATGAAGCCTGGCGTGTCGCAGAGGAACAGCACGGGCAGCTCGAACGCGTCGCAGAGCGCCATGAAGCGCGCCGCCTTGTCGGCGCCGTCGGCGTCGATCGCCCCGCCCAGGTGGGGCGGGTGATTGGCAACCACCCCCAGTGCTCGGCCGTCGACCCGGGCCAGCGCGGTGACGATGCCCGCGCCGAAGCCACGGCGCAGCTCGAGCACCGAGTCCTCGTCGAAGATCCCGTCGAGCACGAGGCGCACGTCGTAGATCTGCCGGCGCCGCTCGGGGATGACGTCCCGCAGCCGCTGCTGGTCGGGCACGCGCACGTCGCCCATAGGCACCGGGTCGCCGAAGTAGGAGAGATAGCGCTTGGCAGCGGCGACCGCGGCGCGATCGTCCGCGACGCGCAGATCAACCACTCCGTTTGCGTCCTGCACGTCGATCGGACCGACCTCGGAGGGCTGGAAGGAGCCCAGCCCCCCACCCTCGATCATCGCTGGGCCGCCCATGCCGATGCTCGAGTCCTCGGTGGCGATCACCACGTCACAGCACCCGAGCAGTGCGGCGTTTCCCGCAAAGCAGTTCCCCGAGGCGATCCCGATGAGCGGCACCAGCCCGCTAAGGCGCGCGAAGAGATTGAAGGCACGGCAGTCGAGGCCCGCGACGATCGGCATGTCGACATCGCCGGGTCGCCCGCCACCGCCCTCGGCGAACAGCACGACCGGCAGCTTGCGCCGCTCGGCGAGCTCGAACAGGCGGTCCTTCTTCGCGTGGTTGCGTATGCCTTGGGTGCCGGCGAGGACCATGTAGTCGTAGGACATCGCCACGCAGCGCTGGCCCGCGATCTCAGCGATTCCACCGACCAGGCCGTCTGCGGGAGTGCGGGCGATCAGTTCCTCACGTGAACGCCGGCGCTCCTGGGCGGCGAACAGGAGTGGTCCGTACTCGACGAAGGTGCCGTCGTCCACGAGTTCCGCGAGGTTCTCGCGGGCGGTGCGCCGCCCGCGCTCGTGGCGCTTGGCGACCTCCTGCGCCCGCGCGGCGTCCAGCCCGATCTCGTGACGTTCGCGCATCGCCCGGAGGCCAGCGCGCTCACCGCCGCCCTGTGGCTCCACGGTCTGCGCAACGTCGGTGGTCTTTTCGGTGTCCGGCTCGGAGGATGATGCCATCGCGAGATCATCGTTCAATCCGCGGCGTCGCGTCGGTAGGAATTACTATGCGGACAGTGTCAGCCCAGGAGAGCGAGCAGTCGCCGTCCGAGCGGCGCGAGGCCCTCAAGGAGGTCTTCAGCCAGGCGCGCGGGTGCACGCGCTGCCCTGAGCTCGCTGCGACTCGCAAGACGGTCGTCTTCGGCGCCGGCAACGCGGATGCGGATCTGATGTTCGTCGGCGAGGCTCCGGGCGCGAGCGAGGACGAGCAGGGAATACCGTTCGTCGGCCGCGCGGGCAAGTTGCTGGAGAAGCTACTCGAGGAGATAGGGCTGGCGCGCTCGGAGGTCTTTATCGCGAATGTTCTCAAGTGCAGGCCCCCCGGCAACCGCGATCCGCTGCCGGTCGAGATCGACAACTGCCAGGACTACCTCCACCGTCAGGTCGAGTTGATCCAGCCGAACGTGATCTGCACGCTCGGCAACTTCTCGACGAAGCTGCTGCGCGGCGACCCCACGGGGATCACCCGTTTGCACGGACAGGCCGAGGTGCTGACATTGGGCAGACGCGCGGTGCGGCTCTACCCGATCTTCCACCCCGCCGCGGCGCTGTACACGCCGCGCATGCTCGAAACGCTACGCGAGGACTTCACACGGCTACCAGAGCTCTTGGCGCTGGGCGCTCCCGAGCAGCCGAAGTTCTCGGAGGAGGCACCGGTTATCGAGCCTGAGGAGATGAAGGAGATAGCGCAGACGCCCAAAGGACAGACCCCAGAGATCGACCAGCTCGGACTGTTCTAGACGCGGTTCAGGCTGGATTTTCCCTGGAAACAGGGGATCTTGGGTAGCCGTTCAGTCGTCCTGGTTTTGGGGTCAGATGAGGGCGGGGAGCGCGCCGCTGGTTTGGTGGGCTGTGAGCAGGTCGCGGAGGTAGGCGAGCAGCGAGCGGTGTTGTAGGCGGCAGGTGACCGAGGCGGAGAGGGATCGCTCGGTGAACCGCTCGCCGTCATCGGATTGGTTGCCGTGGCTGAGCTTGCGGTGGATGACGGGTCCGCGGAGAGCGCGCTCGGCAGCGTTGTTGGTCGGGGTGACGCCGGGGACGGTGATGAATGTCCATAGCGCGGGCCAGAGCTTCAGGAGGTTGTTCGCGAACCGGCGGAACAGTCGGTGGCGTTTGCTTTTGTTGGTGGCGTGTTCGAGCAGCTCTCGCAGCTCGGTCTGGATCGGTGTCATCTCGACGGCGAGCCGGCTGCGGTCTTGATGCCCTGCGTAGGCATGCCAGGTTTCAAATAGCCGGCGGGTGAGCTGGAGGCCGGCCTGCCCGAAGATCTGCTGGGCAGCCAAGCCCTCGCTGTGGAACCGGAAGTCTCGTTGGAGGTGTGACCAGCAGGCTTGTCGTTGCTCGGGATCGAGCAGGTCATATGCCCACCAGCGATCCGAGGTCACGATCCCCTCAAAGTCGCTACCGAGCAGCTCTCCGAGACGGTCGCGGTGGCGATCCTCGACGATCCGGAAGATCGCCGCTTGCGGGGTCGCGGCCGTCCACATCGTGCGATTCTCGCCGGCCAGATACCAGCCGGTCTCATCGACGTTGACCGCCCCGGATCCCAGCACCTGGCTCGCCAGGCGCTCGTGCGGACCGGAAAGCAGCCGCGAGGTGCGCTGACAGATAGCGTCGATCGCGCCGACCGAGATCCCGACGGCAAACAGCTCTGAGAGAAGCTCGCTCATGTCCCTGCGCGAGATCCGGTTACGTGCCGTCAACGCAACGACCGCGGCTCCCAAGGACGGCCCGAACGCCGACTCGCCAACCGTCCCAAGCCTCGCGCGAGTTCGCCTCTCACATCCCGGGCACCGCAACCGATGGGTGCGATGCTCGCAGTACACGACTGCGGTCGCTGGCAACTCGGCAACTTGATGACGCCCCGGCCCGTAACGCGGGACCTTCTCGCTGTCCGTGAACTCCCGCCCGCACCCCGAGCACTCCTCAGGGTAATGGTCAACGACCTCCTGCATCTGATCTGAACCCAGCAGCTCCCGCCCCGCGCCCGGGTGGCCATCCTGCCCGCCCGCCTTGCGCCGCTGACCGTCCTTTCCAGCCAGCTCCTTGGCCTTCTCCCGCGCCTGCTGCCGACGCTGCTGACGCGTCTTCGGCACATCCGCCGACGGCGGCTGAGAACTGTTCAGCGAACTCGCTGCCGTCTTCGCCTCCAACGCCCGCAGCCGCTCCTCCAACCGCCGCTGCCCAGCCGCCAGCCCAATCAAAAACCCTACACACGCCTCACGACCCGAGTCATAGATCGCCTCAGCCTCAGAACGCTCCAGACCCCAACAGTTCGCCGACCGACCCAAGCGCACCTTGTTATAGAAAACCCGCAGGACTGAACGCCTACGATCTTGGGGAATTGTCGAAAATTTGGGAGAAAGGGCTAAAGCAAGCAGCAATCGCTGCCGATACGGCCCTGTCTCCATCCTCACATGCAGTGACGACCGGCCCGCGCTTCCCTCTCCCGCGGGCCGGTCGCGTTTAAGGCCTCATCCTGTCTAAGGTCTCGGCGTGAGCGTAAGCATCGTTGAGACGAAGGACCCGCGCGAAACCGAGGCCCTGGGCGCCGAGCTGGCTGCTGGCTTACGGGACGGCGATGTTGTGCTGGTGCAGGGCGAGATGGGCTCGGGCAAGACAACGTTCGTGCGCGGCGCCGCCCGAGCGCTGGGCGTCACCGATCCCATCACCAGCCCGACGTTCAGCATCGGGCACCGCTACAGAGCTGCGAATACGACCGTCTCTCATCTGGACCTATACCGTCTGGCTGGAGGTCTGGAGGAAGAGGATCCGGCGCTGCTCGACGATTACCTGGGACCGGGACGAATCGCCTTCGTGGAGTGGCCGGCTCGAGAGCACGCCGGCCTCTCGAGTGCGCGCCTGCGCGTAACTCTGGCTCATAGAGGCGCCGATCACAGGCGGATCGAGGTGGTGCAGGGGTGATCGTGCTCGGCTTTGATACCGCCACACCGTCCACTGCGGTAGGTCTGCGCCTCAGGGACGGGAGCACGCTGCAGGCACGTGATGACCCGGATCGGACCCTGCCCCCCCAGCGTCCCGGACATACGACGCGGCTGCTGGGAATGGTGGACGAGCTGCTCACGCGGGCAAACGTCGATTGGCGCGCGCTAGAGCGGATCGCCGTGGGCCTGGGCCCCGGCACCTTCACGGGCCTGCGTGTGGGTGTGGCAACCGCGCGCGGGCTGGCGCAGTCGCTGGGGATCGAGCTGGTCGGGTTCTCGAGCCTGCGGGCGCTTGCCGAAGGTGGCCGCACGGCCAGTGAAGAGACCGACCCAGCCATCCGTGCCAGGACGGGCATGCTCGCGGTGATCGATGCGCGTCGCGGAGAGGCGTTCGCCGCCGCTTATCTGGAGACCGAGCGAGAATTGACCGAGGAGCTCGTGCCGCCGCGCGCTCTGGCTCCCGAGGATTTGGGGAGCATCCTCGCGCAGGCTGAGTCGCAGCTGAGGGGGGAGAATGTCGGCTCGTGGCGGGCGATCGGGGACGGGGCGGTACGCTTTCGCAGCCATTTGGAGGCGGCTGGTGTGACAGTTCCACCCGATTC
>ODAK010007444.1_pt1 | contig 10989 bp, 9 predicted proteins | sample 1539591 | NCBI WGS metagenome assembly ODAK01 (sample SAMEA3539303, study PRJEB22396) | soil metagenome | biome: tundra; feature: field; material: soil | place: USA | collected 2010-05 | depth 0.15 m | reverse complement strand
AGAGCCGGTATCCGCTGGAGAAATCCCTCACTGTGCTGCGCCGCCTACGGGATCATCTGCTAACTGTGCCAGGAGTTCAAAACGCCAGCATGTGTGAAGATGTTCCGTTGGGTTTTTCGGCCGGCTCCTGGGAGGACGTGGACATCCATGGCTATGCGCCGCGCCGGGGTGAAAACATGAAGCTCTATCGCAACGTGGTATCGCCCGGGTATTTCGCAACGCTCGAAATCCCTTTAGTAGCCGGCCGTGATTTCAACGAACGTGACGATCGCCGGACGGATCGGGTGGCCATCGTCAACGAGACCTTTGTTAAACGATTTCTCGCCGGTGGGTTCGCTCTGGGGCACAAGTTCAAGGGATTCGGCGAAGAGATTACGATTATCGGTGTTGCCCGGGACAGCAAAGTCCATCAGCTATCTGAGCCGCCAACGCCCTATTTCTACGTTCCACTGGCCCAGTTCTATTCACCTAGCATGGGCGTCGGGATCGAAGTACGAACGGTGGACCGGCCGGAGGCATTCGCAGCCAGGCTTCGGGCCGAGATACAATCCGTGGATCCGAATGTCGCCATCAGCGGCACCTCCCCGTTCATGAGTTACATGAGCGCTTCGTATTTTGCGCAAAAAGTAGGCGCCAGCCTGTTGAGCGTGCTGGGCGTCATAGCGCTCGCGCTGGCAACGCTTGGACTATACGGCGTGATGACCTATTCCATGAGCCAGCGGTCGCATGAGATCGGCATCCGGATGGCGGTTGGAGCGCGGCCCGGGCAGGTTCTCAAACATGTGATGCGGGAGGGAATGCGGTTGTGCCTGATTGGGTCAGTGGCGGGCGTCGCGCTGGCGCTGGTGGTGATGCGGCTTGCATCCAGCGTCCTCTTTGGAATTGCGAGCAACGATCTAGTTACCTGTCTGGGCGCGACATCCATTCTGATCTTTTTTGCGCTCGTAGCGACCTGGGTGCCGGCGCACCGCGCCTCGCGCATCGACCCGATTGAAGCGCTTCGCTGGGAGTAACTCAGGACTCGAGATCGACCCCGTCGTAAATGAGGCGCAACGGCAGCGAGGCGCCGATTGATTCCATCTTCAGCTCGGCATCCAGGCCTTCATGGTCGAGCAACGTCCATGTGCGGGCGTCCTGGCGGATGTATTGCTCAACTCGCACTTTGTTTTGATCCACCAGGATGTACTCTCTCAGAGACGGGATGGTCCGATAAAGTTGGAGTTTCGGCCCTCGATCGTATAGCTCAGTGCTGGGCGAGAGAACCTCGCAAATTACAATGGGATTGAGAAGAACATCCTTCTGTTCGTCCGCAAGCTGCAGCTTTCCGCAGACTACCGAAACATCCGGGTAGGTGTACATGCGAGAGGAAACGCGAACGTGAAGATCGGAACCAAAGACCTGACACTCGCTACCACGCAACTTCCCGTGCAGCTCTGCCAGGATACGAACTGCCAGACCGGCATGGCGCGGTGACCCGCCGGACATCGCGTACATCACGCCATCCAGGAATTCGTTCTTGAACTCAGCCGCGCGCTCGATGGCTAGGTACTGCTCTTCCGTAAGCTTAGAAACCGGACTCGACGCCATGGGCACCTGTTGGCAGTTTAGCATCCACGGGATATTATCGATACCCGCGTAATTTTACGCTCTCCCTCCACTTGAGGCGCAGGGTCATTTGACGCACTCCGTCGGCTGGGAGCTTCCAATCCTAGAATTTGCCGCAACATGCCGATGCCTTTGCCTGGGTCGCTGAATTGCTGACCTGCGTAAGCATGAAGGATTTTCTGCGCAACGCGGAACATCTGGTTCGAGTAGTACTGCTGCTGGCTATCGGCACGATCACATTCCTATTGGTCAGACACGTGGTTATCCCGCGCGATTTCGGCAAATACGGCCACTTTCGGCCCGCATCCATGGACGACGTTCGAGCGCGTCCTATCAAGTTTGCCGGCCACGAAGCCTGTGAGGCTTGCCACGCCGACCAGGTGGAGACGAAAAACAAGGGCAAGCACGCCAATGTCGGGTGTGAAGCTTGTCACGGACCGCTGGCGCGGCACGTTGAGGATCCCGGCGCCGTTGTACCAAAGCTTCCCGACACTGCCGTACTCTGCGTGCGCTGCCACGAAGCCAATTCCGCCAAACCCAAGAGTTTTCCGCAAGTGGTCTCGGCGGAGCACTCGTCCGGGCTCCCCTGCAATACCTGTCATAAACCTCATAACCCGAAAATAGCGAGCGAGAAGTAGCCATGGAAATGACCCGGCGTGAAATGCTTCGAAAGTCCGGCAAGTTTATCCTCTTGACTGGGGCGGCCGCAACCGCGTTTGAGTACGTGCTGGCAGGTAAAGCCGAAGCATCGCCCAATTATGAGATCACCAAGCACTGGTGGGCGATGATCATCGACGTAGACAAGTGCATCGGATGCGGCAACTGCGTGCGAGCCTGCTCCGAGGAAAACGATGTGCCCGAAGGCTATTTCCGCACCTGGATCGAACGATATCACGTGGAGGGTTGGGACAACGCACATCCGGAAGTGGACTCGCCCAACGGCGGCTTTGACGGATTCCCCGACAACCACAAAGGCGAGAAGAGTTTTTTCATCCCCAAGCTGTGCAATCACTGCGCGGATTCGCCTTGCACGCAGGTTTGCCCGGTGGGTGCTACGTTTACCACGCCCGACGGCGTGGTGCTGGTGGACGAGAAGTATTGCCTGGGTTGCCGCTATTGCATTCAGGCCTGTCCATATGGCTGCCGCTTCTTGAATCCCAAGAAGAATACCGCCGACAAGTGCACGCTCTGTTACCACCGCATCACACAGGGTCTGACCACGGCTTGTTGCGAAGCCTGTCCGACCAGCGCAAGGGTGCTGGCCGATTTGAAAAATCCGAAAGATCCGGTTCACGAATTCTTGCGCACTCACAGCGTGCAGGTGCTGAAGCCGCACATGGCGACGGGCGCCAAGGTGTTCTACAAGAACCTGGACGGAGCGGTCCGGTAAGGAGAAAGACACATGCTTAACCTCATCCCCGGCGTGGAAGGCTACATGTACCCGAATGAGATCGAGCTGCAATGGAGTGTGCTGATCGTCCTCTATCCGTACATCACCGGCCTGGTGGCGGGCGCGTTCATCCTGGCGTCGCTCGAGCGGGTCTTTAAGGTGGAGGCGGTGAAACCCACATACCGTCTGGCGCTGCTCACCGCACTGGCGTTTATGCTGGTAGCGCCGCTGCCGCTGCAGCTTCATCTGGGACATCCGGAGCGATCGTTCGAGATGTATCTCACACCCCACCGATCTTCCGCCATGGCGATGTTCGGTTTCGTTTACCTCTGGTACTTGATGATCGTTTTGCTGATGGAAATCTGGCTCGACTATCGCAAGGAAATCGTGGGTTGGGCTGAGTCCTCGACTGGCGTAAGAAAGTGGATCTATCGAATATTGACCTTGGGCTCGCGCAATGTCAGTCCCGCAGCGCTTCGCGTGGACGACAAAGTCGGTTATTTCGTCACGCTAATCGGTATCCCGTCTGCGTTTCTGCTGCACGGCTACGTCGGATTCATTTTCGGGTCGGTGAAAGCGAATCCGTGGTGGTCGTCGCCGCTGATGCCGGTGGTTTTCATCTTTTCCGCCATGGTTTCCGGTATCGCCGCGGTCCTGCTGTTGTATATGCTGACGTCCAAGCTCAGGAAGATGACCATCGATATGCGCTGCGTGGACACCATCGCGCGCTATCTGCTGTACGCGTTCATCATAGATTTTTCGCTCGAGATGTTGGATCTGGTCCATCGGATTTATGAAGCCGATGAGTCCCTGCGGGCTTTGGATTTCATGGTGCACACCAAGCTGTATTTCTCTCAGGTGATTCTCCAGATCTTCGTGGGAACGCTGGTGCCTATCGCACTGCTGGGTCTGACCCAGGTGTGGAAGTTCGCGGAGGGTGCGCGGAAAAGCATTTACGCGGCTGCGGGTTTACTGACGCTCATCGGTATTTTCGCCATGCGCTGGAACGTGGTGATCGGCGGCCAGCTATTCTCGAAAAGCTTTCTCGGATTCACAAGCTACAAAATGGAGTTCGCAACGCGCGAGGGCCTGCTCCCGGGCGTGGCGCTAATGGTATTGCCGTTCGTGATTCTCTGGGTGCTGGTGAAGCTACTCCCGCCCTGGCCAAAAACTGCATAGCGTAGGGCAAGTCTCCGGCTTGCCGCGAGGAGGACGCCATGAACGGGCCTCCAACCGAAATCGAGACCCGACAGCTCGCAGAGTTGATCCAAGCGATCGACGACCTGCGCCGGCGAGTAGCCGCGTTGGAGAGCCAGTCCCTGCCGGCGGCGGCAAGTGTGGCTCCGCCGATGGAATTCGCCCCGACCTTCTCACCTCCCGACTCCACCGGACTTCTGGCCACTTTCGGGCGCCTCCTGCTCGGAATCGCGGGAGCTTATCTGCTACGAGCAATCACCGAAGCGGCCCTGCTTCCACAACTGGCCGGAACATTGGCGGGGCTGGTATACGCCGCGGCGTGGCTGGTTTCAGCGGCCCGCGTCACTTCGGCCAATCGTCTGGTCGCTGCTTTTGAAGCCCTGACCGCTGCTCTCATCGCCTGCCCCCTGGTTTGGGAAGCGACTATTCGATTCCATACGCTCACGCCCGCGGGCGCGGCCGGCGCTCTCGCTCTTTTCATTATTTTGGGACAAGTGGTGGCTTGGCGGCGCGATCGTGACGTAATTGCCGGCGTGGCTGTGTTCGCGGGTTCCGCCACTGCGCTAGTTCTCATCGTCGCCACGCTCAATCCAGTCCCGTTCGCTATGGCGGTGCTGGTTGCGGCCGCAACCATCGAGTACGGCGCATTTCGCGATCATGCGCTGCCACTGCGTTGGATGATCGCGCTCACCGCCGATTTTTGCGGGTTCCTATTAATCTACGTAGCCACGCGCCCGCAGGGCTTGCCCGAGGGCTATGCGCCGGCTCCCATTCCCTTGGTGTTCGCGATTCAAATCGCACTGGCGGCTATCTACGCGGCCAGCACGCTCGCTCGAACACTCGGCCGCGGACTTCCCATCGCCTGGTTTGAAATCGCGCAGGTTGCAATCAGTATCGCGCTCGCCCTTGCATGCGGATTGCGAGTGGCCCATGGATCAGGACTCGTCGCAATGAGCGCGGTTTGCCTGGCCGCTGGCGTGTGCGGCTACGTAGTGGCTTTTGGCCAAAAAACCATACCGAGCCGAAGCTTTCACGCTTACGCAGCGTTTGGAGTTGTGATGGTATCCTTCGGATGCCTCTTGATCTTCCCGACGATGATCCTGACTACGCTTTGGTGCGTGTTGGGGCTGGCAGCCACTGCGTTCGGTGAGCACACTCGCTTCAACACGCTTCGCATGCATGGCGCGTTCTATCTGGTGGCGGCTGCGGCGGCATCCGGCTTGCTCGCCTACTCGACCGGGACAATGACCGGCGACTTTTACCAGGGGACGCCGCCATTGACCGCCCCCGGCGTGGTATGCGCAATCGCTGCCGCGCTTGCCTACGGTCTGGTTCTGCGCTTGCGGCGAGCCCGATTGCCACTTTCGATGGAGCGGGCGCCGGCAGCCATTCTGGCTGCGCTCGCGTGCTGGAGCATGGTGGGCCTCATAGCCGGTTGGATGACCGGGACTGGCTTGGATGCATCGCTCATGAGCACGCTCCGCACGGGTTTGATCGCCTCGACTGCGATCGGGCTGGCTTGGTTCGGATCGCGCCGGAATCTGCGGGAATTGATCTGGATTCTCTACCCCTGGATGATTTTCGGATCGCTCAAGCTATTCGCCGAGGATTTTCGCCAAGGCCGTCCAGCCACACTGTTCCTGTCTCTACTGCTGTACGGAGGCACCTTGATCGCGCTTCCTCGCCTGCTGCGTCGAGCACCACCCGCGCGCCTTGATCTATCCTAGAGGCAAGGTCACTCGCGATGAACGTCCCAAAGCTGCTCACTGCTTCTCTTGTATTTCTGGCTGCGGCCAGCCTGCTGTGCGCGCAGCAACCAAGCCCGCAGGATCACCCCGCCGCGGTCTACGGCAACGATATGCCCAAGAATACCAAGCCCTCCAAGCTAAGGACTATTTTGGGCACAGTGAAGGATCAGGCCGACAATCCGGTGCCAGGGGCCATCGTCCAGCTTAAGGATCTCAGGACATCCAAAGTGGTGGACTTCGCCACCAAGGATGACGGCAAGTTCTTGTTTCGCGACTTGAGACTGGATGTCAACTACGAACTGGTGGCCAAGCGCGGTGATCTAGCAGCGCCGCCCAAAAAGGTGACCATTTACGACACGCGCAACCAAGTGATCCTAACTTTCAAGCTGGAACCGCGGGCAGCGGCCGAAAAACAGCAGTAACCGGGCCTCGGGTGCTATACTCGTGATTGCACCGGCTCCGGCCGGCTGCGATTTTCTATTCGGGGCGTGGCTCAGCCTGGTAGAGCGCCTGGTTCGGGACCAGGAGGTCCGGAGTTCGAATCTCCGCGCCCCGACCAATCCTCACAACCCTACGCCAACGCGTTAGACTCACTAGGCCCGTTTTTCCCCAGTCACCAGTCTGCCCAACTCGAGGACCGAGACGCGCATCGCGCCGGCTTGGGTCTTCAGTTCCTGGCTGGTAGCAGCGCTCTCTTCAGCACCGGCAGCAGCGCGTTGCGTGAGGTTTTCCAAATCCACCAAGGTCTTGGTGACTTGTTCGATTCCGCGTGCCTGTTCCTGGCTGCCAAGGTTGACTTCCTCGACAAGCTCCCGAACCGCAGCGGCGCTGCCAGTGATCTCTTTCATGGATTGAGCCACTTGGTCGAGCTTCGATGCGCCATCTTGCGTTCGGTGGATGGAATCCTCAATCAGTGCCGCGGTGTCCTGCGCGGCTTTGGCGCTACGCTGCGCCAAATTGCGGACCTCTTCCGCCACCACGCTAAAGCCCATCCCGGCCTCGCCCGCTCGAGCGGCTTCCACCGCCGCGTTCAGTGCGAGGATGTTGGTTTGAAATGCGATCTCATCGATCACCTTGATGATTTTCGAGATCTTGTCGCTGGAGGCTTTAATCTCCTTCATCGAGTTCGTCATATCTTCCAAACGGCGATTGGCGTCCTCCACCTTGCGTGAGGTGTTGGACATGTGTTCGGAACAACCCTGGCTGTTCTGCTCGTTCCGTTTAGCCATGGAACTAATCTCTTGGTTGGCGGCGGAGGTTTGTTCGAGTGAAGCCGCTTGCGAAGTCGCGTCATGAGCCAATGTTTGACTCGCGGCCGACACCTGATCTGCGGCCGAGGTGACCTGTTCCCCAATTTCCATCAGATTGCTCGCGATGGTTTGAATCGGACGGCTGATCGAGCGCACCACCCCGTAGGTCAGCAGCAGTGAAAATGCGCACGCCGCCCCGGCCAAAACGAGAAAACCCCAGGCCAGAGACCGCAGCTTCGTTTCGATATCATCTACGTAGACGCCCGTACCTATGATCCAACCCCAAGGCTCATACAACTTGACGTAGTTGATTTTGGGATCCGCGTGAGTAGCGCCCGTGCGTGTCCACATGTACTCTATTACGCCCTCGCCTTTTTCCCGGCAGACTCTCACCATCTCCAGGAACATGTGTATGCCGTTCGGATCCTTGGACTCCGTCAAGTCCTTGCCATCGAGCGCCGGGTTTAACGGATTCATCACCATCCTGGGATGCAGATCGTTAATCCAAAAGTATTCGCCCTCCAGTGTTCCGTAACGGATATGTTTGACCGCGAGCTTGGCCGCTGCCTGGGCTTGCTCCGTGGTTATGAGGCCCGCCTTGGCTTGGGCCCCATAGAAATCTACGACTGACCAGGTGTTTTCAACCAGTTTCTGTATCCTCTCCCGCGTGGCACTATAATAGAGCTCGCGCGTCTTGGAGTGGATCCAAGGCAAGGCGCTGGCAAAGCAAAGCGTGGTCGCGATGCCGATCAATGAGATTCTAGTCGACAGTCTTAGATGTCTCAGCATGATCTATTGCCTCTACGCCTTCCTGCCGCTCTCCCGCTTACAGCTGTCGTGTGAAGCTCAGATACGGATAAACAAATCCGCTGGTCTTTTTTGACTGTTGCAGATAAGCGCCAGGAGCGAGAGTACCTATTCCGATCCCGATGCTCGTCTTTGCGTTTAGCGCCCAAATAGTCTGGGTATCTACGCCTTCTCCGATATGGTTGCTGGTCGCCTTCGTGTTCAACACAGTTTCCGTACCAGCCGAGTTGTACATGCCATCGCTGACCTTAGTCAGCCAATAGTCGCGAAAGCTAGCCTTGATCGTCAGCTTCTTCGCTGGTCTAAAATCCGCACCGATTCGCAAATTTTCTAAATTGCGCCAGTTGAACAAACCAGTGAGACTGGTTAACGGTTGTTGGAGACCGTAGAGAGTGTCCAAGCTTTCGTGCCGCCCGTCTTTGAGGCCGCTATCGCCGGACCCAACCATGTAATCGCTGCTGAAGTGCAGCTTCCAAGGCAGCCGCGCGTTCGTCCATCCGCCCCCGCCAACGTATCCCCAGGCGCTCACCGTGTCGTCCGCGTAGGAACCTGCTTCGCGCAGGCCTTCAAAATTGTAATCGAAACCTCCTGGCACCGTGCCGATTAGCCGCCCGCCCATGTAGATTATGTCGGCATCCCCCAATACACCGTCTTTGCTCTTCACGTTCAGCGCGGTCTTCGCCATGAGATATGGCTCGACGCTAGCGCCCGGGATCAGCTTCTTGAACGTTGAATAGTCGGCGTAGAAATGTTCGCCAGGTCTGCCGCGGTCCATCCGGGCCGGATCGATCAAGACTTGCGTCCCCTCAACCAGTTGCGTGGAAAACGATCCATAGGTGATGGTTCCAATGGCAACGTCAAATGGCTTGGTGACGTTGGTCCAATCGCCTGTCCCAATCAACCGCCCCGAACCAAGCTGCAATTCCTCACGGCCCACCCGGACGTTTACGCCGTTGCCTTCCAGAACGCCCACTTCGACGTAGCCCTGCCGCAAATCGAAAGGATCAGACACCGCGGAGGTTGGGTTCTTTTTGTAAAATAGAACGCGCGAATCCTGAGCTTGTGCGAAGAAGCGCAGCCAAGAGGTGGGCTTGAACGCCAGCCCGAGGCGAGTGCGCGAAGCGAGATAAGAATCGGCCGGCGTGAGGGTGAAGTTCGCGCCGTGCGTGGCCTCCCAGCGCTCCCGAACCTCTCCGGAGATCGTGAAGGTTCTTGCAAAGAAGCCTTGCGGTTGTTCCCCGGCGTCAGACTGAGCCGGTGCCGGAGTGCCTGGCGGCGCCGGAGCGGGATCTTGTGCTATTCCGCTCCCAAGAAACAAAGACAAATAGAGTGTTGTGCCCACCATCACTGGCACTGTGCGTGTCAGGTAAGAGTTCGTCATGCTGGACTTCTCGGCACGGAATCGAAGAACCTGAGCGCGTGAACGGAAAATAATTGTGCTGCTGGCTACTTGGGCGTCACTTCAAAAACTGCGGCATGCGTTGTCTCGTATCGGCCCGAGCGATCACTCAGTCGGTACGCGATAACCGCGCCGCCAATAGACGGAAAGCTTGGGTCCCTCGCGCTCAACTCGTAGTTGTACGGGGTGGAACCTTCCGTCCTCTACACCTTTAGGGGGTACGAATCCAAGGACGTATTGCGACCGCAGCTCTTTGCTGATGCGATCGGCTACTTCAGCGAGCTCGCGGTCGTTGTGAGCCGGAAAATAGCGTCCTCCGGCGCGCTCGGAAAGCCTCTCGAGCAGATCGGGGCCGGCCAGTTCTTCCGCGGCGCGCGCGCTGAGATACGGCGATTCCGCCATATCCACGGCGTACATTTGAATGTCGGCTTCCTCCAGCATGCGGGCGATCTCGGGTTCGCTATAGCGGCTGTGATTATCCCCACCGTCAGAAAGTACCAGGACAGCCCGGCGCGAATTCGCGGCTCGTTTGGTCTGGGCAACCGCGAGGTGAATGGCATCCAGCAAGGAGGTTTGTCCGTGCGGCGCACTGAAGAGCGTACTATTTTGAATCAACGTCTCATCCGAGACCCATGGAACCGCCAGCATCGGCCGCTCGGCGAAAGTAATAAGACAAAATTCGTCCTCGGGATTGGAGGTTCGAAGCAGCGCGCGGAGAGCCTTGCGCGCTCCTGAGATATTCGTATTCATGCTGCCGCTGGTATCGAATACGATAGCTAGCGATACGGGTACCTCTTCCTCGGCGAAGTAGGTAATAGGCTGCAAAGCTTTTTCCTGGAATATGCGGAAGTTATCCTGTGTAAGGCCGCGAACCGGCCGATTCGCGCGATCGAGCACGGTCGCATTAATAAGGACGACGTAGGCGTTGCTACGAAAAGCGGCCTTTTCTTTGGGCCCTGCGGCCGTGACCGCAATGGTGAAACTCAACAGAATCCCCAGGAAATTCCGTGCGTACCGCATGCCCATACCTTACATTAGTCCGCCCAACCAGTAGATCCCAGAGCGCCGAGGTACTGGCCTGTAACGGTACTCATGGTCCGCTGCGACAGACTATCGAATTTGCCGTCTGGCTCGATATGTTTCTCGGGGGCGCCCCGCAAATCGCGCCGGCAGATTTCTACAGCGTCAGATACCAAAACCAACATGAGAATAAAACACACACTGCAGGGAAGGCTATTAGCTTGTTGCGGCGCGCTGGCGGTTGTCGCTTTAATCGGATCGGTTTCGAGCGCCTGGATGATCCACCGGTTGGGAGTCGAAATGGATCGCTGTGCCAATGTGGCCGCCGAAAAGGTCAATGCCATCGGGGAGTTCTCCACTACGATGGATCGAGTACGGATGTCGGGCAGGCAAGTGCTCGTATACGCATTCTTCCACAAGCCGGAAATTGTGGAGCAGGAGATTCACAAGATTGAAATTGCGAAGCCGCAATTCGACGCGGCGGTAGTCCGCGTGAAGGGCCTACTCAATTCCCCAAAAGAAGAAGCCGCGTTCGCGCAGGCCCAGTCGCTGATCGATCCCTGGTATACGAAT
>ODAK010007442.1_pt1 | contig 10991 bp, 3 predicted proteins | sample 1539591 | NCBI WGS metagenome assembly ODAK01 (sample SAMEA3539303, study PRJEB22396) | soil metagenome | biome: tundra; feature: field; material: soil | place: USA | collected 2010-05 | depth 0.15 m | reverse complement strand
AACTCCGTGAAGCTCGTGCCTATTCTTCCGGGCTCGCTTTCCGAGGAGATCCTAGGCGCGATTGGCCTCAACAGGCCGTCGGCGGCACTCTTCTCGCTTCCCTTCGGATTGCGCGCCGTGGCGCTGTTGGATCAAGAAAGGATTATTCCAAACAAGTTCACTTTGGTAGCGCCCGACACATCGCTCCATGAGCCTGTTTTCGATCAGTTCACAGGTGCACGGCAGTTGCGCCTGGTCGCTCGCAATGCCATCGACCCGCGCGTGCTCGACCCCGATGGCGCCCCCGACCCCGCCCGGGTTATGCCCGGAATGATGCGGCAACTGGCAAACCTGGACCCCGGCAATCAGTCGGGCTTACAGAGCGTGATGCCGAATGAGTTACGCGAGTCGATCGGCACTCAATTCAGCGAAGGTGTGCCCCTCCACCAGGCCGACCTTTCCGGCTATGGCCTCACCACTTTCAGCGAGTGGAGCCAAAATGCGGAACCCCCCGCTTTCACGAAAGTCGAATTTCGCGTTCTCAACGGGCGCACCGCGTACGAAGTGATTCAGTTCCGCTCCGTCCTCTTCGAGTGCGGCGCCCGCTGCGTGCGGACCGTGATTCTGGAGCGGCACAATTCGGGCAGAGTGCTCCGCATCGATACGGGATGGGTCGCCCTCGAGCCGGGACTATTCCTGGTTCCGATGCCGTTCGAGAAGGGTGCGGTCAAAGCGTTCAATAATATCCGGCGCATCAGGACTATTGGCGAAGTCATCCCCGTGGACGCAACCTCGGTGCAGCCTGTTATTTTCGACGCCGACGCGGATATCGACGGGGCAATCGGAGGTTCGGTTCCGATCTACGACCGTCCGGGCTACATCCAGTTGATTCCTCCACCGGTCGTCATTTCGCCCGTACTTATACCTCCGGTGGCTCCCCTATCCCCACTTCAGTTGAAGGCCCTGTTCGACAAAGTCCATGCGATCGGCAGTCCGGTCGATTGCGCGGTCCGTATCGGCGGAACTCTGCAGGCGCAGATCTCCGCTATCGTCTCGGACTTCGCGCCCGACGACAACGGCGATATTGGATTCGCGGTAGCGGTGGTGGGGGTGCCCAAACTGCCACGCGCGGGGCAGTGGACCGTGGTGCGCATCGATCCGGCCACCCAGGCGACCACGCCGGTGGATCCGCGGCGCGGGGTGCCGATGGTGCGCAACGGGCAGCAATCTTTCCGGTTCCGCGAACCATCGGATACGCGGCTCAATAGCGCTCGTATCGAGTATGCGCTGCTGATGGCTACGGACACCTGCCGCGCTCTCTTCCGGCAGCCCAAGATCGACCCTGGCGCACCTGGGACGATCTCGTTCGATATTCCACCGCTGCTGGCGGATCCCTACTCACTGGTGCAATCGACCGGGGCGTTTCCACGCGCCAATTTTGGCCTGCCGCTGACGGAGACACCCAGCTTCCAGATCACCCCGGACAACCTCTGGCGCATTAGCGATAACACCTTCACGATCGCCACCAATCCTACTGGGGACTTCATGAAAGGCGGCGGCTGGGGAATGACACGAGACTATAAAGCTGGAAAGATCACGCTCGATATCAACTCGGCCGCAACGGCCGCCTTCCAGGTAAGTGTGCCCCCGTCCGTTCTCAATCTTCAGCTTCCCGCACCGCTCGGAGAGATCTTCCAGATTCTCACTCACTATCAGGCCGTTGACGGCGCCGCACCGAAACTCATGAAGCCGGACGTGGTCTTCGAGGGCGCGCTGTCTGAATTAAAGGACATTCTGGATTCCATGGCCCACATGCTGGGGCTCGATGTGCCTTTCGACATTTCCGTGACGGCGGGCGATGGCGCCAGCCCGTCTTTCGTTGTGCACATGCACCTTGTGTTCGGCATCGGCGATGGACCGGACGGACGGGCAGAGATCGGCATGGGGAAGTTTTCCGGGCAGTTCCTCATCGACGGTGAATTGGATGCCTCGCTCAAAGGCGTCGACCGCGCGTTGCTCCTGCTGCAGTTCCAGGGTGACGTGCAACAGGCTATCCTTCCGCCGCTGTTGTATGGGGGCGGCTTCTTCAGCTTCAGCATTGAATTGCGCGAGACCGGCGCCCCGGTCGTACAACTCACACTGGGCATGGTAGTGTCCATCGGCGGCGACCTGATCCCGCTTCTTATGGAGCTGGAGGCCACCGTAAAGTACGGCTACAGCCTGATCCCGGAAACCTTCGCGCCGGGTGTCCTGCTCGGTATTGAGGCGCGAGCGAAGATTCTGGCCGGATTGATCGGATTCTCGTTCAGCGTAGAGGTGATGGCGCAAATCCAGCGGCAGGCGGTCCCGCGAGAAGAAATCGTCACCATCTCGGCGCAGATTCATGTTGCGGCGTCCGTACACGTGGCCATTTTCCTGGACGAAGATGTGCATTTTGAGACTCAGTTCCAACAGGACATTCCGCTGGCGACTCTGGGGCTGCTCCCGGGAGTCGGACTGCTGGTGGCCCCAGCCTTGATACCGCTTTAGGAGAAAACGCTATGCCGATTGGTCCCCAGACTCGTCTCAGCATCCTCACGTTCCCACAATCGTGGGACGGCAATTCGCTGACTGTCCGATTTCTCTGCTTGCCCAAAGGCAACCCGCTGACAGATTCGCCGGGGCCTGGTCTGCCGGTGTTCGCCGCGGCCAAGCTGGTCTTCGAGCCGAAGCTGATCGGCAGCCTGGACCGCTTCCCGCTCCCGGCGGATGCCCTGCCCGCGGATCCTCTGCTCCTGGATGAGCCACCCACGCAGAAGGCGGATTTGTTCGGCGAACTCGGCAAGCTCTTCAAAATCGGGCCGCGCGGGGACGCTCCGCCACAACAGGCCCAATTCCGCAAAGTCATTACCCAGAGCTACAGCGCGCTGATCGGCGATCGACGGCGCTCGCTCCTGCTGGCGGACACGGATGAATTCAATTGCGCGTTGCATCAGGGCGCGACGGATCAGCCGGCAGTGCCCGTAGCCCCATCGGACACGATCAGCTGGGGCCAGTTGATCGCTCACGCCCTGCGCCAGCCGAAACTCGCGAGCGCCCTCGGGCTGATGGGCCAGGCCACCATCACGCCCGATGACCCGGCGTTTTTCGAGAACGGCGGATGGGTGTACATCGATCTCCATCCTACCAGCGATTACGCGGGCGCAGCCGATATCACCGCTCTTTACGCCGCCCGTATTCCCAAGCTGACCGGCGCGCGGCCTGTCTTCGCCGCCCTGCTCTTCCCCGTCTCCAACCAGCCTACCGACTTCGTTTTCGACGATGTGGCGCGCGAGGCGCAACTCTACGACGACGGCATCGCCAAGCTGGTCCACTGCGCGCAGAGCGACGGCGCCGGCGACTCGATCCAGCTCGCGTGGGAAGACGAGCAGATCGCGGAGTGGCTCGAGAGGCAGGTGCAGGTCATTCCCGGGGCCGGACTAAAGATCGACGCGCCCAATGGCGTCGCCGGCTACCGGGTAGACGTCAGAAAGGCCGGGGATGTCGACTGGAATTCGCTGCTGCGAATCGAAAGCCAGGGCGATCTGCAATTGGGAGATTTCTCTCTGGGAAGTTTTCAGGGCGAAGCCATTATCGAAGTGGCGCCGACGCAACTCTCGCCTAATCTGCCCGGCATGTTTTGGCTCCCCTCCTATTTCGCCACCTGGCGCGGGAGTTCGCTGGCACTCACGGACGCCGACCTTACCAGGCTGCACGCCCGGCCGGATGTCCAAAACGCGCAGAACGCCGCGCAACTGCTGAATCGCGAAAAAGTCTTCGTGCCGGTGGATGACAAAGTCGTGCCGTTGGAGTATGGGCAAACTTACGAATTCCGCGTTCGTTTCGCGGACTTGACCAGAGGTGGTCCCGACGTAAATGCCGCACTCCCGGATCCGGCGCGAAATTCTATCGCGAACCTCACGTTCCAGCGTCGCAAAGCTCCGGGACCAATCCAGATTCTAGAGTGGCCCAGCGCCGATTCGAGGCAGGTGCGCATCGCCAAGCCCAGGTTGGGTTACCCCGAGGCGCTGTTCACCGGGAAAGCCATCTTCGCCGACCTCGAAGACGATCTCGATTTTCTCGCCGCGAATCCGAAGGTCACCCGTGAGATCAGTGTGCCGGACCCCGATGTCCCGACCCTCGAAATTCAAGTGCAGGTAAAGTCGCTTGCTGGTGATGGATTGCCGTATCTGCCGCTGTACACAACCACGCGCACGTTCGATGGGACGGAATTGACAATCGCGCTGGATTTTCAGGATCATGCCACGCTGCTGACGCTTGCCGCGGAACAGCCTGTGGAGGGATCGCTGGCGGTGCCCGCCGCCCGGGATCTACGATTGACGTTCGCCGGAATCGGTCGCGATCAAGCGGGCTATTTTTTGGACGACGACGCTCGACAGGGAGCGCCCGTTACGTTGGATGTGCGCGCCCCTGGCACCGCGGAGCCGGAACTACTGGCTGAACCGGAAACGTTCTCGTCGCTGCGGTCCTTCTTCTTTCAGCCGCAGCCACCCGGCAACACCGTCCCTCCGCCCGCCGAAAGGCTGGCGGCCGAACTTGGACTCGACCAGACGGCGCTGACGCTCTCGGGCCGGGCCGGCAGGCGCACGGTGATCGCCTGTTCAGCCGAGCTTCACCACACTCTGACTCCTGAATTGTCGGCCATCACATTTGCCTCGAATGCCGGTCTGGTGCAGCGATGGATCAACGTTCTGCAGTTTACGGTGCCGCGGGATTGGACCTGGGATGGCCTGGATGGCGCCGGTATCAAAGTGACTCGGGTGGTCCACTTCCCGATTGGAGACGACAGTGTGGAGACGGTCGGGGTCATTCGGCTGCCTCGCGTCATCGGTCCGAGGTTGGCCGCGGGGTCGCCGGCAGATTCGCGCGCTCTCGTCCGGCAATCCACGAATCTGATCTTTTTCGACGCACTCGATCCGAAGCCAATACCGCCGCTCAAGCCATCGGAGCTTACGGTGGAGTATATTCTGGAACCGGCATTTCAGGGACCTCCACCGGGAGATGCGGTGGTACGCTCGATCCTGCTCCCTATGACGACGCCGCCGTCGCAGACGCCGCGCATCGTATCGGCAGGCATCGCGCTTTCCGATTTCCAAGCCGCCGAGGATTATTCCTCCACCAAGTCCCGGTGCCGCATGCTGTGGTTCGAATTTGACGCGGCGCCCGCCGATCCAGACGATGCCTATTTCGTGCGCGTCCTGGCTAAAGCGCCCGATCCGATGATGCTGGTGCCCCGCGATCTGATTTCTGATGACGCGGAAGAGACCCCGCTGCCAGCCGATCCGGAGTGGATGCGGATGATTACGCCCGGTCAGCCGAGGGATGAAAATGGTCTCTCGGCGATGCAGCAGCTCCAGGACTCGCCGACGGCGAAGCATTACCTGGTGCCGCTCCCGCCGGAACTCCAGGAGGCCTCGGCTGAGTTGTTCGGCTTCTTTGTATATGAGGTTCGCCTGGGACACACGGCGAGCCGCTGGTCTACGGCGCAAGGCCGTTTCGGACCGGTGTTGCGGATCGCCGGCGTGCAGCATCCCGCACCGCCGCTGGTTTGCCAGGCTGGGCGGGACAAAACCGGGATCCTGGTTCAGGCGCCGTTCGCCACTCCCGTACTGAATGGCGCCAACCTCCGGGCCTTTGTCCCTCAGACCGATCTCTGGGCACTGCTCTATGCGCGGGTGCGGCAGGCCGATGGAGCCGCGTGGCGCAACGTCTTGCTTGCGCGAAGGCAACTCTTCGCGCCACAAGCGGGGAACGATCCACAACGAACAGGCGTGCCCGTTCTCTTCGGCGAAGCGGTGTTCGACCCCGACACGGTCACGAACGGGCTACAGCAACTCGGCCTTCCCGCCGGCGAGCCTCTGACCGTTCTTGCCGCCGAATTATTCGCGGATCCTCGGGAAAACGATCCTCTGGGCGATCGGCTGGGCCACGCCCGCACGTTGCGTATCTCACCGTTAGTGCCCGTGCCGGACGCGTGTTGACCGCACTCCCTGCAGGTTGGCCAAAAGGCTGACCCTCCGTTCACCACCCAGGTCGGCCTCGTATTGCTCGCGGGTTTTCGATCCGGCTTCTGGTCGAGGACGGGATCGACGGGCGCATTCTTTACCCGGCGACCACCTGCCGCAAATGCAGGGGGTCGCCCATCCTGGAACCGGCTATTGACGGGCCGTCCAGCGACCCGCCCCCGGCGACTGTAGTCAAAATTGTAGCTGTAGCAGCCTCACGGTTCAACAAGGCACAATAGGCGTTTTTTCTAAGTTATTGAAACAAACGGCAAAACACCATAGGGTATCAACCGGAGATCCACTGAGCCCAAGGCAGATGGGAAGGATCTGCAAAAGCAGCTTGTTTTCAAGTACTTACGATTCAAGGAGTTGTGGCCGACCTATTGAAACCTGTGGAGCCTTGTTGAAACCGGAGGCTCTCGACAGCTACAAAATCATCTACACTTGATCCTAAACATTTAGGACAACCGCTGGTCTTCATCTCGTGGCTGTCCGCCGGGAAAGCAATGGGGCCGCGATCAATGTGGTCTGGTGACGCACGCAAAGAATGTGCGCACGCACTCGCCAGAGCAGGTGGCGAAGATCGCGGCCTCAGTTGCGGGGTCTGGTCTCAATGCTTACGGTGGCGGGCATATACGGTGGCGGGCATATTATGATTAGGGGGCCTGAATATCGACGCCGCCCTTTTGTCGAAGCCATGGTGAACGGCAAAGGGTGGGGCCCAGACGTTTGGCTCCCCTCTCTCAACCCTCCTCGAAGTTTCTCCGGCCGGCGCTTCCGAGATCGAGTGCGCCGATTCGTGTTTGCCTCCCGTCCCAAGTGAAACAAAGGGTATTTCGCGGCGGAGAGACACTGGCAAAATGATTGATTCTAAATGACCTACTCAAATTCTGACGAGTTGGAGGCTGGCGTTCCTCAGACCATCAAGAATCCGCCGTTGACTTCGATGACCTGCCCTTGGATGAAGCGCGCCTGCTCGGTGCAGAGAAATACGATGACCTCCGCAATTTCTTCAGGGGTTCCCAGTCGTCCCATCGGAGTGGCCGCCCGAACGCCGTTCAGCATCTGGTCGTTCGAGAAGTTGCGATGGTAGTTCGTGTCGACGGTTCCTGGGGAGACGGCATTTATCCGAATGCCCAGCGGCGCGAATTCTTTCGCCAAGCCCTTGGTCATCGCGGACGTCGCTGCCTTCGCGCTGGCATAGGCGAGAGCCCCTATCCCGCCGCCGTTACGCGCCGCCACCGACGAGATGTTGACCACAAAACCGTGTTTGCGTTCAACCATCCCTCGCAATACGGCCTTGGCGAGAAAGAATGCGCTGGTGAAATTTAGTGTGATTACCTGTTCCCAGAGTTCTTCGCTGAAATCCAACACGCGCGTGCGTTGTATCAGAGATCCTGCGTTATTGACAAGGATATCTATGCTTCGTCCGTCGACGGCCTGCACCAGGCGGCGCACACCGTCCATGGCACTGAGGTCGGCCTGTACCAGATCGCCTCGACCGCCCGCCTGTTCCAGGCGCTCGAGCACGCCGCGGGCTTCATTTTCCTGCCGGTGATAATGCACCAGGACATCGGCGCCGCGGGTCCCCAAAGCGTGCACGGCGGCCGCTCCGATTCCGCTGCTCGCGCCCGTAACCAGCGCGGTCATTCCATGAAAAGGTTCAGTATGATTCATAATCTCCATGTCGATAACGACGGGCTGCGCTCAGCCAGCGGGGACAACGGACCGAGGAGGGTCCACAGGACCAGCGCGCACACCAACGGCATCAACCCAAAGCCGATAAAGACAGGCGTGTAGGAGTAGTGGTCGACAGCCCACCCTGTGATCAGAGTAAAGAGCATGCCTCCAAAGCCGGACCCCATGCTCGCCAGTCCGTACACCGAAGCCACGGTGTTCTTGGGGAAGACGTCTGCCGGCATGGCCAGCATGTTGGCCAGGCAGCCGGTATAACCGAGCATCGCCACAGAGACCAGCCCGATCGACACCGCCGCGTCACCGACCAGCACCGCCGGAATCGCCGACGTCATCAGTACCGCGAACAACGTCACAGCGCCTTTCCGCGCCGCCGTGACCGAAAAGCCGTAGCGAAGGAGGAAGCCCGAGAAAAGTCCTCCAAGAAAGTTGCCGAAGCCCGCTACTACGAACGGAATCCACGCGTATTTGCCGATGGCGGCCATGTCAAAATGCCGCGCCCGCTTCAGGTACTCGGGAAACCAGAAGGTATAGAAGTACCATACCGGGTCCATGAAAATCTTCGACAGGGTGAAGCTCAAAACGAAACGCGTCCGGAAAAGCTGCCAGACTGGCGCCGGTGGAGCGCTCGCTTCCTCCTCCACTTGCGGCGGCGTGTGATAGGTGGGCCACCAAAACGCCAGCCATACGAAACCCGCGGCTCCCACCACGACGAACGCCGTCGGCCAGCCGAAGTGCAACAGGATATAGGCAACCAGTGGCGGCGCCAGAATCGCGCCCACCGCCGAGCCGCTGTTGAAGATCCCGGAGGCCAGCGCGCGCTCGCGTTCGGGAAACCACTCGGCGACCACCTTCACACCGCCCGGCCAGTTCCCCGCCTCGCCGACCCCCAGCAGAAAGCGGAAAACTCCCAGGCTCCAGACGCCGCGGGCGCACGCATGCAGCAGCGCCGCCACCGACCACCAGGCGATGCACACCGCGTAACCGAGGCGCGTGCCGAGCCGGTCGATCATCGGACCGGACACGCCGTTCATAATGGTGTAGGCCAGCAGGAACCCGAACAGCACGCGCGAGTATTCCACGTTACTCATGTGGAACTGCTCGCGCAGCACCGGCGCGGCAACCGAAAGCGTCTGCCGGTCCAGGTAGTTGATCGCGGTCGCCCAGAAGGCGAAGCCGATCATGAGCCAGCGCCGTCGGGAAGGATTCACGCGAGATCGACCTTCACTGCCTCGTGTATCCAGACGCGCGGAACCGTGACGTCCAGCCAGCCATCGCGCAGCGCGAGCGGCAAGTCCTGCTCGGAACGCAGCAACGAGGCCGACTTCACGGAGCGTGCCTGCGGCACCCGGATTCTCACTTTTACATCTGCAACCGGGAGAAACTCCTCCCGGGAGCGTAGGTGCTTGTTCTTGTTCCCTGTATCGGCGAGCAGGTGCAGAAGGAGCACATCGCGGGAGGCCATAAGATGCGGGGTCACGCCGGGCTGATACTCGATCTCGTAGGACCGCTGCGGCGCAAGCCAAGGGGAGACCAGGTCGTTGAAGAACGAGCGCAACCGTTTCATGCGCGTCTCTTCATAAACGGCTTCCAGGCTGGAGCCTATATAAATGACGCTGCCTTTGCCCACACTCCGGCGCACGATGGCTGGCCCCAGGTTGGCGCGGTGGCCGCGATCGATGGTCTCCGCGAGAACCTCGCCCCCATTGGCACGGAAACGGAATACCTGCGGATCCTGCGGAATCTCCTCGCCGCCGCGCAGCTTCAGGTACAGGTCGGGAATCTCGACCGGCTCCGGCTCCACAAACTCCGCGCCGAACAACTCAGCCAAGCCGTAGTTCTTTCGCACCCGGCCGTACTCGTCCGCCACGGAAGTCAGGTGCGTGGCCAGCAGCCTGCCGCCGTCGCGCACGTAGGCTGTCAGCATGGCGCATTGCGCATCGCTCAGGCAGACCACGTTCGGCGCGTAGATCATCTGGTAGCGGGACAGCAGTTCGGGCGACAACTGCCAGTCGAGGAATGGCTCGGATTCAAAGCCATTCGCCTTGAGCAACTGGTAAGCGCCATGGGCGCAGTTCTCGTATGCCTTGGCGACGAAGTGCTTTCCGGCGTACCAGTCGATGGTCTGGTCGCCGACCAGGATTCCCGCCTGCGGCCGGCTGCGCACGCTGCGCAGCAGAGCGTCGTGCTTCTGCTGGAAATCGAAGACCTCTTTGACGTAACGGCCGCTTTCGTAGGCCAGCGGACCCTCGGGCTGATAGAAGAATCGCGACAAGCCCCAGTAGACCAGCCCCACGCCCGCGGCCACGGCAGTGGCTCCGTCAAGCAGCAGTTCCTGGCTTTCCACGGGATAGCTGAACCAGCCGCGGACGCGTTCATCCTTCATGTGCTCGCGGTTGTACTGCGTGTGAGTGCCCACGTACGTCCAGGTGACTTTGCCGGTGGACTGGCCCAATTGCATGTTGAACAGCTTTTGTTCGGGCGTTTCGGCGGCTTCGAACATGAAACCATCCACCACCGGAATCGCCCGGTTCCGCCACTCGCGCTTGCTCAGCAGCGACGTGTCGTTGAACAGCACGGGAACGTCGCGCGTCTGGCGGATCATCTCGCGGACCTCGCGCAGGAAGGCGATCACCACGTCATTGGCCATCCAGTTGGTGTACTGGACTTCGTCCTCGCGGCTGACTTTCTCGTCCTGATTCGGCACGGGCTTGCCGAACTTCTTGCGGTACGCGGCCTCGCAGTATGTGCAGTGGCAGTAGCTCTTGGCGTTCTGCATGCCCTGGTAGGGGCCGTCGAAATACATCACGTCGAACGGGTAGTCCACCAGGACCTCGCGTACCAGAGCCTTGATGACGTCGCGGACCGGCGAGTTCAGACAGCCTTCGTAATATTCCGCGAATCCGTAGTGCTCGGTGGTCATGGGCCGGCCGCCGGCGAACTTCTTGTTCCAGTCGGTGAAGCGCGGGTCCTTGGAAGCGGCGTGCATGAAGGGGTGGTTGAGCGGCACGTAGGCCACATTCTTCATGCCGGCTTGGCGGCAGAGATCCACAGTCTGCCGCATGATGTCAGCCTTCAACTCGGGATGCACCGGGTAGCCGGACTTCGTGGGGAAGTAGGCGTAGTAGGACGCCGCCGGGTAGCGTATGGAATCGGCGTTCAACTCGCGCGCGATTTTCACGGCTTTTTCGGGGTCGTAATCGAGCGAGGGATAAAAGGGTGGATTGTAGGCCTCCGCAATCAGGATGCGCGTGCTGCGAATCCAGTCGTAGG
>ODAK010007441.1_pt1 | contig 10994 bp, 9 predicted proteins | sample 1539591 | NCBI WGS metagenome assembly ODAK01 (sample SAMEA3539303, study PRJEB22396) | soil metagenome | biome: tundra; feature: field; material: soil | place: USA | collected 2010-05 | depth 0.15 m | reverse complement strand
AATATGCTTCGTCTGACGCATGAAGACTCCTTGTGTAAGGGTTTGAATTTGAACGACTCGAAACTGGATTACGCGGGAGAATAGCAGAGGTTTTCGACTGATGACGATCGCATCGATCAACCCGGCAACTGGGGAAACTATCCGCACCTTCGAGGCACTCGATGATGCCGCGATCGAGGCGTCTCTGGCGCGCGCATCGAGCGCATTTCGTGTCAATCGCGAGCGAAGTTTTGCCGAGCGCGCGACGCGCATGCGCCGCACCGCCGAGCTGCTGGAACAGCGCAAGAACGACCTCGGGCGCCTCATCACGATCGAGATGGGCAAGCCGGTCAAAGCCGCGATTGCCGAGGTGGCGAAATGCGCGACGACGTGCCGCTACTACGCCGAACATGCCGTGGGGTATCTCGCCGATGAGCCGGTGAAGACCGATGCGAAGGAGTCGTTCATTCGCTTCGAGCCGCTCGGCCCGGTCCTCGCGGTCATGCCGTGGAACTTTCCCTTCTGGCAGGTCTTCCGCTTCGCCGCTCCGGCGCTGATGGCCGGCAACGTGGCGCTGCTCAAGCACGCTTCGAATGTACCGCAGTGCGCGCTGGCGATCGAGGAGGTCTTCCGCGATGCCGGCTTTACCGATCACGAGTTTCAAACGCTGCTGATCGGCTCGCAACAAGTCGAGTCGATCATCGGCGATGAGCGTGTCCGCGCGGTGACGCTCACGGGCAGCGAGCCTGCCGGAGCGAGCGTCGCTTCGATCGCCGCGAAGCACCTCAAGAAAGCCGTCCTCGAGCTCGGCGGCAGCGATCCGTTCATCGTCATGCCGTCCGCGAACCTCGATGAGGCGGTGGCCACCGCAGTCAAGGCAAGAATCGTCAACAACGGCCAGTCGTGTATCGCCGCGAAACGGTTCATCATCCACGAGTCGATCGCCGATGAATTCGAGAAACTTTTCGTCGCCGCAATGGAGTCGTTGAAGGTCGGCGATCCGCTCGACGAATCAACCGACATCGGCCCGCTGGCCACACCCCAAATCGTCGACGACATCGAGTCACAAGTGAACCAATCCGTCGCCGCCGGCGCCCACCTCATCACCGGCGGCAAGCGCCTCGGCGCCCGCGGCAACTTCTACGCGCCAACGGTCCTCGCGCAGATCCCCGACCACGCACCCGCTGCTCGCGAAGAGACCTTCGGCCCAGTAGCCTCCCTTTTCCGGGCCCGCGACATCGACGAAGCCATCCACATCGCCAACGACACCCCTTTCGGCCTCGGCGCCTCGGTCTGGACCACCGACCGCGACGAAATGAACCGCTTCATCGCCGGCATCGACACCGGCCAGGTCTTCATCAACGCGATGGTCGCCTCCGACCCGCGCGTCCCGTTCGGCGGAACAAAGCACTCCGGCTTCGGACGGGAGTTGGGCGCGTACGGCATTCGCGAGTTCGTGAATGTGAAAACGGTGTGGGTGGCGTAGCTCGGACTCTTGGTTTCCAGGACCGCGCGACTCAGTTGAGCGATACTGTCGCTCCACTCCAAACGGCACCGTCAATCCGCTCGCGGCGCCCTCATCCATCAGCTCAACATAAGAGAGTCCACATGCGTCATCGCATCTTCATTTCGAACGGTGTTCTGTTTCTAATCGTTGTCGCGCTCTCGTTCAACGCGGCGGGTCAAACGACAACGGCAGATCCCGGAACGAGCCAGACGCAGATGGCGTTGATCCGCCAGGCCGGTGATCGGCTGGGAGTCCCGGTGCGCGGTGAGAGGATCGCGCGATTCACTCAGGGTACGGAGTCGATGTTCGTAGCGCCGGCCGCGAATCTGGCCAGTGTCCCGGCCACAACGTTTCCGGCTGGCGTGAACATTGGTGCGGCGTATTTCGACATGCCGTCGCAGAGCATCCCGAAAGGCTTCTACAAACTAAAGGCAATCGCGGACATCAAAACCGTGGGAAAGACGGTGGGAAGAGTGCAGCTGATCGGCGAGACTGGAAGCGTTGCTTCCGAATTGCCTGCCACCTTCGATGTGAGCTCGATGACCGCAGCGCCGAACGCGGCGTCTCAACCGGGAAACATCGCCATGTGCATCGGCGCTAACTGTCAGGGCGCAATCAAACAGGTAACGCTCATCAAGCACGTATCGATCATCTGCACGTTTGACACATCGCAGCGGATCTCCTGTTGGCTGGGTCCGGCCGGGCTGCCAGGATCTTGATCGGGGACGAGGGATACGGTTGCACGCGGAGGCGCCGAGATGCGGAGATAATCTCCGTGTCCTCCGCGTCTCCGCGTGACAATGCTTTTTGATTTTCTCGAAACCTACGTCCGAACCCCGTGGTGGGGCAGCTCGTCCTCCAGCGTGAAGTCCCACTCCTTCGCATCAATCGGCTCGTTGGCGTAGATGTGGAAGACGCAGCGGCCGGCTCCGGACTGGAAGGTTTCGTCGCGCTCGACGCGGACGCCGAGGAGGCGAGTTAAGGCGTTGACGGAAACGCTGCAAAGCGTGGGGCGGCGCATGGCGGTGTTGAAGAACGGGCAGTTGCGCTCGACGAGGAGGAAGCCGTCGTCGACACGCTCGCTCGTCATGTACGGATCGGCGGGAGCGTACAGTCCCTTGAGTGCTTCGACGCGCGACTCCAGCGGCATGCCCTGGAGCGTTTTCTCTTCGATCGAGACGCGGTCGTCGCAGACGCGTTTGAGCACGCGCACCGCGGCATCGGGTCCGAGCTCCTGCGCCACCGCGTCGATCACGGCGACATTGAGCAGGTCATAGCTCTTCGGAAAGAGATGATCACCCGCCTCGGTAAGGTTGTAGCGCGTGGCCGGGCGTCCCGTGCGTCCGCGCTCATCGCCGCGCGCCACGCGCGACTCGATCCACCCTTCGCGCTGGAGCTGGAGGAGCTGCTGCCGCACCGCTTCGCCCGTGAGCTGCAACTGGTACGCAAGCTGCGCGATGGTGGACGGGCCCTGGCGCTTCAGCGCGAGGAGAATCGCTCGCCGGCTATCGGGAAGTTGGTCGACGCTGATGATGGCTTGTCTCCTGAACCGGATGTCAGACTTGAAACATTGGAGTCCAATCGACGGATTGTCAAGGGGATACTTGCAAATCGTAAGCTTGCTACACTTCTGTTTCATGAAAGGGATCGCGCTTTTCCTCCTCCTCGCCGCCACCGCGCTTCCTCTTTTCGCCTCGGGCAGCAAGACATTCGAGGCGACCTACGTCGCCACGGTCAAGGACGTCCCCGCGGGTTTGAAAGAGTTGAACGTGTGGATTCCGCTGCCGGTCAGCCGGGGCGGGCAGACCATCAGCGACGTTCGAATCGCGTCGCCATTGCATTGGACCGAGAAGTCGGAAAGCGAATTCGGCGACCGCTACGCGACGACGACGATTGCCAATCCGCCGGCCGGCGACTTCGTCGTCAAGGTTCACTTCCGCGGAACGCGCAATGAGTTAACGGCTGCCCGACTCCCGGAAACGCATGCGTCGAAGGAGGAGCTCGCGCGGGCTTTGCGCGCGGACAAGCTCGTGACTCTTTCTCCCAAGGTGAAGAAACTGGCGAACGAGTTGACCGCCGGAAAGACGACTCCGACCGAGCAGGCACACGCCATCTACGACTACCTCGTGACCAATGTGAAGTACGACAAGACCATCCCGGGCTGGGGCCATGGCGACACCGAGCGCGCCTGCGACCTCAAGGCCGGCAACTGCACCGACTTCCATTCGCTCTTCATGTCTTTGGCGCGTTCGAAGGGGATTCCGGCCCGCTTCGTCATCGGCTTCCCGATGAGCGCCGATCACGGAACCGCGCCCGGCTATCACTGCTGGGCCGAGTTTTACGTCAAGGGCCAGGGCTGGATCCCGGTCGATCCGTCGGAAGGATCGAAGAAGACGGATGCGGCGCAACGCGCCTACCTCTTCGGCAACCTCGACCCCGATCGCGTGCAGTTCACCATGGGCCGCGACATCGTGCTGACGCCGCACACCGCCGAACCGCTCAACTACTTCATCTATCCACACGCCGAGTCGGACGGCAAGGAAGTGGGAACGCCGGCCATCGCGCTGGAGTACACGACGGTGGAACCGGCGGCTAAGACAGCGGCGAAGTGATCCTGTAGCCGTTCCTTTTCGACCGGCGAAGCCCGGCCTCGCCGGCCATGCGCGGTTGACGATGAACGCGCCCCTACTTCGCCCGCGTCAGAAAGAACTTCGGGCTATGCTCGAACGCGCTGCCGTCGGGAGTTTGCTTGGCCCACGAGGCATCCATCTGATCGGTGCCAGCGAAGTGAATGTATCCGTCGTGAACATGCGGATGGTCCTTCGCGTGCTCGCCGTCGACGCTGACGAAGGAAAAGACGAGACGGTCCGGCGACGATTTCGCTTTGTCGAGTTTCATCACCGGCTGATTGTCCGCGCCGCAGAAATGCGTGGCCACGACATCGTCGCCGTTGAGCGTGTAGAGCGTCAGCATTTCGTGTGGTGTGCCTCCGAAAAGCGTCTCCATCACCGCCGTGCCACCGGCGGTGAGCCGGTAGCTGACGCTCGTGGGCGGTCCGTCGGGCGTCATCGCATGGCCGCTCCACGTGCCCGCGAGCGACTTCAGATGGGCGAAGGCATCGGCGGCCTTCACCGGTTCCGCCGCGTGAGCGTTGACAGCGAGGAACACGAGGAACATCGCCGCGAGCGTTGACGCCGCTGCGCCGCCGCCGGCGGGCCGTCCGTACCGTTGCGTGGCCCAGCCGACGATTGCGCCGACGATCGATCCCGGCAGCATGATCTCGAAGTAGTAGCCGTGCTGCATCGCCGCTACGCCGTACGCCAGCAGGGCGCCCACGAGCAGCCCGAAGGCGATGCCCCATGCCACCGACTTCACCTTGCGCGCAAACCATCCGGCCGCGATGCCGGCGATCATCCCTTTGAACGTCGAGCCGATGACGATGCCTATGATGCCGGCGCGCACGGCAGGCGTGAACCAAGCCGTCATGCCATCGATGGCGCCCAATCCGGCACCGAGGAGAAGTCCTACCAGGATCTTGTTCATGTCGTTTGTTCCTCCGTGAGTCTATTCAACGTCTTCTGAGAATCCTTTAACGCAGCGGTTCCGGCGGTCACCGCCCAAACCAGATCACGATGATGATGCGCATCAGAAGATAGGCGACGACGATGGTGACGAGGGCGCGATTGCGGACGAGCCAACGGTTGACTCGCTCGATGATGTTTTCGCGGTAGGCGGTGACGGGCTTATTGTCGAGCCACAGCGTCACGTCCGCCGCGAGATCGCGCGCCGAGGGATAGCGATCGCGCGGGATTGGCGCCGTGGCCTTCGCGCAGATCGCGGCCAGCGGCTTCGGCAGCTTCGCGGGAAGCAGCGCGCGCAACATCGCGCCGAGGGCGAAGATATCGGCTGCCGCATTGACGGCGATGCCGTTCTCCTGTTCGGGCGCCATGTAGCCGCGCGTTCCGGCAACGATTCCCTCAGCAGTACCGATCTCGCGCGCGACGCCCCAATCCATCACAAGCACTTCGCCGAAGTCGCCGAGCATGACGTTCTCTGGCTTCAGATCGCAATGAACGACACCGTTGGCATGCGCGAAGGCGACGGCTTCGCAGATGCGCTGGAATACGCGCATCAACTCGAGCGGCTGCGCCTCCAGCTCATCGAGCCTGCGTCCGCGCACGAGCTTCATTGCGTACCAGAGCCGGCCGTCCGGAAGGATGCCGAGGTCGTGCAGCGGCACGATGCCGGGATGTTCCAGACGCGCGATCGTCCTGGCCTCGGCGCGCATTCGTTCGACGGCTTCGGCCGAGGCAAGCTCGCTGGCGAGAACTTTGATGGCAACGCGGCGATGCAGCTCTGTATCTTCCGCTTCGTAAACGACGCCCATTCCGCCGCGGGCCAGCTCGCGCTCGATGCGGTAGCGCGTGGCGCTGAAGTCAGGCTGGTCAGCGACCGTACGTAGGTGTGCGACGGCGTTGTCCGAAAGCCAGGTCATGCGTCGACTCCGAGCAGTGAGCGCACCTCGCTGCGATACTCCGCGTCGGTGACAGTTGCTTCGCGCAGCACGTCGAGCACGATGCCGCGGAAACGGCGCCGCGTCGCCGCGAGCCAATTCGTCACCATCGACTCGCTGATACCGAAGCGCTCGCCGGTCTCTCGATACGACGCGCGTGATGTCTCGTCGAGGTCGTACGCTTCGAAGATCGCGAAGTGCGTTTGCCTTCCGGCGGTCACACACTCGTCGCGCAACCGCTCCACTGCGAGCGCGAAGACGCTGCGCACCCATTCACGCTGAAAGTAGTCTTCGGGCGATCCTTCGCGATCGTGTTCGCGTGCGATCTCCTCCTCGGCGTGGGCGAAGTCGAGCGTGATCGCACCGCCGCCGCGCTTCTGCCGCTGCGATGCTTTGGCCTCGTTCATCACGAACCGATCGAACAGCACGCGAAGAAACGTCCGGAATGTCGCTTTCGCGGCGTCGTAGCTTGCGAGCGAGCCGCTCTCGAAACAACGGGTCAGAAACGCCTGCGTCCGATCCTCGGTGTCTGTCTCGCTGCGAGGATTGGTGACGCGAAGGTATTTGTAGAGCGGCTTCCAGTAGATGGCGACGAATGTGTCGAAAGCACGCCGGCGCTGCTCATCGTCGTCACTGCCAAGAGCAACGATCACACTGCGTCGCGTTGTCGGAAACATGGATCGAAACGACAGAGTAGCGCGGCTCGGTGACAGTGCGCCACGCCACTGTTAGGATGCCCGGAGATGTTTCCCGAGCCGCTTGCGGCGATGGTCGTCGCACACCCCGGACATGAGCTGCGACTCCATGGCTGGCTGGAATGCGCAAAGCCTCTCCTCTTCGTCATTACTGATGGTTCTGCGCGGTCTCCGTCGCGTATCCCGTCGAGCCGGACGGTGCTCGACGCGATCGGCGGCAGGCAGGGCTCGATCTTCGGCCGCTTCACGGATCGCGAGTTGTACGCCGCCATCCTGCGATGCGACACCGATCAGGTGGCCGAGGCGACGCGCGAGTTGGGTGATGCGCTCACGGCGAACGGCATCGAACAGGTCGTCTGCGATGCATGGGAAAACTACAACCCGGCGCACGATCTCTGCCGCGTCATGACCGCGCTGGCAGTTGATCGCGCGCGGAAAGCTTCCGGCCGTGCAATCGCCTTCTACGACTACGCGGTGGTTGGTGCGACCGGCGCTACGGGCGCCGACGGCGAGATCGTCATCGATCTGGACGACGCGGCGCTGGCTCGGAAGCTGGCAGCAGCGCACGCGTTCGACGCGCTTCACCACGATGTCGAAGAACAACTACGCGATGGCAGCGAGCCGTTTCGCATCGAGTGTCTTAGACCAGCCTCCGTCGACACCATCCTCCCGCGGCAAACAGAAAAGCCGGCGTACGAGTTGTACGGCGAAGCGCGCGTGGCCGCGGGACGTTACGCGACCGTTCTTCGTTATCACGAGCATTTCATGCCCTTCGTGAAGGCCCTCGTCTCGAGGTTGTCCGGAGACAACGACGACTGATGAGCGCACCCGAGCCACGCCGCGTTCTCATCGCAACCTACAGCGTGAGGTCGCGCTCCGGAACCGATCTCTACACCCGCGACCTCGCGCTCTCACTTCTGCGCCGCGGATGGCAGCCGGTCGTCTACGCCTCCTACCTCGGCGCTGTCGCAGAAGAGTTGCGTTTGGCTACGATTCCGCTGACGGACGATATCGCGGCAATCACCGTCGATCCGGATGTGATCCATGGTCAACATCACCTGGAGACGCTCGCGGCCATGGCGCGTTTCCCGGGGGTGCCTGCTCTTTTCGTCTGCCACGACGGTTTGACCTGGCACTCGACGCCGCCGCGCACGCCGCGCATCGGCGCCTACGTCGGAGTCGACCGGAATTGCCGCGATCGCATGATCATGGAGCATGGCATCGATGAAGCCCTGGTGCGAGTGCTGTTGAATGCCGTCGATCTGCAGCGATTTCAACGCCGCACGCCGCTGCCTCCGATGCCGAGGCGCGCCGTCATATTCAGCAACCAGGCTGCGTCGAACACGTTCGCGGATGCGATCAAGGAGGCCTGCGCGCAACGCGGCATCGCGCTCGACGTCATTGGCATCGGAGCGGGAACAGCGACCGATCATCCTGAGCAAGTCCTTCCGCAGTACGACCTCGTCTTCGGCAAAGCGCGCTGCGCGCTCGAAGCGGCAGCGGTCGGAGCGGCGGTAATCATTTGCGACTCCGCTGGTCTGGCAGGGATGGTGACCACACGTGATCTCGATGCGATGCGCCAGCTCAACTTCGGCGTGAGGCTGCTACAGCGGCCTAATACGGCGGAGACCATCGGCGCGGAGATCGATCGCTACGATGCCGCCGATGCTGCGCAAGTCACCGATGCGGTGCGCCGCACCGCCGGTATCGACCTGTTGACGGAGCAGTTCCTAGAGCTTTACGACGAGCTGCAGATCAACCATCGTGTCCTGTCGCCGGAAGAAGAGCTGCGAACGACAGCGGATTCGCTCTCACGTCTGGCGAAACACATTCAGATCGCGGCGCCGGTCGAATCACCGGCTCTTCCTCCGGCGCAGGATCCGCCCGTCCCTGTCAGTTTCTTGCGCCGTTTGAAGAGGCGGATGAAGTTCTGATGGAGAGAAACCGTTTCACGCGGAGAGGCGGAGAAACCTAACCCCGCTCTCCGCGTCTCCGCGTGAGCCCGTTTCCCTCGTGTTAAGCGCGCTATTTGCCCATCGCCGTCAGCCGCCTTTGCGCAAGCTCCCACACTGACGCGCCGTCGGTTTCTTTCTTGTCGACACGTTTGTACGCAGCGAGCGCCGCTTCGCGCACACCGTAGTTCTCGGCCATGCGGCCGAGGACGTACCAGTCGCTGCTGTCGGGAGTGTCGCGGCGGCTCTTGTCGAGGGTACGCAGCAGTGCATCGCGCGCTTCGATGTTTTTGCCGGTCTCCGCATACAGCGTTGCCAGCGTGTTTAGTGCCGCGGGCGACGTCTGCGATTCTTCAGCAGTGGCGCGGCGCGCATTCTCCATCGCGTGCGTGACGTTGCCGACGAACAGCTCGAACCATGCGGCGTTGTTGTAATCGTTCTGCGTCGGCGAGAGCTCATCGACGATCTGTTCGGCGTACTTCGCGGCGGCCGCGTAGTCCCTTGCCTTGGCCGCGTTGGTCGACAACGCGCGCAGCACTTCGTCATCCTTCGGCTTCTTTGCCAGGCGGCTCTTCGCCAGCGCCTCGGCGTCCGCGGTCCGCCCGCTGAGCGAGAGCGCGTAGACATTCGACGTGAAGGCGCTTTCCGAATCGGGATAGGCCGCGCGAAGACGCTCGCTGATAGGAACGACGTTCTTCCATTCCTTCTTGTTCGCGTACGAGTACGACAGGGCCAAGTCGATCCAAGTCTTCGTCTTGTCGCTCGATGCTTTCTCGCGCGCCGCCAGGAGGATGGGAATGCTCTTGTCGGTCCCTTTGTGACCCATGGTCGACGCGGCGGCGGTGCGAATCTCGTCGGCGTTCGCCGCGGTGTTGTCTTTGGGCCAGAGCGACGCAAACGGCGCTCCAGACAGCGGGTCATCGCCTCCGCCAGCGGGCACGTCCTCGCGCAACCAGTTGAGCCAGGTGCGCGCGGCATCCAACTCGCCGGCATCGGCAAGGGCGAGGACCGCGGCACCGATCGTGTCGGACATGGCGCGGCTGGCGCGGATCACGTATCCGCCGTTCTGACGAACGACGAAGAGCGTCGGGATCGACATGCCGTTGTCGCCGCGCATCCGCAGGCGGTAGCCGGTCTTCTCGTCGCCGTCTGTCTGGATGCGCAACGCGGCGAACGAGATGTCGCCGACGACGGCGGGCGCCATTCCGGTGCCGAAAGTAACCGAATGCATCGAACGGTGAAGATCGTCTTCGTCCTCATCGTCGAGCTTCAGGTCGAAGGCGAAGAGCTTATTCAGCGCCGTCATGTCGTCGTGCGTCATTGCGATGATCATCTTCTGCACGACGGAGCCCGGATCTTTCTCGTCAACAGGAACCTCTTCGATGCGCTTGGTCTTCTTCAACTCTTCGATGAACGGACGCGCGCTCGACGCATTCGGGGCGCCTTGCGTAGCGGCGTCGAACATCTCGGTAGCCTGCGCGTAGAGCCGGAGGTTGAGCAGCGTCTGCGCGATCGACTGCGCGTAGGCACGGCGCGTATTCGCATCGAACGCGCCCAGCTCGTGCAACGCTGGGGGGGCGCCGTCCGTCGCGGCAATCGCAGCGATGCGGCCCGTCTCGCGAAGCTGTGGATCCTGCACCGTCGCCGCCAGCTCTTTCATTTCCGCAAACCGGCCGGCGTGCGCGAGCGCGAGCATCAGATCGCCGTCGAATTGTTTCGCTTCTTTCTCGCCGACATCCTTCGCGACCGCACGATACTCCGCGATCGCTTCATCGACTTTCGAGCCCGGTCCGTATTCCGTTCCCTCGCTGTTGTACGTGAGCACCTTGGCCAGCGCACCGCGATAATCGGCGTTCTTCGGATCGAGCTCCTTTGCCTTGCGCAGCGCTGCGAGCGCACCGTCGTAATCGAAGCCTTTGCGCATTAGGCGTCCGAGGAGGTCGTACTCGAGGATGCTCGCCAGTCCTGCCTGCACGTGCGCATTCGAAGGCTCGAGCGCGACGGCGCGCGCGATCTCCTCGCGTGCCGCGTCGCCGAGTCCACCGACGAGGAGTGCACGGGCGATCTCCATGTGGTGCTGCGCTTCCTTCGGATGAAGCGCGGCGAGTTTGCGGAACTCGGCCAGGGCGCCGGCGACGTCGCCTGCATTCAACTTGGCCTGGCCGGCGAGATCGAATCCGATGATCGTCGGCTTTCCTTCGACGATCTTCTTCAGTGCCGCGCGTGTCTGCTCGAAGTCTGCCGCGCTGATGCGCCGCCTGCCGCTGTCGAAACGAAGGACCGCCGTAACGGTGCCGTCCGGCTTCGACGCGAACTCTTTGGTCAGAGTCGTCGTGCCGAGTTTGATC
>ODAK010007439.1_pt1 | contig 10995 bp, 8 predicted proteins | sample 1539591 | NCBI WGS metagenome assembly ODAK01 (sample SAMEA3539303, study PRJEB22396) | soil metagenome | biome: tundra; feature: field; material: soil | place: USA | collected 2010-05 | depth 0.15 m | reverse complement strand
ATAATGATAGTTTAAAATTACCGTTAACACGCTAATTTATGTTATTATATGCAACAGCTATAATTTTTCTACTTTTGATAATCATCAATTTTGTGTTTTACATTTTGTATTGTTTTAGAACCATCCATTCCAAAAATATTGCAACGCTAAATTTAATTTCCCGGATAATGATTCAACATTGCAAAAATATTTTGTATTACATATTTATGTGTTGTGCATCATGCTTTGACGACAATGCTAACTCAATCTTTCAATCAACTTAAAGCTACCCACACCTAAATGTAAATGTCTGCATTTAGAGAATAATTTGATTACCTTGTTTTATTCAAAACTCAGACTATGAACCATATTCAACAACCTCGCTGAAAATTTGTACTGACAGGAGTTGCAGGATTTTGTACTGCACTTTTTGCCAGCCTTCCAAAATTCAGTTTTGCTAAATCCGCTTCTAATAACGGTAAAGGAATTATAGTGCGGGAAGATGAGGGAGAACACATTTTAACAAGACGCAAGGTGCCGATAACCGTAAAAATTTCTAAAGCAAAACATGGAGTAGATAATATTTCATTTTGTATGGAAGATATGACCCCAGGGCGCAAGATGCGTGTTCATAAACACCTGAATAATGATGAGCTTATTTTTATTCACAAAGGTGAAGGCACATTGACTTTAGATGAAGAGACTACTGAAGTAAAAACCGGAGATGTCGTATTTGTTCCCAGGGGCACATGGCATGGACTGGATAATACCGGTAAAGAAAATTTGTTAATGGCTTTTCAGTATTCACCAGCTGGCTTTGAAGAATATTTTATAGAGAACGGCACACCCGTGGGGATGCCAGCTAAAGTAAGAACTGAAGAAGAATATGCAATAACCGAAAAAAAATATGGAATGGTCTATAAAGATTCACAATAGAATTTGTCCTGCTGATTAAATGAATTGGCTTTATTTAATAACATTACAAGGTTCCCTGATTCCTTCATTCGCTCTACTTCATTTTACTCTCGATCTCCGCTAAATTAATTTGCGTTCCCAATTGCTGAAATTCCGATTGTTGTATCAAACGGTTTTTATCGTTAAAGCCATTAGCAACCGCTTTTAATAAATCGTCTTCTGTTGCTTTTACATTATTATTTCGTGCATTGAGTATAGCAGAGAAATACCAGGCTTCACTATTTGCAGGATCAACTATTTTATAGAGATTAACAAAGTATTGCGCTTCAGCATCCTGCTTGCCCTTTATAAGCTGGTTACTGATGGAATAAAAAGCAAGAGACAAATAAGCCTGTAAGCGTTGGTACATGGAGCCTTCAGCAGTTGCAGCCTTAGCTCTTGTTTCAATATCGTTAATCGTTTTAATCCAGTAATTCATATCTGCCTGCTGAAATTGCCGCTCATATTCATCCTTCAGGTTTTGTTCTGTTACAAGCAGCTTTTGTTTTGCCTGCCATTGCTTTTGATAAATAGAATTGTTTTTAAGAAAAGCATCCTTTTCTTTAAACCAATCCGCATCATTGGCTAAATCATCAAGCATGCTAATGGAAAGCTTACATTCTGTTTCTGCTTTTAAATAGTTGTTTGTTTTTAAATATTCATTGATTCTTTTTTTGCTGCCGGCAATATAGTTGCTGATAAATACATTGTTAACAGGAATCGCTTTCTCATGCATCGCATCGAGTTGCAAGCCTGTAAAGGCAATGTTCATAGTACTTTCAGGGGCCCACTCATGTATGCCATCAAAGAAAATAATCCGGTGCCTCATCTGCGTTTGATCAAGACCGTTAGCAATAGCCACAAGATCCGTCATGTTCAAATCACCTTCACCTGCAATAGCTGTGAAGCTGAAACTGAAATTACCGGCATGGGTTACATCCGGCAGGGCGGCGCCATTGGCTATTACTCCTTTTATTTCATTGTGATGTAAGGCCACATAAGTCGCCACCTTAGCACCACCGGAAAAACCACAGGTGTAAATTCGATTGGTGTTAATCTTTAATCGTTTTTGCGAATCATCAAACAAAGTGTTCCATATATTTTCGGCAGTTGTCCAATCATTGCCATTCTTTGAATTATTACTTCCTATTAATATAAAACCGTAAACATCTGACAATGCTTTGTATTTATCCAAAGGGAATGAACCATCGCCATGCGGATCGAAAAAATAAATTACGGGTAATATTTCCTTATTGCCTTTTGCAGGAATATATAATGCATAAGATTGCGAGGCATCAGCTTTACAAATAACAAGTGTAATAACTTTTCCTGTTTCAAAAGTATCTGTAACAGAAATAGCTGTTATAATTGTAGTATCTGTATCATTATTATCTTTTGAAGTATTATCGTGATTTTTGCCAGCACAGGAAATTGTATAAAAGAACAGAATTAGCAGCTTTATGAATTGCATTGCTTTCATATATTATATTATCAAATCCCTGCCGTTGGGTGTCTCCGCTTACAGCTAATTTACTTATATCATCTCCTTCAACTTTTCCACAACAACATCCACTTCTTCTTTTGTATTATGCTTACTAAAAGAAAAGCGCACTGTAATTTGATTGGGATTATTATTGATGGCTCTTATTACATGGCTTCCTGCATCTGCCCCTGAAGTGCAGGCACTGCCGCCACTTGCGCAAATATTATTAATATCAAGATTGAAAAGAAGCATTTCTGATTTTTCTGTTTTTGGGAATGCGGCACTTAAAACAGTATATAAACTTTTGCCTGCATGATCTCCATTGAAGTATACATCCGGAATATTTTCCAGCAATTTTTTCCTCATATAATTTTTAATGCTGCTTATATATTCTTTATCGGTTTCATGATTTGCTGTTGCCAATTCTAATGCTTTGGCAAAACCAACAATTCCATATAAATTTTCAGTACCTGCACGCATGTTGCGTTCCTGGCTACCTCCATTTATAAATGGATGAATTTTAATATTTTCATTGATATACAAAATTCCTACACCTTTCGGCCCGTGAAATTTGTGGCTTGCACCTGTAATAAAATGTACAGGAAGTTTTCTTAAGTCAAAAGGATAATGCCCGACAGTTTGTACGGTATCTGAATGAAAAATGGCATTGTATTTTTTACAAAGATTTCCAACTGTTTCAATATCAGTTATGTTACCAATTTCATTGTTAGCGTGCATTAAAGTTACCAGGCATTTTTTATCGCTTTCTTTCAGCAAATCCTCAAGATCATTCATATCAATATGTCCATTGGGTAATACTTTTACATACAAAACTTCTGCTTCCCCCTTTTTACCAAGATATTCCACGCAATGTAACGTGGCATGGTGTTCCAGCGGAGAAGTAATAATTCTTTTGCATCCAAGATCATGGACTGCTGCATTAATGGCCGTATTGCTGCTTTCAGTTCCTCCGCTTGTAAAAAATATTTCTGCAGGATGTGCATTTAATATTTTAGCAACAGACTTTCTTGCATTTTCAATAGCCATTCTTGTTTCACGGCCATAAGAATATATTGAGGAAGGATTACCAAATTTTTCTGTCAGGTAAGGCATCATAGATTCAAGCACTACTGGATCAAGCGAAGTAGTAGCAGCATTATCGAAATAAATTCTATCCATTTATTAAGCGAAAAGTTATTAGTTTATTAGTTAAAAGGTTATCAGGCCAATACTTTTTAATTCGTGTAATTCGTGCAGGAAATTCGTGTAATCAAATAACTACATCGCCTCCCGAATATCGTTCATAATTTTCTTGGCGATATTTTCAGCAGTAGTTTCAAAATTACTTTCTGAATAAATTCTTATGATAGGCTCTGTGTTACTGGTTCGGAGATGAACCCAATCTTTATCGAATTCAATCTTTAATCCATCTTCTGTATTAATGGGCTGGCTTTTGTATTTGTCTTTTATTTTTTTAAAAACTTCTTTTACATCAACACTTGTTTCTAATGCAATTTTATTTTTTGAAATAAAATAATCAGGATAAGTTCCCCGTAACTGGTTGATTGATTTTTGTGAATGTGCCAGGTGAGTGAGAAATAAACCAATACCAATAAGCGCATCACGCCCATAATGAAAATCAGGAACAATAATGCCACCATTGCCTTCACCACCTATTACTGCATTTACTTCCTTCATTTTATTTACCACATTTACTTCACCCACGGCTGAAGGGAAATATTCACCACCATGTTTCTGTGTAATTTCTTTCAATGCTTTAGTTGAAGACATATTACTTACTGTATTTCCTTTTCTTTTACTCAACACATAATCTGCCACGGCAACCAACGTATATTCTTCTCCAAACATGCTTCCATCTTCGCTTACAAAGCAAAGCCTGTCTACATCAGGGTCTACAGCTATTCCCAGGCTTGCATTTTGTTTTTTTACTTCATTACTCAGACTGGTCAGGTGTTGAGGAAGAGGTTCAGGATTGTGATCGAATTTTCCATTTACTTCACCATTTAAAACAATAATATCCTTTACGCCTAATGCTTTTAATAAAGCAGGAATATAAATAGAACCGGAACTGTTTATAGCGTCGACAACAATTTTATATTTTGCTTTTTTTATTGCAGCAACGTCTACAAGTTCATAGTTCACAACTGCATCAACGTGCTTTTGCAAATAAGAATTGTCTTTTGTGTATTTACCTGTTTTATCTACCGTTGCAAAAATGAAATCTTCCTTTTCTGCTAATTCCAAAACTTTTTCGCCATCTTCTGCATTAATAAATTCACCATTTTTATTAAGAAGTTTTAATGCATTCCATTCTTTCGGATTATGACTGGCTGTTAAGATAATTCCGCCGGCAGCACTTTCATATTGTACTGCGAGTTCAACTGTTGGTGTGGTGGTAAGGCCCAGATCAATCACATCAAATCCATAAGCTATAAGCGTATTGGCACATAAATCACTTACCATTTCGCCACTCATTCTACCGTCCCTTCCAATAATAATTTTTCTATCTCCTCCCTGAGTGTGTAACCAGGCTGCGAAGGCTGCTGTAAATTTTACAATGTCGGGTGGTGTAAGGTTTTGCCCGGATTTTCCTCCGATAGTTCCTCTTATGCCGGAGATGCTTTTTATCAATGCCACTTGTTCGTATGTTTATTAAGTAAAGATAAAACAAATTAGATAATGTCTTAATTAGCTAATTAGCTAATTATTTACATTTGCTTTATGACAGAAAATAAGCCCTGGTTTAAAGACTGGTTTAACTCACCCTATTATCACCAGTTATATTTTAAACGTGATAAGGAGGAGGCAACTAAATTCATAAATAAATTAATTGAGTATTTAAAACCTGGCAAAGAATCACTAATGCTTGACGTTGCCTGTGGCAGAGGCCGGCATTCGAGAATATTGGCAGCCTTGGGTTTTGATGTAACAGGAATTGACCTGGCAGTTGAAAGTATTAAGGAAGCAAAAAAGTATGAAACAGAAAGCTTACATTTTTTTGTACATGATATGCGCCTTCCTTTCTGGATAAATTATTTTGATTACGCTTTTAATTTTTTTACAAGCTTCGGATATTTCAATACAAGAAGAGAACATGATAATTCTATAAGAACTATCGCGCAATCCATAAAGCCCGGCGGCATTTTTGTTTTAGATTATTTGAATGCACATTATGCCGAAGATCACTTAGTTCATAAATCGGAATTACAGATTGATGATGTTACTTATTTTATTACCAAATGGTTTGATGAAAATCATTTCTATAAAAAAATAATTGTTGAAGATGAAACACTTGAAAAACCAATTGAGCACCAGGAAAAAGTTGCTAAATTTTCTTTAGGAGATTTTACTGAAATGCTTGCCTATCATCAATTGCAGGTGCAGGAAGTGTTTGGTGATTACAGTTTCAATAGCTATCACGTGAGAAATTCTCCGCGGATGGTAATAATATCTAAAAAGATAGCTTAATAACATTCACTTTTTATTATTTACCAGCATCCATTTTGCCGTTTCATACATAGCAGAAGTAAGTTGGGAAAGACGATTTTTTACTGAATCTTTTTGTGAAGAAGAAAGCGATAATTCATTTGATATCACAGGCATTAATTCCTCTTTTTTTATCCGCAGGTTTTTTACAAAATAATAATCATTAGTAACCACACCAATATTTCCTTCATCATGATGAATTATAAATGCAACATCCATTTTATTTTTTGAATGAAGCACATCTCTTCCAAGTGTGGTGTTGGTGTACGACATGTGTAACATACCGGCGAGGGTTGGCAAAATATCAATTTGGGAAACTACTTCATTCCTTTTTTGTGGTGTAATTAATTGAGGTGCATAAAATAACATTGGTACATGTTCATCGCTTAACCTGCCTGATGTCCATGCATCAGGATACATTTGCGAAGCCTCACCTTCAACACCATGATCGCCTACAAAAACGAAAATGGTATTATTGAACCAGCTTTGCTTTTTTCCTTCTTCTATTAATTTTTTAAAACAATAATCGGTATAACAAAATGATTGAAATTCCTGTAGTGATTCAAAGCCATATTTCGTCAATGTATCTTCGTTTTCAATTCTTTTGTCAAAATCTGCATCTTCTAACGGTATAGTGTAGGGGCGGTGATTGTCTGCTGTTTGAATGATCGCAAAAAAAGGTTTTTGTTGTTTCGAAAAAACGCTCTCTGCTTCAAGAAAAAGATTTTTATCGCTGATTCCCCAAACATTTAATGAAGGGAATTTGTAAGAGCCTTCCTGGTAAAGATGAAGACCGTCAATATTTTTTACCAATCCTTCAAAATTGTTGAAAGCGCTGTTTCCTCCAAGAAAATAAAATTTATTATAATCAGTAAAATCATTAATAATGGTATGCTGGTTAACGGCTTCCGGATTGCGTGAAGAAAATTCAGAAAGTTGTACATCTGGGGTGCCGGTAAGAATACCAAAAACACCACGTGCAGTTCCAAATGTAGAAGTAAAACAACGGTTAAAAAATAATCCGCTGTCGCACATTGCTTTAAAATACGGTGTTGTATTAAGCGGGTTGCCACCCATACTGCTTTTATACATGCTAAAGCTTTCACAGATTACCAAAACTATGTTAGGCCTGCTTTCCAAAGCCCTGCTATCGGGTAAAACTAATCTGGTATAATCTTTATCAGAAATATTTTTTGAATCAAGCTGCAGAAAATCAGCGATAACAGGAAAATAAGATTTTGCTTTAGCGTCGTCAAAAGATGGACTCCTGAATTGTAATGTTGTAAAAAAATTTTGAAGCGGATTTAAAGCAACATACGATTTGAAATTATCATTCAATTGAAAAGCATCTTTCCATTTTAAAGGCCTGAATGAAAAAACACCATACAGGCACCAACCCAAAAAAAGTATAGCTACGACATGCCATCTTTTTCTATAGATATTCTGGATATGCAAATTTCTTTTTAATGTTTGCACATGCGTTTTTTTAAAAACTTTAGCCATTAAAAAAACAGTAAGCGCCAGGGCAAACAGAATCCACACCATTGGATAACTTTGCCAAAGCATTTTAGAAGAGGTAATGGGGTCTTCTGCAAAATTGAGTGCACTTGCATTGATGCGTGTATGATTGTAACTGAAGTTTCCAAAATCAGCGCCAAAAAAAAAGAAAACAATTAAAGTAGTTACTGCAAGATAGTAAGACCATAAACGTTTATTTCTTTCAGAATAAAAAGGAGAAAATTTTGGATAAACCGAAAGTATAGCGATTGGTAATAAAATCATTGCTATCCATTTTACATCGAATCGAAAGCCGAGCCAGAATGAGGGCAGAAGAGATGCAAAAGTTATATTAACGGGCCTGAATAAAAATACGGTGGATGTCCGGAAGAGTGTAAATATTAAGACATAAATAAGCCACAATACAAAGATCCATTGAATGGTTAATGGAACAGTTTTTATTAATTTGGCTTTTACAATCATGGTTTAAAAATCGTAAAGATAGCACTCATTGAATCACTAATTTTTATTAAGTGCATTTCTTTTTAAATTATTCAACATCATATAACGGGCAGTTTCATAATATGACTGGGCAAGATCTTTTATCGCTTTCCTGTCCTGCTCTATCAAAGGCGTTTGCGGCAATGGTTCATTACTATTGCTATACCTGAAATCTTCTGTACCACTTAAAAGATTGTGTACATAACAATATTCATCCGTAACAATTCCTATTTGCTTAAGATTGGGATCAAATAAAAATGCTACATTTTTAAAGCGAACATTATTAATGGGAATGGTATCAAATAAATTTTTTCCAATGGTTGTATTGGTATAACGGACATGCGCAAGTGCAGTTACTGATGGCAACAAATCAATTTGGGAACACGTTCTGTCAATACGTTGAGGAGTAAGCAAAGACGGAGCATAAAAAAGTAAAGGCACATGTTGTGTTGTTAATCCATCTATATTCCATGCTTTGGGAAACATATTCCCAACGTCGCCGCGTATACCATGATCTCCTACAAAAACAAAAATGGTATTATTAAAATACTTTTCTTTTTTTGCAGCTTCTATAAATGTTTCAAAACTAAAGTCAGTATAGCGGAATGCATTTAATTCTCCATTGCTTTCAAAGCCAAATTTTTTTAACGAGTCTGAAGAATAGTTTTTTAACTGAAATGTTGATTTGTCTTCATTAGGTATTGTGTAAGGCCTGTGGTTATCAGCTGTTTGAATTACTGCAACAAAAGGATTTGTTTGTTTTTTAAAAACATCATTTGCTGAAAGAAAAAGTCTTTTGTCGCTGATGCCCCAAACATCAATCTTGTTGGCTTTATAATCATCCTGCTCATACATGTGAAGGCCTGCAATGTTATTGGTAAGTAATCCTCTTACGTTTGCCCAGCTTAAACTTCCTCCTATAAAATAAAATTTATCATACCCATTATAATCATTAATAATTGTATGCTCATCTACTGCTGAAGGATTACGGCTTGCTGTATTAGGATATTCAATATCCGGAATACCTGTTATAACTGCCCAAACGCCACGTGCGGTTCCATAAGATGGCGTAAAACAACGATCAAAGAAAATTCCCTGCCTGCACATTTCATTAAAGTAAGGAGTAGTGTTTAATGGATTCCCCCACATACTGCTTTTATAAGCGCTAAAGCTTTCACATATAACAACCACTACATTTGGCGTATTTACAGAAGGCTGTGTGCTAAAAGTTCTTTTATAGTTTAATGTGGTACTATCAGGATTTAGAACTGAAAGATATTGCGCCATTAATGGATAATAGTCTTTTACTTTCTTTATATCATAAGTAGAATTTCTAAATTGTAAAGTGCTTAAAAAACTCTGAACAGGATTTAAAGAAAGGTTGGCTTTGAAATCATCATTAAAAGAAAATGCATCGCTCCATCGCAAAGGGTATTGATTTAACCGGCCAAAAATTCCCAAACCAAGTACAAGTGCAAAAACAACTCCTATTAAAATTTTGGAAAAACCATGCCCGCGATAGGTTGATGATTGCATTTTTTTAAACCAACGGATTATTAATCCATACAATAATATTGTAGCGATAATAATCAATAATAATAAAGTAACAACAGGATAGGTTTGCCAAACCATATTCATCGAAATTTTTGCATCCGCTGTATAATTCAACACACTTGCACTCAGCCGCTGATGCAGGTAATCGAAATGCTCAAAGTCAACTGCATAAAGAAGTACCAGGGAAACTGTAATTACAAAAAAATACGTTTTGAAAATTTTCCGGGAAACACTATTCTCAAATGGATTACAATTTTTGGTACTTAAAAGCCACATGAGTATCAATGCAAATAAAATTCCCATATAGACCAATGATGAATTGGGTACATGACCCTTCTTCATAAAAATGAGAAGCAAAACCATAATAATAATGGTAAATATCAATTGAGCTATGCTGCCAATTGTAAGACGCTTTTTATTATTATAACTTAAATGAAGATTACCAATGAGAAACGGAAAGAGAACAATACCACATAAAATTCTTGTATCAAAATTTAACCCCAGTAAAAATGCCTTAAAACTGTTGGCAAAAGAATATTGTGAAGGCCTGAAATGAAAAAAAAATACAAATCGCATAATGGTCATAAAAATCAAAAATGCAATTCCTGTTAAAAACATCCATTTAACGAGTCGGGGTAAAGCGATTTTTTTCATTTAGAAAATTAAAGAATGGCAAATTTCGAATAAAGAAATTGAATAAGATGATAAAACAAATGTAAATATTTAGCCAGTGTTTTTTATGCAATGGTTATTTTTGTGTGAATTGATATTGATAGAAATTTACAAAGCCATGTATCTCCCGGAGTTTATAAAACAGTTTGATTACAATTTGTTTTCAAAAGTAAACGGGCAGTGGCATACAGCATTTTTCGATGAATTTTTTCCATTTATTCGTGAGCCTTTTATATGGCTGCCATTTTATTTTTTCCTTGTATTCTTTACAACTATCAATTTTAGAAAAAGAGGTTGGTACTGGGTTTTATTTTTTATATTAAACGCAATAATTAGTGATTATTTAAGCAGCACGATTATAAAAGATAATTTCATAAGGGTGCGTCCCTGCCATGACCCCTTACTTGCAGATACGATTCGTTTTCTTGTAAGTTACTGCCCTGAAAGCTCAAGTTTTACATCTTCTCATGCGGTTAATCATTTTGCGGCCACAATGTTTATATTTACAACATTCAAAAAAACAATCAGCCCAAAATGGGCTTACCTTTTTTTATGGGCGTTGTTAATTTCGTATGCACAGGTATATGTTGGTGTTCACTTTCCGTTTGACGTATTTTGCGGGGCAATAGTTGGTTTAATTCTTGGATACATTTCGGCAAAAATCTTTAATACTAAAATTGGCCTGTTGCCAACAGACAGATAAAATTTATGTTTGAATTTATTATTTTATTTTTTCTTATTCTTCTTAATGCATTATTTGTGATGAGTGAAATGGCTTTGGTTTCGGCAAAAAAAAACCGGCTCGAAGGGAGTGCAGCAAAAGGCGATATAAGATCTAAAACAGCGTT
>ODAK010007438.1_pt1 | contig 10995 bp, 9 predicted proteins | sample 1539591 | NCBI WGS metagenome assembly ODAK01 (sample SAMEA3539303, study PRJEB22396) | soil metagenome | biome: tundra; feature: field; material: soil | place: USA | collected 2010-05 | depth 0.15 m | reverse complement strand
CGTCGAGCGACGCAACAATAAAGCTGCTGTCGATCGTCAGAACCGTCGTGCGCCCTCGTCGGCAGGCCGGTTGTGCACGCCCGGGGGCGATGAGCTAATCAGGTCGAGCGCGCCGCGACCGGCTTGCGGATACGGGTCAGCTCACCGATGAGCATGTGCGGTGGGTCGCGAGGCGGGCCGGGGCCGATGCTCGTGGTCGAGCCTGCCGAGTGCCTTCAGCTCGCGCTCGAGCTGCTTGACGATCTGATCGGGGTCGGGGATCAGCGCGGCGTCGACCATCAGACCGACGGTGACCTCGCCGTGGTAGCTGAAGATGCTGACGCTCATCCCGATGTGACCCGAGGTGGGCCCCCATACCAGCACTGCGCGCACCGGCGTCCCGGCGAGGTACACGATCTCCCTCGGGCCGGGGACGTTCGTCATCACCGCGGTCCCCTTGGCTGAGAACAGGTCCACGATCCGGCGCTCGACCGGCTCGGGGGTCATCCCCATTACGCCGAGGACCGCGTAGGAGACCGGGCCGTCGCGTCCGCTCTTGATCTCCTGCATCCGCCGGTGGACCTCGACGAGACGGCGGTAGCTCCCGCTGGTGCCGACTGGCAACGGCAGGAACACCAGCCCGAACTTGTTGCCGAGCTCACGAGGAATTGGCTTGTCGAGCGGCCGCAGGTTGAACGGGACCATCGCCTGGATCTCGGCGACGGGGCTGTTGCGGCCCTGCAGGTAGTGGCGCAGGGCGCCGCTGACGCCGGCGAGCAGCACATCGTTGACGGTCGCATCGTGCGCGTGAGCAATCTGCTTGACCCCCTGGAGCGAGAACTGCTTGCTCCACGCGACTCGCCGGCTGACGCCGGGATCGCCCTTGATCGCGCTGGCGGCGTCAGCGGGGGTCAGCAGCAGGCGCAGCAGCGTGGCACCATCGCGCCCGATTGCACCGGCGAGCGTCGCGGCGTGGGAGGGCGACGTAGCGATGTGAAGGCCCTGCCGAGCCAGCGCCGAGCCTGCACGAATAGTCCGGCTGACCGCTCGCGTGCCGGGGACCGGCATGCCCCCAAGCAGGAGGCGGCTCGAGGCCGGGCGCCCCCCGTCCTGCGCCGGCGCGATCCCGGCCTCCGGCTCGGAATCGGTGAGCGACAGCATTACCCTCGCGAGCGCGATCCCGTCGGCGATGCAGTGGTGCATACGCACGATCAGGGCCGCGCCGTCGCCGTAACCGTCGACCATGTACATGTGCCACAGCGCCCGGTTGCGATCGAGCGGCATCGTCATCAGGTCGCCGACCAGCTCCTGAAGTGCGGCGGCGTCGCCCGGCGCCGGGAGCGCGCGCCGGTGCATGTGATGCTCGAGCGCGAAGTCCGGGTCCTCCTCCCAGGAGGCGGGGCGCAAGGGCAGCCGGCTCTCCACGACCCGCTGGTGGAACTTGGGGTAGCCATCGACGAGCCGCCGCTGGGTGATCTCCTTGACCCGCTCCCAGTCGACCGGCTGATCGAACAGCAGCACCGAGTTGATCACCATCAGGTTGGTCGGGCGGTCCATGTGCAGCCACGCTGCATCAGCGCTAGACAGGCGGCTGCTCATCAGTTCTCTCCTTGCGCGTAGATGCCGGCGAACACGTCGGCGTACTTGTCGTAGACGAACGCCCGCTTGACCTTCAGCGTCGGCGTCAGCTCGCCGTCGGCCTGGCTGAAGTCGTGGTCGAGGATCGCGAACCGCTTGACCTGCTCGATCCGCGCCAACTTCGCGTTCACGGCGTCGACCTCCTTCTGGACCTCCGCGTGCACCTGTGGGTCGGCGGCGATCGTCGCCGGGTCGGTCTCGATCCCCAGGCGCTCGACGAGCTTTACGCTCTCGTCGCGGTCGAGCGTCACGATCGCGACCAAGTACGGACGGCTGTCGCCGAACACGACCGCCTCGGTGATGTAGCGGCTCTCGCGCAGCTCGCTCTCGATGTTTACCGGCGTGATGTTCTTGCCGCTCGAGGTGATGATCAGGTCCTTCTTGCGGCCGTTGATCTTCAGGAACCCGTCGTCGGTGATCGCGCCGAGATCGCCGGTTTGAAGCCACCCGTCGGGCGTGATCGCCTCCGCGGTCGCCTCCTCGTTCTTGAAGTAGCCCTTGAACACGTGCGGGCCCCGGAGCAGGATCTCTCCCTGTTCGCTGATCGACACCTCGGTGCCCGGCAGCGGCTTGCCAACGGTTCCGAAGCGAACCGCATCGATCGTGTTGATCGTGCCCGCGGAGCAGCTCTCCGTCAGTCCGTAGCCCTCCAGCACGAGCACACCGCAAGCATCGAAGAACTCGAGCAGCTCGCGGGCGACCGGAGCCGCCCCCACCAGGCCCATCTGGAGCTTGGGTCCGAACGCAGCGCGCACCTTGCTCAGCACAAGCCGGTCGGCGATTCGGTACTGAACGTCGGTGATGAGGCCGGGCAGCTTGCCCTGGCGCAACGCCCGGCGCGCACGCGCCCCAAGCCGGTCGGCGATTCGGTACTGAACGTCGGTGATGAGGCCGGGCAGCTTGCTCTGGCGCAGCGCCCGCCGCGCACGCGCCCCTTGCTGGAGCGCCCACTCGAACAGCAGCCGCTGAGCCGCCGGCCCATCGGCCATCCGGCCGATGACCGCACCGTGGACCTTCTCGTAGATGCGCGGGACGGCCGGGAAGTGGGTCGGGCCGGTCTTCGCCAGCTCGTCGATGATCTTGGCGGGGTCGCCGGTCCAGTAGATCACGCGCGCCCCGACGCTCAGCGCCACCGTCTGGGCGACGCGTGCCAGGACGTGGGCGAGCGGCAGGAACTGGTAGAGCGAGTGGGTGTCGTTGAACTGCAACTGCTCCGCGTACTTGCGGACCGTGGCGAGGAAGTTCTCGTGCGTGAGCATGCAGCCCTTCGGCGGTCCGGTGGTGCCGGAGGTGTAGACGATCGTCGCGACATCATCGGGGGCCACTTCCTCGAGGCGCTGCTGTACCACTTCGGGCGACACCTCCGCGCCCTGATTCCTGAGCTCGTCTAGCGTGATCGCGTCCGTGGAACTCCCCTCGAACAGCACGACGTGCTCCAGCGCGGGGCAGCGCTCGCGGACCTGCCGGATCTTCGCCGCCTGCTCGTCGTTCTCGCAGAAGATCAACCGCGCTTCGGAGTCTCCGAGCACGTACGCGCATTCCTCTGACGAGTTGGTGTGGTAGACGGGCGTGACAACCGCGCCGGCGCACAGCGAGCCGCAATCGGCGAGCGTCCAATCCGCCGACGTGAGCCCCAGGATCGCGACGCGATCGCCGGGCTCGATGCCGAGGCTGATCAAGCCTCGCGCGATCTCGCTGCTGATCGTCCCGAGCTCGGAGTAGGAGACATATCCCGGGCGGCCGTCCCGGGTGTACTGGAGCGCGACGCCGGAGTAGCGCTCGGCGGCGTCGAGGATCATCTCACCCAGCGTCCCGGGGCCCGCCACGACGGGCAGCCCGGGGGTGACCGGCGCTGCCCCGTTGCCTGTGGCTGTGTCTGGTTCGGTGGTCAGGGGGTTCATTTCGAGTCTCCTATTGATGTGCGGGACGGGGGCGGCGATGCGGGAAATGCAGCCGCGGCATCCGGCGGGTTGTCTGTGCGGCCAGCGGCTCCGCCTCGGCCGAGCGCGGACGAGCGCGGAGCGCGGGTCGGCCACCAGCCATAGCGGCCGAGCACCGCCTCCGCCGCCGGCAGCAGCACTGGCCGGACGATCAGCACGTCGAGCAGCACGGCGAACGCCACGCCGATGCCGAGCGCCCGGATGTTAAGCAGGTCGGTGAGCGAGAACGGAATCAGCGCCGCGACCATCACCAGGCCCGCGCCGGTCGTAGCCGCGGCCGTCTCACGCAGGCCCTTACGCACCGCCGCAGTGGCTCCGTTGCGCCTGACGTACTCCTCGCGCGTTCGCATCAGCAGCACGGTCGTGAACACGGTTGTGATCCCGAGTGCGACCGTGAACACGCTGATGATCGTGATCGGATCGAGGTAGCCGGGGCCGTCGAGCGGCGGGTTCGACCCGCCGAACATCAGCTGGAGGAACCCGAACGTCGCTGCCACGGTCAGCAGGCTGAACACAGTGGCCACCACGGGGAGGAGCACCGCGCGCAGCGCCACGCCGAGGACCAGCATGATCGCCAGCGTCAGCACCGCGACGTCGAACCAGATCCGCGACTTGGTGACGCTCGTCAGATCACCGAGGTTGCCGGCAGGTCCACCGACTGCGACCTGGAGGTGGTTGGCCGTGGCGAACGTGGTCGACATCGTCGCCAGCTGCGTGCCGAGCGCGACGCTGCGAGGGTCGTTGGCCTTGTACTTCGAGACGACCACGATCTGGCCGGCGGTCCCGCCTTGCAGCACGTTGAGCGTGAGCATCGCCGCGTTGCGGTTGGCGGGGGTCGCGCCCGCGACGGCGGCGAGCACGAAGTAGCCGGAGTTGAAGATCCCCGGTGACTGCTGGAACAGCTGCTTGAGACTCGCGGTCGAGGGGATCTGCCCGCGGGACTTGATCACCGCGGCCTGCGCCTGACCAAGGCCGGTGGTGAGCTGGCCGGCGGGGCCGACACCGCCTGAGAGCCCGGTCGCGAGCTGCCCCGCGCCGCCGGCGAGCTGGCCGAGCCCGATCTGGAGGGCAGCGGCACCGGCGGTCAGCTGGTTGAGACCGGTCGGTAGCGCGCTGCCTCCACTCGCGAGCTGGCCGATGCCGCTCGCGAGCTGGGCGTTGCCGTTATGGAGCTGCTCGATCCCAGCCTGCAGCTGAGCGGCCCCCGCATTCAGCTGGTTGATCCCGGAGACGAGCGCCGGGGCCTGGGAGGCTACCGCCGCTGCCAGCCCCTTCGTACCCGCCGCGCTTCCCGAGGCGGATGTGAGGGCGCTCAGCGTGCTCGAATACTTCGGGTCGCTCTTGCCCGTGGTCATCGACTGGAGCTCCCCCAGCGCGGCGGAAACCTGAGCGCTGGTCGTGGACGCCGACGCGGACAGCGAGTTCAGCGCCGGAACGACCGGCGCGGCGCCCGTCTTCGCCTTGGACAGTCCATTTGAGAGCTGACTGGATCCACTCAGCACCTGGGCCGAGCCGTTCTTGAGGGCCACCGCCCCTGAGAGCGCCTGGTTCAGTCCGGCCATCAGCTGCTTCGATCCGCTCTGCGCCTGCGCGAGTCCCGCGTGGAGCTGGCTGGCTCCCGACTGGGCTTGGCCACCGCCGGCGTGAAGCTGATTCGCTCCCGAGGACGCCGAGGCCAGCCCCGACTGCAGCGTCGCCGTGCCGGCGCCCGCCTGGCCGAGGCCGGTAGCCAGCGTGAGCAGGTCCTTCTTGCTCTTGTCGCTGAGCTTGACCGAGCTCTTGATCCCCGGGCCGAAGCCCTTCAGCTGGGTCGAGATCGGGTTGATCTGACCGGGCCCGGTGACCGAGTCGACGGTCTTGTTCTTGGCGATCTGCACCTCGAAACGGTGCACGCTCGCGAGCAGCGCCGGCGTCGTGATCGGGCGGCTGCTGGAGGAGACGAGCACGTTGTACGGAGTCGCCCAACCGGGGCCCATCACCTTTGAGATCTGAGCGAAGGCGATCCGCGCCTTCGAGGAGGCCGGAAGCTGGCTGATGTCGGGCGGCCCCGACTTCAGGGCGAGCGCCGGGACCGCCAGGGCGGCGAGCAGCGCCGTCGCCACGGCGCCGGTCCACACCGCGTACCGGATGACCCAGCTGCCCGCATCCACCAGCCGTGACCAAGCCCGCGCGAGCGGGCGAGGCGCCGGGAAGCTGAAGGCGTCGATCCGCCGTCCGAGCAGGACCAGCGCGGCCGGCATCACGACGACCGCGCCGCCGGTGGCGAACATCGCGCACGTGAGCGCTCCGATCCCGCCCGAGACCACCAGCTCCGTCGGGCCGATCACGGCCACGAGCGCAAGCGCGAGGACCAGCGCGGATCCGGCGATCAGGACGGCCTTGCCGGTCGACTCAAGCTCGCGTATCGCCGCGGTTGCGGCCGTGCGCGGATGTGCACCTTGAGGGAGCTCCTCGCGATGGAACCGATCGAGGATCAGCAACGCGAAGCCGACCCCCAGTGCAAGTCCGGTCATCGTGCCGGCGGCGACTCCAACCGGATCGAGGTGGAGGAAGCGGCCGAGCAGCGCGACTTCACCGAAGCCGGCGAGCATGCTGACCGTGCCCACAGCGGCGACGATCGCGGCGGCCACCGGGGCGCGCAGGCCGATCAGCAGCAGCAGGAACAGGATCCCGACCGCGATCAGCTCGTTCTGGCGGAGGTTGGCGAGTGACGCGTCCTTTTCGGCGCGGTCGATCGACGGCTGGCCGGTGATGTAGGAGCGCACCGGTGCGGAGATCTTGCGAGCGACGAGGCTGTCGATCTGCGGCTGGTCGTACTTGACCGCGTTCTGCTCGGTGCGAGCGAGTGAGACGAGGATCATCGCCGCCGTCGGCTTCGGACGGAGGCTCGCGCTCGCGGTCCCGGCATCCCAGGCCGATAGCACGCGCGTGTGCGCGCGCTTAGCCAGCGCCGCCACCAGCGGCGGCCCCTCGCGGTTGAGCTGGGCCTTCGGGCCCTCGAGCAGGATCGGCACGAGCTGGGTTGGGCCGAACGTGGCGTTCCCGAGCTGCTGCGCGCGCGAGGACTGGGTCCCCGGGACGACCGTGACCGACGGCGACAGCGACTTCGAGACGCCGAGCCCGATCAGTGAAAGCACCACGGCGACCAGCAGCCAGATCGCGAGAGCGGCCTTGGGCCGGCGGATGGAGAGCTTCGCAAGGGTGATCATCGGTCCTCCAAGTGCTGCCGTCGCTTTGGCCACCAGGTCGTGAACGCCAAGTGACAGGTAAGGTCGAGCGCAACCTATGGGCGGGAAGGCCGTCGGCCATCCGCAATCGCAGCGGGACCCGATCCGTAGGAACGACGGATTCGCAGTGGGGGAAGCTCGCTTGCAAGTCGGCGAATCGTGGACGCGATTTCCCACTCGAGCATGTAGAACAGCTCGCTGATCCCGGTGGTGGAGGACGACCCCCAGGAGGGGGCGACCACGTCGACGCGCAACGGATCGCGGCGCCCGATGATCATCCGGTAGGGGCGCGCGGGCGCATTAATCCAGAGCCGCTCCGACGAGCCTGACCAGCTCAACCAGCTGCTGGCAACAGTGAGGACCCCAAGCTAGGGTGGGCCGCAGCCGACGTCATCCGCGCGGCCCACGAGGCGGGGTCAGGGGTTCTCCACACGTCAGCGCGACTGATGGACCCGGAGCCTGCGCTGCGCTTGGATGACCCGCTCGATCCGCCGCTCGCGCTGGGCCTCGATCAGACGCGCGACGCGCGCGCCGTACTCGTTGCTCCTGCGCAGGTCGTGGAACAGCTTCGTCCGCCTGGCAACGGGTGCATCGATGCCCAGGCTCTGTGCGTGAGGGTCCACGCGCCGGAGCGTACGGGCGCAGTCGTCGCCCGCCATCGGGTCGGTCCACCGGATTGAGGTACGGGGGAATACGTGCCGGCGCTGCGGGTTTGCCACGATGCGTGCCCGTCGGGGATCGTGAACCGTGGACCGATGAGCGCCGCACCGACGCCCCAGCGTCCCCGCGTAGCCATATTCGCCCCCGACCCGGTGCTCAGCGTCACGATCGAGGCACGGGGCGACGCCGACGAGCTCCACCTGCATCCCGCCGGCCAGGGCGTGTGGGTCGCACGGATGGCGGCCGAGCTTGGGGCGATGCCAGTGCTCTGCTCGCTCGTGGGGGGCGAGACCGGAGCGACGCTCGTGCCGCTGCTTGACGCCCTCCCGGGCGCGAGCCGGATCACGCACACCGCCGGTTCGAGCGGCAGCTACGTTGTCGACCGGCGCGCTGGCGAGCGACGCGTCGTGTCCACTGCACTCCGGCCGGCGCCACAGCGGCATGAGATCGACGACCTCGTGGCCGCGACGGTCGCCACTGCGCTCGGGAGCATGCTGCTGGTGATGTGCAACCCGTATGGGGCCGAGGGCCTGCCCGACGGGGTGTACGAGACGATCGTCGCCGACGTCAAGGCGGCAGGCATACCCGTGCTTGTCGATCTCTCGAGCCCGAGACTCGACCGCACGCTCTCCTCTGGACCCGACCTGGTCAAGCTGAACGACTGGGAGCTGGCCGGCTATGTGCGCGGGCCGGTCGACGGGCCGCGTGCGCTCGAGGCCGCGCGAGCGCTCCAGGATGCAGGCGCCCGGACGGTGGCGGTGACGCGCGCGGAGGCCCCGATCCTGGTGCTTCCGGTAGATGGCGAGCCGTTCGAGATCGTGCCTCCGCGGCTGCCGCGCGGATTCCGCGAGGGCTGCGGGGACACGATGATGGGCGCGATCGCCGCGGCGTGGGCGCGGGGCCTCGAGCTGCGCGACGCGCTTGTGCTTGGCGCAGCGGCCGGCTCGGCCAACTTCCTGCGCCACGGTCTCGGCACCGGCAGGCGGGACGCGATCGAGGAGCTCGCCACCTGCGTGGCCGTCCGCTCGGTGGTCAGAACGGCGGTGTGAGCTCGTCGCCGCGCACGATCGCTTCCGGGGCGGTGCGCGCGATCCACTCCAGATGCGATGCCGCGGGCTCGATGCCGTCCAGCGCCGCGATCGCCGCCGCGAGCGCGACCGGCCGGCCCGCCCGCGAGGAATGCGAGTCGCTGCCGAGCACGTGGATCACGCCCGCCCGTGCGAGCGCGAGCATCCCGGCGCGGGTCGCCTCGTCGGTCAGGAAAGCCGCGGTCGCCTGCACCAGCGCCCCGCCCGCGACCAGCCGTGCCAGTCGCTGGACGAGGTCGGAGACGAGGTGGCGTTCGGGGTGGGCGATCAGCGCGCGGAAGCCTCGCGCGTATAACTGACGGACCGCTGCCTCGAGTTCGTCGCCGAGCGGGCCCGGCACGGGCTCGAGCAGGATCCACCGGCCCGAGCCCCCTAAGGCAACCGCTTGGAGCTCGGCGTCGTCGAGTCCGTCGAGTGCGGTCACCGCGACCTCGCCGCCGGGAAGCACCCGGGTGACGCAACCGGAAGCCTCGCGCGTGTAACTCCGCGGCTGCTGACTCGAGCTCGTCGTCGAGCCGGCCCGGCGCGGGCTCAAGCAGGATCCACTTGCTCGAGCCCCCTAGTGCAACCGCTTGGAGCTCGGCGTCGTCGAGTCCGTCGAGCGCGGTCACGGCGACCTCACCGCCGGGCAGCACCCGGGTGACGCAACCGGCGTGCGTGAGTGCGGCCGCCAGCTCCGCCCGCCTGGCGGGCAGCTCCGGGATCCGTACGTCGTGGTCGTGGCGGATGTGGGGCGTCGCGCAGATCGCGGCGATCCCATCCGATTGCGCTTGCAGGGCCATCGCCACCGCATCCTCGATGTCTTGGGCGCCATCGTCGACGCCGGGGAGCAGGTGACAGTGGAGGTCGACCGCGGGGCGAATCTGAGTAAAGATGCCACGGCCTTCGCCCCGGAGGCGGACGAGACCGGATCAGCCGTTAGGCGGCGGGCAGCCGGCTACAGCCTTTCGCGGCTCTGGCGCGCGCGATCCGCCGCCACCTCAGGCGAGGGCACGACGATCACAGTGCGGTCGGCGTGCTGGATCACTTCGTGGGAGACACTTCCGATCAACAGCGACTTCAGTCCGGTGAGGCCCCTTGAGCCCATCACGATCGCGCTCGCACCGATCTCGTCCGCTTGCGCGAGGATCGCCCGTGCAGTGGTGGTCGCCTGCGAGCAGGTGCATGGCTGCGCCTGCAGCCCCGCCTTGCGGGCCAGCTCCGCTCCCTCTTCGGCGCGCTCCGCGGCGCTCTCGCGGCTGACCTTGTCGATCTCGTCGCTATCAACCATCCCGGGAGTGAGGCCGAATCCGACGGCGGTGCGCGCGATCACTTGGATGAACGGCTGCCAGACCGTAAGCACCGTCACCGGCTCCTCGTGGAGCAACTCGGCAGCGTGCGCGATCGCGGCCTTCGAGTCGGGGGAGCCGTCGTAGCAGATCAGAATCATCGGCGTCGCAGCCTATCGTGGTCGGGGATCGGGCTTACGCCGGCGCGACGCTCACCGCCGTGACCTTGTACTCGGGGCAACCGGTCGCCTCGTCGCCGACGTCGGAGGTCAGCCGGTTGGCGGCCGCCTCGGGGAAGTGGAACGCCATGAACAGCTCGCCCGGCTGGACGCGGTCGGTCAGCTCGACCGGGACTTCGATCGCGCCGCGACGGCTCGTCAGGCGAGCCCGCCCGCCGTCGAGGACGCCGACGCGCGCGGCGTCCTGCGGGTTGATCTCGACGCGCTCGGCTGGGCGCAGGCGAAGGTTGTCGGTGCGCCGGGTCATCGTGCCGGCGGTGTAGGCGACGAGCCGCCCGTCCGGTGATCAGCAGCAGCGGATGCTCGGAATCGGGCTGCTCGCCGGGGGGCCTGTAGGGGACCGCCGCGAGGCGGGCCCGTCCGCTCGGGGTCGTCCGACGACGGGTGGGAAGGCATCGTAGTTGGGCGCTCAGGCAGCTGCGGAGCGCAAGCGCTCGAAGTAGCAGGCGTGGTGATAGCGCTCCAGGGGTCCGGACACGGCCGATGGCTCCGCGGCCCGCGAGGTCTCGCGGGTCACGCCGCTCGCTACGACGATCATCGGCTCATAGACGCCGATCACCTCGGCGCAGTGGTCGCATCTCGGTTTGACGTCGCCGACAGCACTCCAACCACCTCCTCCGGGCATGGACTCGCCTGAAGCGTTGCAGGCGGGCGGCAATGATTCGTCGGTAGCTACCCGCAGCCGCGCGGGTGCTCACCCGCAGTCGCGACCCGTGGAACACTCCCGTAGATCGAGGGCAGAGTGCCCTGGTCCGCTTGCCGGGAATGCGCCACGATCCGGCGAGCGAGCGCTTCGAATCCGCTGACTGCGGGAAGGTGCCCGTACGCGGCCGCGCAGGCTGGTGCCGCCCGATGATCCGGAGAGGAGGACGTGGAACACATGCGAGAGCTCGCACACGAGACCTGGTCTGAGTACTTCGACGCACTGAGCAAGGAGTTGACCAACGCGCCGGTCT
>ODAK010007436.1_pt1 | contig 10996 bp, 7 predicted proteins | sample 1539591 | NCBI WGS metagenome assembly ODAK01 (sample SAMEA3539303, study PRJEB22396) | soil metagenome | biome: tundra; feature: field; material: soil | place: USA | collected 2010-05 | depth 0.15 m | reverse complement strand
GCTGGCGGCGCGGCGAATGCTCGCCGCGCCGCCACCTGATCAACCGTCCGCGACGGTTCAGGCGATGGCGACCTCACCGGTTGCGGCATCGGCCTCCGCCGCGGCCGCCTCGAGGCGCCCTCGACCGGAAGCGATGTAGTAGATGGCGCCGGTGACCACGATCAGGCCCAGCGTGAACTCGAACAACGGGATCGGCGGCAGCCACGAGACCGACTTGCCGCCAAGGAATGTCAGGGTGTTGAGCAACGGGTTGGTCAGGTCCCGGAAGTTATAGGTGGCCGCCGCCGCCGAGCCCGACGCCGGGATCGTGTACGACATCGAGCCGAGGGCGCCGAACATGCTCGAGCTCCACAATGCGAAGTTGATGATCATCGCCCCGCCCCAGACCAGGGCCAGGACGTTGATGATCGTGCCCCAGGCACCGAGCTTGAACCAGGCACCCTTGTGCGGCCAGCCCTTTGCCCGGGCGGTCAGGACGCCCAGGTTGCACAGGAAGTAGCTCGTGTAGATCAGGCCGGTGGCCCCCACCGCGAGGGTCGCCGGGCTGTCGCTGACGATCAGCGGGATCGCTGCCAGGACGCCCACCGCGACCGCCGCGTTGGCCGGCGTCTTGAACCGCAGGTTGACGTGGGCCCAGACCCCTCCGAGCGGCATCCGCCGATCGCGCCCCATCGAGAACATCAGGCGGGTCGTGGCGCCCTGGATGGCCATCGTGCAGACATACACGGCAAAGAGGATGACCGCTAGGTAGACCCTTCCGAAGTCCTGCATGTTGGCAATGATCGTGTCGCCGATCGGCAGGCCGAACGCCTGGGCGCCCGCGATCTCCCCGGGCAGGTCCTTGAACGAGAGGATGATGGCCAGGAGGAAGACCGCCCCGACCGCGCCGGACAGGAGGATCGCCGACAGGATCCCGCGGGGCGCCTGCCGGCTGGCATCGACCGTCTCCTCGGCGAACGTCCCGGCCGTATCGAAGCCGTACACGACGAAGAGGGACATGAACATCGCCACGAGGAACACGGCCGGGAAGCTGCCGCCCGGCTGGTTCTCGAGTCCGGCGGTCGTGGTCAGCACGGACAGCGGCTGGTGGTTGAAGAAGATCAGCAGGATCAGGGCAAAGACGAGCATCCCGACGATCTCGGCCGCGACCCCCAGGTTGTTGATGACCGACAGCAACCGGACCCCGAAGGCATTGATCACGGTCGTGCTGATCAGGGTCAGGATGGCCCAGAAGATCAGGTTGTTGACGGCCGGGATGGGCGATGGTGCGCTCAGGGCGAAGCCAAAGATGCTCGACAGGACGAGCGGCACCGTCGCGGCCACCGCCGTCACCGTCAGCACGCCGGCCCAGAAGTAGATCCAGCCCGTGAAGAACCCGAGGGTCCGGTTCGACAGTCGCTTCGACCACTGGTAGATCGAGCCGGCGACCGGGAAGTGGCTGGCCAGCTCGGCGAAGTTCAGGGCCACGAACAGCTGGCCGACGATGATCAGCGGCCAGGACCAGAAGAACGACGGTCCGCCAACCGCCAACCCGAGTCCGATCAGCGTGTAGGTGCCCGTCGAGACGCTGATGTAGCTGAACGCCACCGCGAAGTTCGACAGGAACCCGAGCGAGCGTTTCAGCTCTGGCTTGATGCCCAGGCTCTGCAGGTGCGCGTCGTCGCGCGCCGCCTGGTCCGCGGCACTGGTTGGACCCGCCACGTTGATCCTCCTCTATCGCCACGCGTCGACTGGGGGACGTCGCGCTGGAGCCTGACCCATGAAGAGCCGCGAGGAACGCCTGGGGCAAGCGCGTCCGGCTCCCTCTCCGGACCTGCTGGGCCGCAGGATAGGTGGGCTTCAGTGCCGAGTCAACGGCGATTCGCACGGGGTGGGGCTGGACAGCGATTCAATCGTTGCGACGACGGGTCCCGGGCTGCGAATATCGTGTCGGCGACGCGGACTCGAGGTGGGGATGCGAGCCGGCTCAGGCCTCGACCAGCGCCTCGCGCACGGCCGCCGGTGCCTCGCGGTGATGGATCACCGGGGTGATGTAGCGGTCGACGACCTCGCGCGTCTGGAGGACCGCCAGCTCCTTGAACAGGAAGGCGATCTTGGTCGCCTGGTCGGCCAGGATCTGGTCCTTGACGGCCAGGTCCCACAGCTCGCGCTTGAACGGTCCAATTGCCTTCTTCCGGCTCGTGTAGACGAACTGCTCGTCGGTCTGGTCGGCCTTCCGCTCGGCGGCCGCACTGGCGTAGCACCACCCATCGATCGCCTTGGTCAGCTCGGCCGGGAACGCGGGATTGTCGAGGAGGGCGTTCTGGAACCCGGTCGCCAGGTGGATCTCGGCCGTCTCGACCGCCGGGAAGTGATGGAACAGCTCGTCGGGCAGGGTGCTCGCCCCGTGCTGGACCGCGCCGGCGAGGCCGTATTCGCGGGCGACCTCGCCAAGTCGCCGGATCACCTCGAAATCGAGCTTGACCGCGGCGATCGAGCCGTCCGGCAAGGGCACCCCGCCGTGGCTCGTGCCGGTCTGGAGGCTGACCTTGCTGATCCCCAGCGCGCCCGGCCGGCGACGCTCGAGCTCGGCCCTGAATCCATCGAGGTAGGCCCTCAGCTCGGGCTCGGTCGAGTTCTGCTTGCCGACCTCGCCGATCTCGCCCCCGACGCTGATCGTGATCCCGGCGGGCTCGAGCTCGCGAATCAGGGCAGTCAGCTCGGCGGCCCGCTCGTAGTTCTGGCGCTGCTCGAGATCGACGTTAGGCTGCGACAGGTCGACCAGGGTCGAGCTGTCGATGTCGATGTTGCGGTAGCCGACTGTGATCGCCTGGCGGCAGGCGCCCCGGATTTCCTCGGTCATCTTGTCCGGATCGGCCTTGTACTTCGCGGCGTTGAACTGGTAGTGGTCGCCCTGGATGAACACCGGGTGCTGCCAATTCGCGGCGATCGCGCCGGCCAGGACGCTCGTGGAGTACTCGGCCGGTCGCTGGAACGTGTACGTCTGCTCGCTCCGTGCGAGCTCGAGGATCAGCGCGCCGACGCCACTGGCCGCGGCTGTCTCGAAGATCGTGCGGGCCATGTCGAAGGTCTGCGCGCGCAGGTTGATCGCCGGCACGGTGAACCCGTGGACCTCACCGCGCGATCGGGCCAGGTAGAGGTCCTGGATGCTCGCCGAATGCGCACCCAGCTCCTGGCTTGCCTCCCACACCATCCAGCGGGCCGCGTCCACGGTGGCTTCGTCGGCCGAGAAGGCGGAAGTCCAGGCCAGGTCCCGGATCGTGTCCGCGCGAAAGGCGGCCTCATCCGCGATCACCAGACGGCCATTGGCCACGGAGGCCGCAGGCCGCAGGAGGGCGAGGAGCTGGGAGACGGAGGCGGCGACGGTGGGCATCTGGAATCTCCGGCTGAAATGGGGCCACGGTTGGATTACGAGGTCGGCCCGCGGACCTGATTCTATTCCTTCGGTCGTTCCGACCGTCCGAGACGCCGGGCGAACAGCCACCACAGCGCGAGCAGGCCGTAGAGCGAGGCCGAAGTGAGCAGGCTGACCGGCCCGGCCAGAGCGCTCGTCGTGGGCGGCGGGCCGAGCCACAGGACCGCCTGGACCAGCGCACCAAGCAACCAGCCGGCAAGGAGCGCCCGGTCCAGCCGCCCGAAGAGATCAAGCCGGAGATCCCGCCCATCCACGAGGAGCAGGAGGCCGACCGCGACCAGCGCCAGGGCCTCCGTCCAGTACCCGTTCTTCGGCCCACCGATGAGCCCCGCAGTCAGGGCCAGGCCAAGGCCGAGGGCAAGGCCGCGCCGCTCGAGCAGGGCCGCCCGGCGGCGCCACAGGACGATCCCTGTCGCGACGGCTAGGCCGATGGTCACGCTGAATACCACCGGACGTGGGTCGAACAGCCCCGGGAACAGGGCGATCGTCCGGTCGGACGGCACCACCAGCCGGGTGACGAAGCCGTTGAGCGACTGGTTCGTGAAATACGCATCGGGGTCGAGCAGGGCCGACAGGCGCCCCGTGCCCTGGCTCGTGGCCGGGGCCAGGAAGACGGCCAGGAGCCAGCTGCCGAGGGCTCCGAGCACGAGCCCGCCACTCGCCGCGAGACGGCGCCCGAGGAGGAGAGGCAGGATCAGGACCCCCGGCAGGAGCTTCACGACGGCCGCCAGCCCGATCGCGACCCCGCCGATGGCCCGCCTGGCCCCGGTCTTCGAATCCAGCACGACGGCTGTCCCGAGCGCGAGGATCCCCAGGACGAGCAGGTTGGCCTGGCCGTTGGCGATCGAGCCGTAGACCGGTGGGTACGCTCCGGCCGCGAGGGCCAGGATCGCCCGGCGCCGTTTCAACTCAGGGCTGAAGCCATGCGCCCAACGGATCCAGCCGGCCACCGTCGCGCCAAAGACTGCGAGCGACAGCCCATTGAAGGTCAGGGCGGCGGCCGTGAATGGCAGGCCCGACAGGGGAACCATGAGCAGCGCAAAGGGGGGCGGGTACGAGTAGCCGGTGCCGACCAGGTAGCTGAGGCCCTCGGCGCGCGCGAGCGCGTTCAGGGCGTCCAGGTCGTAGGGCGATCGGCCCTCGGCCACCAGCCGACCGGCCAGCCAGTACGGGTGGAAGTCGTTGAAGGCCTCCGGCTGGCCGGCGGCCGTCCTGACGATCCAGATGCCCAGCGGGACGGCAATCGCGAGCAGGCCGAGCGCGAGGAGCTCGAGCACGCCGGACGAGCGCAGACGAGGGGGCATCGGGGCGAGTCTGGTCGGACCACGCGGAGCGCGCAAGCAAGGTCAGTGGCGGCGCTGCTCCGTGCGCCCCCGGACGAAGTCGACGAGGACGTACTCGCCGAGGTGCTCGGGCTCGGCGTAGAAGGCCCGGCCGCGGTTCAGCCGGGTGACATGGGCCACGAACTCGGTCAGCGCCCGGGATCGTTCAAGCATGAACGTGTTGATCGTGATCCCGGCCTTCGTGCAGCGCTGAACCTCGCGCAGCGTCTCCTCGATCGTGCGCCGGGTCGGTGGATAGTTGAATTCCACCTGGCCGTCCTGGAAGTGCGCCGTTGGCTCACCGTCCGTGATCACGACGACCTGGCGGTTCGCGGCACCACTGCGGGCCAGGATCCGGCGCGCCAGGAGGAGCCCGTGCTGGAGGTTCGTGCCGTACTCGTAGCCGTGCCAGGAGAGCTCGGCCAGGGTGCCCGGTCGGAGTTCACGGGCGTAGTAGGCGAAACCGACGACGGTCAGGTCATCGCGCGGGTATTGCGTGCGGATCAGCGTTTCGAGCGCGACGGCGACCTTCTTGGCCGCCACGAAGCAGCCCCGCAGGAGCATCGAGCGGCTCATGTCGAGGAGCAGGACCGTGGAGGTGCGGGTCGATTCCTCGGTGCGCTGGACGACGAAATCCGTGGCAGCCAGGCTGATCGCGCGGGCCTCGCCGGCCGGCTGCAGAGCGGCTTGGCTGCTCCCCACCGCTGGCGGGTGGGGCACGTTCTCCGGCCGCGTGAGTGCGTTCCTGAGCGTCTCACCCAGATCGAGATCGAAAGCGTCGCCGAACTCGAACGGCTTCGTCCCGTCGCTCGGCTCGCCGCCCCGGCCGGCCCGGTTCAGCCGATGCTCGCCGAACGCATCGCGCCGGAGCCTGGCAAACAGGTCGTCGAGGACCTTCTGGCCGATCCGGCGGCTGCCCCGCGGGGTTAGCTCGAGGCGCTCCCCCGCGCGGGTGAGATAGCCTGCCGCCTCGAGTCGGGCGGCAAGGTCGTCAAGCGTGTCGAGGTCGCGGGCCGCCTCGTCGCCGACGAGCTCGCGCAGGCCGGCCCGGCCGATCCGACCGAGATCGGCGGACGACTGGACATCGTTGAGCTGGGCCTCGAGCGCCTCGAGCCGGCCGAGCGTTTCGAGCTGGCCGAGGGCACCCTCGAGACCGAGCTCCTCGTCACCTCCGAAGCGGAAGCGCTCGCCCAACCCACCGGGCAGGACCTGGTCGAGCGTGGCCGAGAGCTGGGCCAGGTCCCAACGCAGGCGGTCGTCGCGGAGCAGGCCGTCGATCAGCGAATTCAGCTCCGAGCGCTGGGCGGCGGTCAGCGAACGCAGGAGCGATTGCATCGCGGCCATTCGCTCGGCCAGCTGCTCGATGATCCCTTCGACCGTGGTCGCCCCGGGAAAGAAGCTGCCATGGCGGGCCAGGAATTCGGCCGGGTCCGGCTGGGCACCGGCGAGCCGCTGCTGGAGGAGGTGGTCGAGGTCGCGAACCATTGCCCGGTTGGCCGCCAGGTCTTCGGGACTCATCCCGCGGACGGCGTCGGCCATGCCTGCCGCATAGCGGTCGAGGACCACGCGTCGCAGCCGCTCGACCAGGGCGTCAAAGCGCTCCCGGGCAGGGGGCTCGAGGAAGTCGTACTCCTGCAGGGCACGGATCCGCTCGCCGAGGTCCTCGGGCAGCGCGTCGAGCCGGTCGAGCCGCCTGGCAATCGTCCCGCGAAGGAGGTCGGCCAGCTCGGGCGATGGTGCCGCCCCGGCTTCGGCCGCGCTGGCCAGGCGCCGGTCGATCCCCTCGCGCTCGCTTTCGATGATCGACTTCAGCTCGGCCCGGACGTCGCCCAGGACGTCACCCAGCTTGTAGCGATTGAGCAGGTCGTCGCGCCGCGACCGGAGGCGGTCGCGCAGGTCAGCGAGTCCGGGCAGGTCGGTCCGGGCCGGGTCGCCCGATCGCCAGCCGCGTTCCAGCAGCCGTTGGAGCGCTTCGCCCAGATCCCCGTCGGCGATCACGTCGTCGGTCAGCGCGTCGATGATCTCGTCGGCCGACAGGTCCGGGATCGCCTGGCTGCCGTCCCAGCGGCCGAAGCGGGCGCGCCGGACGAGCGGGCCAGCCGCGGCCCCGGCATCGTCCGCCATCGTAGGCTCGGCCGGGCGCGCCTCGTCCAGGTCGCGACGATCGGGTGACCAGTGGCTCATCGCCGATACATGACTGCCGCACCGAGCCGATCCTTGTTCAGGCGCCGGGCGAGATGGAGCCCCTCGAGCAGGAACTCGATCGCCGAGGCGACGAGCGCCGCCTCGGCCTGCGGCCCAAGGGCCGCGGCGTGGTCCGGCTCGCCGGGCGCGACCTCGCCCGTCAGGACACCCGTCCTGCGGACTGCTTCCGCCAGGCCAGGGACCTCGCGCGCCCAGCGGACGTACTCCGCCGACCGAACGCGATCACCCGTCTCGAGGGTCAGGCCGTCCTCGAACGCATCGACGAGCGCTTCGAGGTCGTCGATGGCGACCCGCCGATTGAAGGTCGCGTAGACCGCCTTGGTGATCAAGCGCTCGACGATCCGGTCCTCGGGGGCTTCATCACCGGCCGTTTCGAGTTCGATCTTGCCGGCCGTCGACGCGACGACGGCGCCCAGGTCGCTGATCCGCGGGGCAGCGGCCGACTCGCCCAGGCGAACCGCACGCTTGAGTGCAGCGGCTTCGAGGACCTCGAGATTTGCCACCGAGACCCGAACACTGACCCCGGAGCGCTGGCTGATATCACCCGAACGGCGGGCGAGGTGGGTCAGCTCGGCCACGATCTCCTCGATGAACGGAGGCACGTGCACGGACGGCACACCGTCCTCGGGCGGGAAGCTGACTTTCTCCTGGCGGACGATCGCGATCTCATCCTCGAGCGTCCGCGGGTAGTGGGTCCGGATCTGCGAACCGAGGCGATCCTTGAGCGGCGTGATGATCCGTCCCCGGCTGGTGTAGTCCTCCGGGTTGGCGCTGGCCACGACGAACAGGTCGAGCGGCAACCGGATCGTGAACCCCCGGATCTGGACATCGCGCTCTTCCAGGATGTTGAGCAGGCCGACCTGGATCCGCTCGGCCAGGTCGGGCAGCTCGTTGATCGCGAAGATCCCCCGGTTCGAGCGCGGGATCAGGCCGTAGTGGAGGACGAGCTCGTCCGACAGGTAGCGGCCTTCGGCCACCCGGATTGGATCCACCTCGCCGATCAGGTCGGCGATCGTGATGTCAGGCGTCGCCAGCTTCTCGCCGTAGCGCCGGTCGCGCGGCAGCCAGGCGATCGGTGTCTCCTCGGCGCCCTCGGCCACGAGCGCCCGAGCCGAAGGACCGATCGGCTTGAACGGATCGTCGTTCAGCTCGCCGCCGGCGATGATCGGCAGCCACGGGTCGAGGAGGCCAACAAGGAGGCGGGCCATCCGGGTCTTGCCCTGGCCACGCTCGCCCAGGAAGACGAGGTCCTGGCCGGCGAGAATCGCGTTCTCGACGGCCGGCAGGACGGAATCTCCGTAGCCGATCACCCCAGGAAAGAGCGCCGCCCCTTCCCCCAGTCGAACGAGCAGGTTCGCCCGAAGCTCAGCCTTGACCGAACGCGAGCGCCAGCCGGAGGCGCGCAGCTCGCCAATCGTGGAGGCCGGCGGGCGACTGGCCGGATCGGCGGCCGGAGCGGACGGAGGGGTCGACATGGGAACCTCGGTGGTCGGGCGCGCCCGGTCTGGGGCGCTGGTCAATGGCGCTGGGGAGCCGTCTCGGCCGCCGCCCGGGCGGCCTCGATCGCCAGGCGAACGGCGCCTGGATCCTCGACCCGATGGGCAACGAGGCCGGCCAACAGGTCGGTCCGGGCGGCGACATCCGATTCGAGATCGCCGGCGCGGCGCGCGATCAGGACGGCGAGCTCCGCCAGGACGGCCCAGGAGAAGTGCTCAAACCGGCGGAGGGCCGGGTCCCACGTCGCCAGCACCGCTGGCCCCTGACGCTGGAGATGGCCATGACCATCGCGCAGCGGCGGACGGAGCAGGTGGGCGGCCGTGACTCGCCAGGCGTCGTCGCAGTCGTCCGGGCCGAGCACGACCACGATCGCGACCCGCGCGCCGGCCTCGTCGACGGCGTCCAGGCTGAGCAGGGGCATGCGGGCCAGGACGGACTCGAGCGAGCCCGCGTCCACCGTGACCGGCGCGGGGGTCCTCGTGTTCGGAACCGACGCCAGGCCGCAGGTCAGCAACGTGCGTCCGAGAGCATCGCGGACCTCTCCTCCACGCCAGCCGCCAGCCCGCGACTCGCTCGGGGCAGCGACCACCAGGGGCAGGCCGCCCTCGATCAGGATCGAGGCCAGCCCGGCGAGCTCGGCGTCAAGCACGCCGCCCTGGATCCAGCCGGTGATCGCCCGAGGCAGGGCCGCCCGCGATACAGTCCCCGCCTGAACGGCACCCGCCTGGCCTGAGTTGTCGTCCACGCACGCTCCGAGTGGGAAGGGTCGAGCTCGGACGACCAGCCTAGGTCCCCGCCCGGGGAGCGTCAAACCCACGGATTCGAAGGGGCCGAACCGTCGCCGGGTCCGGCCCCCTAGGTCGCGGTGCCGTGATCAGCCGACACTCCCGCTGGCGGTCCCGTTGGCGCGGGCGGTCATGTCCAGCCAGGGGTACGTGTTCTGGATGCAGCCAATGTTCGGGGTCAGGCACAGGCTGAAATCCGCCTGCGTCCACGATCGGAAGGTCGACTGGCCCACGCCGCCCCAGACATGGTCACCGGCGTGGACCCACGTCCAGAACGGGAAGTAGATCGAGCCGTAATTGAGCAGCTGTGGGTTGCCAATCATCGTGTAGCCGTCGTCGCACCAGTCGATCTGCTGGACGTAGGCCCACAGCTTCAATCCGATGAAGTTGTACGCGTCACGTTCCCACTTCCAGGTCCAGCAGCCGGCGCCTGGCCCGCTTGCCGATGAAGCCCGTCGAACTGCGCCGCTCCGCCTGACCAGCGACGCTGTCTTGACCGAGGCAAGGGATAGGTAGCGAACGACGGCCTGCCGGTCGGCCGGCGACAGGGCCCGGAATCGCGCCGACGGATCCGGCCCGGCGGCCAATTGGTCGACGAGCTCGGCGGAAACCGCGATCGACCTCGCCGGCAAGGGCAGGGCACTGGATCGGCTGGTCGCGGCCGCCGGCTGGACTGGGCCGAGGAGCCCAAGCCCAAAGACCAGGGCGGCGATCGCGCTCGCTCGTCCGGATCGGCTTCGGCGGCCGCCGGAAGTCGTGTTCGTCATCGTGGACCGCTCCTGCGCGCGGCCATCCATCGTCGGGCGCGCAGCGTCTGGAGCGAGCCGGCGACACCATTCGTTGCGCGTGTGGCGTCGGGCGCGGGAGGGATCTCCTCGCCGTCACGAGTCGCCGAACAGCGCACGGCAACCGTAGGCCAGGGCCCTTACTCCGCGCTTATCCTGGCCTGCCTTCGAGCGCGGCAGCCAGCGCAGGGCCGCCTGGGCGCCGGGGCAGCTCAGCCGGATCCCGGACAGGTACCAGGATCGAGCGGGTGCAGCTGGTAGATCTCGACCGAGACGACGGCCGAGGGACCGCCGGCGGCCACCCTGACCATCAGGAATGGGTCAAGGCTGTAGGCCTCCCGGGTTGGGATCAGGTCCCTGCCATCGAGGCGCAGGATGAACACCGGCCGGCTGCAGATCAGCGCGGCGATCCGGGCCTCGCGGGTGCCCCAGCCCTCGTACACGATGTTCGTGTCGTCGACGATCAGGATGTCCGGCCGCCGCCCTTCCACGAACTGGCCGTACCACAGCGGGCTCGACGCATCCCAGTAGGACAGGATCGCGGCATCCTTGGGCAGGGCTGAGAAGACGGCGTCGACGTAGGTCGGCCCGGAGTGGTCGTTGCTCAGGTCGGCGGTCGACCAGTTCAGCGACCCGAGGGTGACCACGAAGGCGAGCCCAGCGGCACCGGCCACGCCGCTGCTCAGTCGTCCGGCCCACCTGAATCGCCCGCCCTCGGCGCCCGCTGCCCGGTTGAGGCCAGCGCCGCCACGCTCAGCGATGTGGCCGAGCGCGCTGCCGAGGGCCTGGGCGAGCCCCTCGAGACCCATCGTCAGCCCGATCGCCACGATCAGCCAGGGCACGAGCAGGTAGTGCTCCAGCTCGAGGTAGTTCGCCCAGATGTACAGGCCGATGACCAGGATCCCGACGCACATCAACCCAAACGCCGGACGGCGCCACACGAGGCGGACCAGGCCGAGCCCGCCGAGCGCGGGCAGGACCACCGTG
>ODAK010007435.1_pt1 | contig 10996 bp, 10 predicted proteins | sample 1539591 | NCBI WGS metagenome assembly ODAK01 (sample SAMEA3539303, study PRJEB22396) | soil metagenome | biome: tundra; feature: field; material: soil | place: USA | collected 2010-05 | depth 0.15 m | reverse complement strand
GTCTTACGTTTACGACCATTAGAATCTATAAAAAAGCAATTAGGTATATTGTATTTAAACTTAAAATGCTTTTCCATGTTATCGTAAATCCTTAATAATTCTTCATCAGATAGTTTCTTTTTATTTTTTTCAGCATCCCAATCACCTGAAAAATATGTATAGGCATTATCAATTTGTATAATATGCCTAATATCGTCAAGGTGTTTTGAGTTGCCTAAATCCATAAGCATATTAAGATATGCTGGTCCTTCAAGTGATTTATGTAAATTAGGTCTATTAATACCTAAAATATCTACTAAGTCAGCCATGCTTTTATTTTGTTAATTATTCGTTCAAATAATGTTGTATTATCGTAATGTGCCTTTATTAAACACTTCTCCCAATCAAAATAATTTTGTTTTAATGCAATATCTCGTGGAGATTGATATTGCTGCATACTTCTTACTCTTAATAGCATTTCTTCTTGGGTTTCGTTATGGTGCATCATTGCATCTGCCCACAATTTATCATCTTTAAAATAATTATAATCCATCATTCTTTTTACCTTTTGGTTCTTCTTCAATCCACCCATGTTCTGGTGTCAATAGATGTTTATTATCTTCAATATACTTTTGTTTGGCAGCATCGGTAGGAAATTGTGTATCAAATCCTCTCCACATCATTTCTCTTACTATATCTGTCTCTTTCTCCTCATTTTTCTTATGGTATATATGAGTTAGTTTATCTAACATCGGGGAAAGGCTTACATTTTTTTCCCTATGTATTCTTGAACGTGCCACAAAGTATCTTTTTATTATGGCGGCAAAAATACAAAAAAATTATGAAATAAAATAAACTCTCTTAAAAATCTCTAAAAAAAGTATAGTCGGTAAAAATATGCCGTAATTTCGCCCCAATAAAAGTAAAATTATCATGGAAAATAAAGTAGAAGAAGTTATAACACCCGAAGAAGAGTTCGATGTTATTACCGATGTAGCAACAGAGGAGGAGTATAAGGATATACTCGCTGAAACGAAAGAACCCCTTGACAAAGCGTTGTTAATAGGTGCTTTCAAAAGAGGCGAGGTGATGGTAGAAAGGCAAGTTCCCAAAGGAACGCCCCAACCTGAAAAGAAAGTTGTTGCACCAACAAAAGAAGTAAAAAATACACCCGAAAATAAAGAGGTTCCTGCTACCGATGCAATACTTGCATTTCTGAACGAGGATTCAGAGGAAAAGTATGAGGATGTCGGCAAGTGGAAGGAAACCAATCTTGCAAAAACCAAATCCCTTACTACTCTCCGAGCGGAGAAAGAGGAATTAGCGCAACAAGTAGAGTTGATGAAGAATGCCAAAAGTAATCCCTTCGCCAATGAAACTATTGCCAAATTAAATGCTTTTGCTAAGAACTTCCCCGATTTAAGTACCGATGTATTTTACAAAGTTTCCAGTGTTTCCGACAAGACTTCCGACATGGAAAAAGCCAAAATCTATTTCAGTATAAAGCATCCTGAATATGAAGGCGATATGACCCTGATAGAAGCCAAACTCAATAGGGATTATGACTTGGAGCATGAAGATGAAACACAGGCTAAGTTGAATAAGATAGGGTTAAAAGCCTTAGCCAATGAAGCTACTGCCTATTTCAATGACATCACTTCCAAATCAACATCAGAAGAATTTGTTTTACCCGATGCCGCAAAAATAAGTGAGATGAAAGCTGCTTTGAAGACATCATGGTCTAAAGAAATGGATAACTTCGATGGTGCCGACAATGAGTTGAAGTTCTCGCACGAATGGACGGACGACAAAAACAAGAAAATTTCTACTGACTTCGAGTATAAGATTCCAAAAGGCGACTTGAAGAGTATTAAGGATACCGCTTTGGACATTCTTATCAATGCAGGTGCAGAAGTAAATCCAAAGAATATAGAGATGGCTAAAGTTATGGCTCTCGACCTCTACACCAAAAAGAACCAGGCAAAAATTATTTCTAACATCGTTACCGCTAAGGTTGCAGAAGCTGTCATTGCTGAAAAGAAAGCCAAGGCTAATGTACCTCCTGCAAGACAGGAACAAAAAACTCCTGAGGCTGACACTCGTACTGCAAGTCAGATTAAAGCCGACAAGTGGAAGAAGGATATGCCGGACAAACAGAATAATAATCACCGCCAAGATGCGGCATAACAATTAAAATCACCTAAAATTAAAAATAATAAACAATGGCTAAATATCATTTAAGTCAAGCGGCGGTTGCGGATAACAATATAGCGTCATTCCAGCAAATTCAGAATACCATAGACGATGGTCTTTTCGGTATTCTCGAACCCGCCATAGGGAATTCCCTAATCAACAGTTACGGTAATCAAGGAATTGATTACTTCAGCTATATCAAGTCCCTTGGATACATGAAATCCACAGGGCGACCAACGTACAGTTACTTCGCTGATGATTGGTGGCACCAGAAATTTGTCGTCAAGACAGGTGTTGCCGCTTCTTCCGCAGGAGGTTCAGTACAACTGACCCTTGATTCTTCAGTTATAGATACGAGTAATCGTTTCTATCCTCAATTCGGCGATAACGTATATTTCCCAGGTAATGTTCAGGGATATATCTATTCCGTTGATGTTACGGTGCCTTCCGCTCCGGTATTCACTATTCAGGTAAATGATGTCAATGGCATCATCCCTGCAACAACCACAGGGCAGCAACTTATGATAGGTGGTAACACCAACTCACAGGGTTCTACCAACGACAGAAAGTCTATGATGCACGACAAAAACCTGTTTTCAAACACTACATGTATTGTGAAAACGCCTTACAGTGTAACAGGTTCGGACATGGCAGAAGGTGGTCTTTATGTAAGTAAAGATACCGAAGGCAACATGATTGACAGTTTGCCTGCTTATGAGCGTTTCATCGCTGAATACGAACATCACCTGGCTGTGAGCATGAAGTTATTGACAGACCAGCAAGTTACCGCGACAAACGGCAATGAGGTTGATCCTACCAATGACTTAGGCTTTAACTTCACAGGTACTAATGGCTTGGTAACTGAAATGCAGTCATTGGCTGCACAACAAAGTTACGTGCCTTCCGCTCTTACCATCAATAATTTCTATTCGCAGTCCCGCAACCTTGAAAAATTAGGTATTAGTTCGGGTGAATATATCTTCCACCTTGACGGTACTGACTTGGAATTTGTATGGCAGCAAATGTTATCAACACAATTTGCGGCAGCGCAAGCCGATGGAATGTATAATAAGAAAGTGGCATCACGTTTCTTCAATAATAATTCCACAGGGTTGAATGGAGAGGCTTTGTCAGCAACACTTGACTATACCGCGATAACGGTAGCTCAAAGATGCCATATCTTCAATAACTTAAAGATGCTCACGCATCCGCAGTTATTGGGAATTGAAGGTTACGGTGCCGGTTCATGGGGAATGTTGATTCCTATGAAAAACAACAGTGTCAAGATTGATAATATTGATACTTCACGTCCTACTATCGGAATGAGGTACAAGGAATATGGAGGCTACAACCGGATGGTTGAATTAAACATCACCGGAGGTGCTAACATGGCAAACGCTACCAACAACTATGACCGTAAGTCATGGCAATGGAGGTCTGAAATAGGTGCAGAGCATGTGAACCTGTTCCAGTGTATTTTTATGCAAGCAGCCTAATTAAAAATAAATGGGAGGAGGTGTAAAAACCTTCTCCTTTTTAAAAATATGTTTCATAACACTTTTCACATTAAATAAATTAACGCAATGGACAATAAAGTCCTTGTATATAATAACTAAAAAATAATAATATGCCAATTTTAAAAGACGGACAACCGTACAATCTAAAAACAAATAATCCAGAGTGGATTAAAGACACCCTTGAAGGACTGGGATTAAAAGCCTTCAAAAAGGGATTAGTGAAACTAATCTATTCTCCTAACCGATGCAAACCTGATGCCAAGAACCCAGGTAAAAACATTCAGCCTCCTTATGTTACTGTTCCTTATGAAGTAGTGGAACAAGAGGATGGTATTGATGTGTTATGGACTTACTATGACAAAGCCCAACCGAAGTTAATTGATGGGAAAATGACTACGGTCTATGAACCTATTGATACGGCGGTTTTCAAAAATAAAATGATAGATAATTTAGAGCAGTTGTTTGTTATTAAGAAATGGAGTGGCTTCTGCAATGATTCCACCAAGCCTTTGCCAACACATTTTATTATGGTAGAGGATAAGGAGAAAGAAGCTCGTGAAAGAAGCAACAAACGTGCTGAAGAAGCTAAAATAAATGGTATCTTGTATCTTCCTGATACGGCTAAGAGCGATGAGGAATTGAGAAATGCAGGAAAAGCTATGATGCTGGAAAACCTGGATGAGTTGAAACCCTTTATGCTGCGCGATCATATTTATATGGTATATGGCACTTGGGGAACGGAAAAGAAAAAGGAGTTTTTGGCAAAATTCGATTCTAAAGAAGATTCCACTATTCAGATTCTTGTAGCGGAATGTCTATCGGCAAAAGTAGTTAAGTTAGAAATTAAACCAACGATGGCTTATTATTTTCTTGACCAAGCCAATAAGAGGGGTGCGTTGATATGCAGGGTTACTTCTATGCCTAATGCCAAGAAAGACCTTGTTAATTTCCTTGTCGGACATCCTGAAATAGTAGAACAGCTAAAAATAAGTTTAGAAGAATTTAAAAAGGCAGCATAATAGATGAGCGCACCAGCATTCAGTTATTCCGATGTATTCAATGCGAATATAAGTGTTCCAACGGTAGTGATTACCGACACCACCAACTACACTTCTTTTAATGTAGATTTGATGGCGGCGGTAGTACAATGCCAAGGACCAGCCGGAATATTTTATGCCAACTCCAATTTTGCTGCACCTGATTTTAATGGTTCTACCGGACAACTAACGGCAACTTTTGATTTACCTGCTTCAAATGGAGTAGTGCAACCTGGTGTGTATGTATTTACGATTACTCCACAATATAATTCTATCAATCAGACACCGATAGTCTTAACTGTCAATTATCAATTTACCCTTCCACAAGTTGAGTTAAGTGCTACATTTGATTTATTTAGTGGGTTAGGAATATTTGCTGACAATACTATTTTAACAGATGTAACAGGAGCCGTATTTATTTCAGCGACACGGGCAGGCGTGGTAACATATCCTGTAAATACGCTTAATCCTACTTATGTAACTCCTAATCCCATTGACTTCACCACACAGGCATTGTTCATAGGGAGCAATACGCCTTATCAGTTATGGTCAGGGACATATCAGTTTGGAATGACTATCACGGCTACTTATCAGCTTCCAGATGGAACGCTTGTAGTAGTTAATTTAGTTGGACAGTGCAAGAATGCAACTTGCAATGTAAATAGTACGATATGCGCCATACGAAACTGTATTGACAGTTTGCGTTGTGCCTGGTCGGAATCCTTATGCGGTACTAATGCCAACCCTGTTTATGCTAATACTCTTGGAACTGCATTGATGGAAATTATTGCTTTATGGATGGGCTATCAGAATGCTTTGCAATGCCATGATGTAACAGGTGCAGCTAAATGTATTGCAGAAATAAAATGTATTCTCGGAAATAATAACTTCAACCGCTGCAGTCAGACCGATTCGGATTTGCCGATTCAGATATTACCGCTTAATCCTAATTCTATCGGGAGTACGATTATTATTGCAGCAGGAACATATATTGCTGTATCCTACGATTCAGGAACCAAGACTTATACTATTTCCGTTAATAACACCTTACAGGGAATAATCACTACTATTCAGGGTGATATTACCACTATCAATTCTACCTTAACATCCTTACAAAGTCAGATAACTGCGATAGTTCAGAGCAAATACATCAAGTTATACGAACTGGATACAAATTCTGTAAGTATAGGTGCTGGTCAGAATACCTTAGCATCATTCGTTGTTCCTTTAAATACATTAGTAACAAATGGTGATGAATTAGTTATAACGGGTTATTATACCGATATGGATACAGGAGCCTCACAGATTCAAATAAAAGCATTTTATGCAAGTACGGATATTATCGCTACTCCTTATTTTCCTAATGGTTATAAAATAATTGATTTTAAATATACCATTGCAAGGGTAACACAAACAACATACAGGATAAAACTGGAAATAAAGGCAGGTATTATCGTAATTAATATTAATTATGATTTTATTATTGCTGTTGGTTCAGGCATTGACTTTGTTGCAGATACGATAATAGTAGGGTGGTATGGAACTCCAAGCGGTTCTCCTTATAATCTCATAACATTAGAAAAAGCTAAAGTAGAACTATTTAAGAAATAAGATGCAAGGGATTAACCAACAATTAATATCAATACCAACTGGCGGAGGAACTACCGATATAACTATACCTGAAATATTCGGTAATTATGTGCCTGACAATATTGATTATGTCATAGACACCGCTACATCGCTTACAAGCAGTGCAGCCATTGTAGTAGATGAAAGTATTACACCAGTTGAAGGGATGCAATGCAATTTCAGGTACATGGGAAGGATAGCGACATTCACTAATTCCGCCACAGTATCTTTATTAGGATATACACTGACATCTGCACAGGCGGCACAATGGCTTGACATTTCTTTCGTCTATACTTTGGATGCAGAGAATAATTCAGAGAGTTGGGTAATCAACAGTTATTCAGTATTAAATCCAAATACATCCTACGTTGCCGGAATGGGTACATTGCCTATCGTATTAGAAGGTCAGACAAAGACATTGGTAGTAGGTACAGACAAGACCAATCAGGCATTAAACTGGACGGGAACATTAACAGGCAGTAATTCAATAACAGCAACAGGATTAAACAATGGAGATACTTTTATATTCCATTATGTGGGAAGTGTTACCATTGGTGCTTATGCTATTAGTTTTATGGGAGTTCTTACGCTCACGGCGGCACAAGCGCAACAAAACTTAACCATAACGGCTATTTATAATGGGAGTGCATGGACAGCACAGGCAGTAGAAGGTGTTTCAAGTTTGCCATTGACAAATCCAGGAGTTACAAAATATACCTTAACAGGCGCAACACAGGCAAGTCAAACATTGACAGCAGGTGTTTCAAAACAGATATTGGAATTGGCAGGTAATACCACCCTAACTGGTAACTATTCCGTAACTTTTACAACACCTGTTGCAGGAGAGGCAAGTTTTCAGGTAGTAGTGCCGGCGATATTGAATCTATCAACCTATACATTGACTATCGGTGGAGTTGTCATTCCACAATGGATGGCATTAATGGGAGGATATTCAGTATTTACATGGTGGGATTCGACTAACAGCGTATGGGTAACACAGTTAGTTCCACCACCGGCAGCATCAAATCAGATTTATACCGTTAAAGTAGTAGTTGCAACGGCGGCTGTTTTAACGCAATATACTACACCTAATGTATTAGTTGCAGCACCAGGATCCGGACTAATAATTGACCCTATTGATGTGTGGGACGGAATAAATTATGCAACGGCGGCTTATGCGACACACACTGTAATTAATGTAGGCCATGCTGGAGCCGACATTGCTCTTTTTACCGATACTTATACATTACTTTCGACAAAAACATTGCAACCACGAAAAATGACACCTGTACTTGCCGCAGATTCAACAAGTCAGCAGTCAGTTGCGAATGCAGCATTAGTAGCTTCAACACCAACAGGAAATCCGGTCACAGGAGGCGGGGCAGAAGTTTTTTGGGTAACGTTTCAATATGTAGTATTATAATGGGACATGAGCATAGATGTAAATTTTCTCTACGAAATTTTGCTCCAGATTCTTGTTCAGGAGCAACAGGGTAACGTATTCGATCCCGACTATTTCAATAACCTGTTATTATTGAATACATTTAAGTATTTCGATGATAACTACAAAAATAAACTCAATAAAAACGGTGGATATGAAGTTAATCAAGGCTTTATGGACACCCTTTCATTCCTAAAAGTAATTTATTTCGGACAGATAGATACCTCTGGTAAGATGGTAATTCCTGCCGACTACATCCATTATTCAAGTCTTACGCATCATTATATGGTGCAGGCTACCATTTATGATAATAGAGGAATTCCGACAATATCAATGGTGCCGGAACATACGCCAGTGGATATTCTCACCGATGCCGCCTTGACATTAAGGAGAATGGATGCCATAAAAGGACCTGATGAAGATTTCCCAATATGTGTAGAATATTACAATCAACTGACTTCAAAAGGGTATTTCCAGTTTTATCCTGAAAACCTGCAATATGTGGAGTTGGTATATCTAAGGCAACCTAGGATTCCTAAGTGGATTGGTACTTTTGACAGTGCTACCGATACCTATATTTATGACCCCGTTAATTCGGTACAGTTGGAATTCCCTGACATTGACAAATATAGGTTCATTTCCTATATCTTGGAGCAATTGGGATTCAGCTATCAGAGTGATGTGATAGAGAAAATGGTTATTGAGAACAAACAAATAGAAGGCAACTAATGCAGAAGCGAGAGTGGAATAGTTTTGTAAGAGATCGTCTTTCGATAGGCAGCGAGGTAGGCGACCAAATATCTACTATGGACTGGCGTATCGTGGATGTCTATATCGAAAGAGCCATTACAAGCCGTCTTGGTGATATGGTAAATGAAGCCATTGAAAAAAAGACAAAAGACCTTTCGTTTTTAGATGTTTATACAAAGACTTTCTATAATATTCCTGTTTTTTATGATGGTAGCAGGCAATTATATTATTCTTATATTCCTCCTGTAATTCAATTAAACGAAGGACATGAGATAAGGTCAATTACTCCTATGACAAATGAGGAAGTTGCGGGTGCGAGAGTTCCTAATAATGCCATGAAAGCATTTAAAAAGTTAGAAATAAGCCGGATTATAACGGATATTTTACCATTTATGCGTGAAGGCAACAAGATATTCTATGCTAACCTTACAAACGCTAAATGCGGAATGCTGTATAAATTAATTATTCCTTTTACCGATTATGATGATTACGATGAAATACCTGAACCGTTTTTTAAGGGAGCAATCGCACAGGATGGGGGAGAGGATATTTTAGCGGCAGTTCTTAAACAAATGGTGGAAGCCAAGAAAGACCCTAACATGAAAGAAGATAAATCTAACCAAGGAGAACCTGTATGATCAAGACAATAGGATACATCGTTTCAGAGGTACAATGGAAATTGTGGGATTTTTCAGATAGAAAACTACTACAATGGACACAGGCGGCTATCTATGCTTATAAACTACTGCATATCAACTATTCACAGGAAGTCAAGGTTGCATACCTGGAGATGAATGATGCTAATATTATTCCTTTTCCAAATGATTATGTAGCTTATACCAAAATAGCAGTCAATGCCTGTGGTAACTTATGGACATTATCAGTAAATAATGACATGGTGCTACCAAGGGCGGAGAAATGCGGGAGGACTATTCGGGAAGTTTGCAGGTGTGAAAGTGATGACGGTGTTAGTTTCGATCCGCCGGAAGAAGGTATTGAATTTGCCGGACACTGGTATAACGGGCTTTACAATACGCATTTATTCGCTGCCGGTGGTGGTTTCAACAAAGGATATTATCGTATTGACAAAGAGAAAAGACAATTTGTTTTCGATGCGGAAATGCCTAAATTGCAGATAATTTTGGAATATACTACCGATGGCATCAATTACACCGGAGAAACTATCATCCCTGAATTGGCGGTAGATTATTTAGTTCAATCGGTAATTTATGAGGAACATAGATTCGGTAATTACAATGGTTACGATAAACAGGCATCTAAAGTAGCTCTCGATGAAGCCCGTAACATGTATAACTGGAATTTGATGAAGCCTTTACTTTCAGAGTTACAGGATATGCACTGGAGGACGAGAAGAAGAGTTAAGAACCCGCAAATTATCTAATGGCTTTAATCAGAAACAGACCTATTATAGAAAGTATCAATACTTTCAATGGCGGGCTTGATATGGATTCCTCCTTAGAAACTATTGGTTCCGATGACTATCCTTATTTCATAGGAGGGGAATTCATATATAAAGGTAAAGCGAGTAAGATTAAAGGCAATGAGGGTATTCCATTTACTTTGCCTATCGGAAATAATACCTGCATAGGAACTTGTGAAGATGTGCAGAATAATGGAATGGTTTATTTTCTTTATAATGACCAGGGAAATCATTCGATATGGACTTATCGGGTAAATATTGGTGTTATTAAGGTATTGGAAAGTATCGTATTGAATTTTCAGTTGGCATATAAAATTATTAATGCACGGGTGATTGATGGATTACTTTATTGGACGGATGGTTATGATAATACATCACCTTCGTCTTTTAATGATACGGACTTCAATTCACCGAGGAAGATAAACATTCAAAAGTCTATACTCTTTACGGCGCAGTCAGTTACTTTCACTGACAATAATTTTGCAGGTGGTAATGTGAAGTTTATTGGAATTTCAAATACTTCTGCTTTTACAGTAGGACAGCAAATCGCAGTACAACAGAATCCTGGATATGTCAATCCTTCTTATAATACCATTGCTACCATAACAGCTATTACGCCTACCACTATTACCACTGATATTCCTTGGGGATTAAACAGTGCCCCGAATCCAGGAACGATCATTGGTATAGCACCACCTAATACAGTTCCTAACTGGTACTATGGAATCACTTTACAGACTATTTCATGGATTAAATACCCTCCTACTGTTGAACCTACTGCTATCTATGCTACGGATTCTGGATATGGTAAGAATCTTTTTAATCCAAGTCAGAAACTTTGTCAGTTTCAGTATAAGTGGGTTTATGATGACTGGGAACAAAGTGTTTATTCCCCGATGTCAGCACTTGCGGTGCCTTATGGCGATGAAACATTAGTAAATGTTGCAGCGGCAAACTTTTCTTTATTAAACAATGTCATTAATCTAACATTTGATACCGGTTCGGATAC
>ODAK010007434.1_pt1 | contig 10999 bp, 9 predicted proteins | sample 1539591 | NCBI WGS metagenome assembly ODAK01 (sample SAMEA3539303, study PRJEB22396) | soil metagenome | biome: tundra; feature: field; material: soil | place: USA | collected 2010-05 | depth 0.15 m | reverse complement strand
TTTATGGCGGTGCACTCATAGTGGCGGTCGTGATGTCTCAGCTCGTTCGACGTCGTCGACAGCAAGAACTCGCGTAGTTGCGTATCCGCCGTCTGCTTGAATGTTGTGCCGACACTCTTGCAAATATTTCGAAAGGCGTATTGCTTGTCTCCGTCCTTAACCGTGGTTCGTTGGCGCCGTTTCGGTGAGTTCACGTAGTCCTTCCTTGTTATGTATGCGTTTACGTAACAAGGAAGATGAAACGCTTACGACTCCTTAAAGAGGTGACTCAACTCTGGCGCCCGTCCGGCTCCGGCTGCCTAGCTGAGTTCTTTTCGTATTGATCCTTCCGATCAACTCCTTAATAGGGGACTGGCGCAGTCCCAGGTGCCTTGCGGCGCTCAGCGACCTTCCTCGTTTCCTTGGCGGAAGGTCGTTTCACATTCGTCGGTCATCACTTTCACTTGGTTGACGAACCGCTTCACTGGCGCAACTGCTCCGTCGCGGCAATGTCCCAGTACGAGGAGGCGCCATCGGCGTTAGATGTGCGGCCGTTCCACGGTGCTCATCTTGTTAGATGAGTGATCTAAGCGACAATAGAGTCGTAACGTGAAAACGGGAACGGACGCCTTTGGGCTCGCGCTCTTGGATTGGGCGCGAGGTGGCACGATCCCGGAGACGGTCGAACGTGATGACGGATTCACCACAACCGGGGCTGGCCCCGACGTGTACTTGTCCGAATTCAAAGGCTGGCCCGCCGCGGAACGCCAGTCGATACGCCACGTGCGGGGTCGCGTCATCGACGTGGGTTGTGGAGCTGGCAGAGTTGCTTTGAATCTGCAACAGCGCGGTATCGATGTTGTTGGTCTCGACGCCTCTCGTCTCGCGGTTAAAGCGGCGAGGATCCGCGGCGTGAAAGACGTCTGGTGTATGTCGATAGATACCCTGAGCCGGAGAATCGGGTCGTTCGACACCATCGTGTTGTTCGGGAACAATTTCGGAATATTTGGAACGCCCGATCGTGCCCGTCAGCTCTTGACCGAATGGGCGAAGAGGCCGAACCCGCGAACCCGAATCGTTGTCGGAACACTAACCCGTACTGCGGTGACGCTCCCGCGTTCGATCGAGCGTATTACCACCGGAACCGCGAGCGCGGCAATATGCCAGGACAGGCGCGTTTCCGATATCACTACGGCTACTCAGTTAGCTCGTGGTTTCCTTGGCTCTTCGTCTCGCGAAGTGAGATGCGACTGCTCCTTCGAGGAACGGGTTGGCATCAAGCCCGCGTACTGGGCGAGCGTTCGAGCGAACCGTACGTCGCCATTTAGGAGAAGGATTGACGTGGGGTCGAAGTCCTGCACGTCCGTCGGATAGACCCTCGTCAAGCTCTTTTGGGACTATGGGATTCAAATGATGACCCCTTGCATGCCATGCGGTCTTGTTCAGTTCACGGACGCCCACTGGTGACCGTAGTTGGTTTGAATATTGGGGTTTCAGTTCGCCGGCGTTCAGGGCCGACCGCACGCAACCGTCGGCGTTGCTAAAGGCATTGCTAAAGAAATTATTGCATAGAAGTTGGGTTTCGTGTCAGAGATCCGGTGCGTTGACTCCGGTACCGGGCACGAGCGTCTGATCTCGTATGGGTGTCTGAGCCTCGGAGCGTTCGTCGTCACGCCTCCCATTCAAGCCCCTCGATGATCAACAATTTTCGGACTTATGCCGTGTGCACGATAAGGCCTGATGTGGATTGCTGCGGAAGCAGACTGCCCAACTTAGGACTCAGATGGTCGAAGCGCCACCACTGAAATAGGTCGCGACACGAATCGGAAGTTGAACTTGCCATAATCCGGTGACTATGTCGTAGCATGGCGAAGCTGCATCACCAAGCATGGGCCTGGCTCCGCGCTGTTCGCAGCGGGAGCCGAGGCTGTTTGTTCACTGGGGCTAGCTTCACCCACCCGAAGTTGAACTGTGGGAGTCGGATGGCGGGAGACAGTCGCGTCTGCTTCTGCGAGAGTCGGGGCGTGAGATTCCCCTGACTACTTCACCAGGTAGGAAAGTCAGAGTCAAACAGTCAACCTTCTGAACTCTTTCGTCATTTAGTTAAGATGACTTGACTAATGCCTCAGGACATTAATATAGTCGCGGTAAGGGTCTGAACTAAGGATGGTGGGGTGCCTCGAAAAAAAGCAGCACCAGAATTGGCATTGAATGACTCTAATGAGTTTGACGTTGGTGGGCGTTTGCGGCGCATTCGACTTGCTCGGAAACTTACGTTGTCCAAAGTGGCGACGTCAGCTGGGATCAGTGAAGGGTTTTTGAGCCAAATAGAACGCGGCGTCGGGAATGCCAGTATCGCCACACTTCGCTCGGTGGCCGGGGTACTCGGCGTAGAAATGCGTGATCTCTTCGATGAGTCCTCCGATCGAGTTAACGCTGTGCTCTATGAGCGAGATAGGCCGATTCTCTCTTTTGGCGATATGGGAACAAAGTACCTTTTGACGCCGGCTCTTGATCGAAATCTTGAAGTCTTCATTACCGAGTTGAATCCTCACGGTACGACGGGTGACGAGGCCTATGTTCATGGTGACTCCGAGGAGTTGTTGTTGGTGCTCGAAGGGAAGATCGAGTTTCATCTCGCTGATGAAGTGTTTCATCTTGGCGCCTGGGACTCCGTTATTTTTCGGAGTTCAACGCCGCATCTCGCTAGGGAGATAAATGGAGAGCTAGCGAAATTGCTGTTCGCGGCAACGCCGCCAAGTTTTTGACTGTCCCGAGGGCATGTCAGTAGTTACGGAGAACGAACGGTTGTCGATGATCGAAGTTGGGGGGAAACTCATGAGGGTGGTTAGGGCTCAAGTTGTAGCAGTGAAGTTAGAAAGGGAGGTGCGCTGATGTCGGAACTGATTCAGGCATACATCAATGGTCAGTGGGTTAGTGGAGCGGGGGGAACTGCGCAGTATCACTCGGCTTATGACGATTCAACGTTAGGGACTTTTTCAGTGTGCCAGGCAAGTGATGTTGAGAAGGCAATAACTGCGGCTCGCGGTGCCCAAGCTAGTTGGGCGGCCACACCACTCCTTGACAAAGTCGATCTTATGTACAAAGCGTACGAACTTTGTAAGGAGGCGAACGAAGAGATCGCGCAATCGATTAGTGCCGAAATGGGCAAGACCATTCATGAGTCGCGAGAAGAGATGCTCCAATACGGTTGGGGGCATTTCAGGCGTGCCGCGGAAGACATGCTCCGTTTCCGTGGTATGACGTTGCCGAACTCTGAGACTCGCTCAAACAGCAAGCGGATGTTTGTTCAGCAGTATCCACTCGGTGTCGTCGGTGTGATCTCGCCGTTTAACTTTCCGGTCGATATCCCAGCCATCGCCATTACCTACGCCCTGATCGCGGGGAATACGGTGGTTTGGAAGCCGTCGGAACACTGCCCCGGCAGCACTCACCGCTACGCCCAGATATTCCAGGACGCGGGCTTCCCCGCAGGTGTCTTTAACTACGTCCCGGGATATAGCGATGCCGGCGAAGCTTTGGTCGAGAGCCCCGACGTACGTGGTCTGTTCTTTACTGGAAGTACCCGAGTAGGTCGCAAGATTGCTGCGGCGGCTGGCGCAGGTCTCAAGCGGACACTGCTTGAACTTGGTGGGAACGGACCGATCATCGTTCACCGTGATGCCGATCTCGATCGAGCGGTGGAAGCCACCATTGCTGGGTGCTTCTACATGGCTGGTCAGGTGTGCACGGCCGCGGAGCGGGTGTTGGTTCACGAAGAGATTCACGATATTTTTGTTGCGAAGCTGATCGAGCGAACCAAGCAATTGAAGATTGGCAATCCTCTCGACGAGGCCACGGACATGGGCCCGCTCTGCAACGACAACGTATTGAAGCAGGTTGTGTCGCACGTTGATGACGCCCGTGCCAAAGGTGCCGAAGTCATCCAGACGGCCGAACTTACGGGACGACTGTTCCCACCGACGATTCTGGTCAACGTTACCGACGAAATGCTAATTGCCAGGGATGAAACTTTTGGTCCGGTTGCTCCAATCATTAAGTACAGAAATATCGATGAGGCACTTCAGATTGCCAACTCCACGGAGTTCGGATTGAACGCCGCTGCGTTCACGAACGATCTTCGCGATGCGTGGCGATTCGTTGATGGACTTCAGCACGGCACGGTGTTGATCAACGAGACGACGAATTATTGGGATCAGTTGGCGCCGTTCGGAGGAGCGAAGTCGAGTGGTCTCGGTCGTGAACTCTCTTCGTGGGCACTCGGTGCATTTACTGAGACGAAGACCGTTGTTTTCGACATTTCGTGATTAAGGCTATCGACGTGGCGTCGAGAATATTTGAGGACAAAGATTGATTATGGCAAATGATGCGGAGTTTGAGTCCAGCGCTACTCGTCCTTTATGGATGCAGCAGGCTCTCGAGCGCGAAGGAGGCGACGAAGGACCGTCACTTCATGGCGACGAAAAATTGGACATCTGCATCGTTGGCGGGGGGTTCACGGGACTATGGACCGCAATCAAAATAATTGAATCTGAGCCGTCGGCCCGTGTTGGTGTTCTTGAATCCGATATATGTGGCGCCGGAGCCAGTGGAGCCAATGGTGGGTTTGCGATGACCTGGTGGCCGAAGTTCGCCACCCTGAAAAAGATGATGAGTACTGATGAGGCATTGAGATTGGCGGTGGCCTCGGAAGAGGCCGTTGCTCAGATTGGCAAATTCTGCGAGAACAACCTCATTGATGCCGATTTCATGCCTGCAGGTTGGCTCTGGACCGCTACGAACACGAGCCAAGTGGGGAGTTGGAACGACACCATCAAAGACTTGGCTTCCGCTGGTGCATCACCCTTTCGAGAGCTTTCGCAAAGAGAAGTGATCGAGATGGGTGGAAGTGAGCGCCATCTGGGCGGTGTCTTCGAAGCAGGCGTCGCCACGGTCCAGCCGGCAGCTCTCGTGAGGGGTCTTCGAGTTGCGGCTATCGCGGCCGGGGTGCGGGTTTGGGAGAAAACCCCCATGCTCAATTTCAGCGTGACCTCTCAAGCAGTCAAAATCAGGGTGCCTGGCGGAACGGTTACTGCAGATCAGTTAGTTTTGACAACCAATGCTTGGCTTGCTCGGTATAAGGAAATTCGACGCCATCTTCTTGTTTTGGGGAGTGACGTCATTGCTACTGATTCAGTTCCCGAGCGACTTGCTTCGGTCGGGTGGACTCCAGGACTGGCAATCTCTGACTCACGGCGCTTGGTGCATTATTACCGACCAACCAATGACGGTCGAGTGGTCTTCGGGAAGGGCGGAGGTCGACTTGGATTCCGAGCTCACATGAACCGTTCGGTCTGGGCGACTCCCTTGCGAGGGCCAGAGGTGATCGATCAGTTTCGCCGGACGTATCCAATCCTCAGCGATGTGGCGATAACCAATACGTGGTCTGGCGCGGTGGACTATTCCTCGGATTCGTTGCCATTCTTCGGCACACTTGGTGGGGATAAGCGAGTCCATTTCGGCGTTGGCTTTTCCGGAAATGGTGTTGGGCCCTCTTACGTCGGGGGTCAGATCCTGGCGTCAAGGGCGTTAGGGCGAAACGATGAGTGGGGAACAAGTCCCATGATTCGCACCCCCAAAACTGCGCTGCCCTCTGAACCGTTTCGAGCACTCGGGGGTCGATTGGTTCGTGCGGCAATGCGAAGCAAGGAGTCTTCTGAGGATCAGGGGAAGAAGCCATCCCGATTGGTGTGTCGCATCACTCATCTTGACCCCACATCGTTTGTTGGGTGATCCGTTCAGTGAATGACAAGGTAATGAAGTAGATACGAGATTGAAGAGAAGTCAGTGAAGGAAGTGCGAAGGGCTGGTGCAGAAGTCCTGACCTCCGTCTAAGAGTTAGATGTTGAGGACTGAACGCACATCTAATTTAAGGTGAAGCAAGGGCAAAAAACAGGTGCGGTCTATGACGAAGCCATGGCTTCGTTGGTGTGTGTACAGCGATTAGACCGCTCGCTGTCACTTTTTAGCTCGTCAGCCCGCGACGTGGCCCGTAGAACGGGTTGCCACTAATCCGTTATGAGGATTTATTCGCGGTCCAGCGTCTCTGTGATGTTTCAAAGTCTGTCAGCCGCCATAGCAACGCCCTCTGTGGTTGGAAGCGATAGAGCACATTAAACGGCTCATTGTTCTTTGGTAGATAGTCGACATCACCTGGCTCGTCATATTTTGTATCAAGCACGGCCATGACCGCGCTAGAGAGATTCGGCTCTCCAAGGTCTTCGGCATGTCCGTGAACGATGACCACATTTTCCGCACTCTCAAGATGAATCACGGCTCTACTGTCTCGAGCTAGGTTCCGGGCCTTGACCGTAGTTCGCGAGGTATAGAAGTAGAGGTGTTCGTTAAGGACAGCTCCCCAGACTGGAGACACATGGGGCGAGTCATCTGGATTGATGGTGTTGAGCCAGTAGTTGCGTGATGGGGTGAGCGCTGCGACTACCTCTGACCAAGGCACTATATGTGGCACGTTGTCCGGCATGATCCTTATTCTGGCATTTCCAATCGTGGCGGCTCAACTTGATCGGATCACTTTGCGAGATGATTCTTAGGTGGTTTCAGGGCATCAGGTCAAAAGTACGCTAAGGCAACTTTAATGAGTTGATCTAGCTACAGGGCCAATGAGTGACCTCCAGAACTGACTCATCCTTCAGAATCTGCCTCGTAAACCGTGGTGCCCTCGTACGGGAATGACACCTATTGCATTACTAAAGATGGCTATGGTACGGTGCAAGTCAACTGAGATGGTCAGAGGTGTTCATTGACGTAAATGAAGCCCGGATATTACTCAGAGGGGGGCGATGATGTCACAGAGTGGCGCCAGTGAAATGAAATCAACGAGAAGAAAAGACCTCGTTGATCAAGCGGTAATTGCGCAGTTCGTTGGGAAGGTCGAGCCCGGCGGAGAAGTAACTCTCGCGACCGTACTCGGCACGGTTGCATTCAGTTTGCTCGTTGTATTTGGTACCACTGCTTGGTGGATGCTTCACTAAAAACTTCAGGGGGGATTATGGCCATCGATGACGCAATGGGTGCGAGTTCGAGCGAGATACTTCCAAGTTCGAGTGATTACGGAGAAGGACTTCTTCCCATACCGGCTATAGATCGTTACGCCGGCACGGGTCTTATGTTCTGGCTGTGGTGTGGTGGGAATATTTTGCTCACTACGTTTGTGCTGGGTGGGTATTATGCGGCAGCGCTAGGAGCCGTGGGAATGATTGTGGTCACCTTTGCCGGTGGCCTCATCGGAAACCTCTTCCCGTCGATGTCTGGACTGCGCTCGGCTAGGTATGGCGTTGATGAATACGTTGGCATGCGCTCAACGTTTGGTACTTTTGGCGCTTACGTCGGAATCTTTATGCTCGTCGTAATCAATTTTGGTTGGGTTGGAATCCTTTCCTCCATTGCCGGCAAATCCGGCGCCGCGGCGCTGCACACGTACAACTTCTCTGACTTCCACTGGTACACAATTTTCGCGTTGGGCTGTGGAATTGTGCTCCCGGTTGGAATGCTCTACATCTCACCAAAGACGGTCTTCACGTTGGTGAAATTCACCGTCCCACTTCTCATCCTTTTTGCACTGCTGCTTCTTTGGAAGCAGCTGTCGCACTTTGGGTGGCACTACATTTCATCGATTAAGGCAAACCACTCGGTGAGCTGGCAGTATGCGATTGAGGCAAATATCGCCTACGCGGTCTCCTGGTTCCCCTATATGGGGGCGTGGAACAGATTAGCGAAATCGGAAAAGGGGGCATTCTGGGGTGCTTGGCTCGGTCTTAGTTTTATTGCCATTCTCTTTGCAATCGTTGGTGGAATAGCAACACTGACATCTGGATCTGGTGACCCGTCGGTCTGGGCAACGAAATCAGGCTTAGGCATACCGGCACTGTTCATCATCATCCTTTCAACCTTGATCAATAACGCCATGCTTCTTTACTGTTCCGCGATGGGCATCAAAACGGCGTACCCGAAGGCGAATTACCACTGGGTCGTTGGACTTGTGGCACTTCCATCTATTTTCTTCATCTATCAGGGAACTCTGCAGAACAACTTCTCAACAATCTTGACGGTGGTTGGTGCATTGATCGCGCCTTACTGGGGCGTTGCCCTCGGTGACTACTTCTTGCTGCGCCGGCAACATGTTGATTTGGTAGGTCTTTACCAGGGCGAAGGTGGTCCATACTGGTTCAAGAGAGGTTTTAACCCCATTGCATTTGGGGTGTGGGCAGTTGGCGTTGTTATGTGGTTATTCCTCGGCGGTTGGACTTCGTACGTAAGTTGGCTGCATTTTAATTCTGGCGAAAAAGTCTTCACCTACTTAACCGCAACTGCGCCAGTTATTATTTTTTGCGCGCTTGCTTACTGGGCCCTGGGCTTGATGGGCTTCTCCACAATCACAAAGTCAATGCCGGCAGCAGCGGAAATCACTAAGAAATAACTGAGGAGAGTTAGAAGCCTCAGGGGCGATGCTCGAGTAAACGAGTGTCGCCCCTGAGGCTTAAATATCGGCAGCTCGTGTGCCAACTAATTTAAGAGCCGCAAAAATCTTCGAGTCGCCACCGGTAAGAATGAAGTGGCCTCACAGTATTTGGGTAGATGGCTAAAGGAGCGCATTCCTGGCACCCATTCTGCACGCACTAAGGAGATTTGCGATCACGGGTAGAGCTTCCGGATAACTGAAACTCGGGATGCATTCGGGGACATCTTGGACTTGCGAATAGGGAGGGCGTAGAACGACAACTGATTCCTTGCATGCCATCAACAATCTCGACGTTTCCTGACGTGCGTAGTTGTCCAATTTTGCATGTAATTACTGCGATCTCGTCCGCAGACGTTTCCTGAAGAGTCTCACTGTTTTTTGGGGTTGCTTGCACGGTTGCTTACATTGAACATCGTGCAAGGGTATGCGAGCCCTCAGCTATGGGTCGTGAGGGTTCACGTCGGAGAGCCGACGTCCACAATCTCCGACTGGCGTGTTCAGCCCTGGGAACGTTGAATTGTCCTATCACCCACTCTGAGTTAAACCGGAGTAAACGTCGTACGACAACTTCCGATCAGGGAGCCAGATCTCGCAACAACCGTGACGATCACTCGAAACCCACTGGTTGCCCGTGAGATTCGGTACGCGACGGAGGCTGCCCCTGAGGGGTTCGCTTGTGTAGTTTTGACAGTATTGGTAGTCCTGTAATGCGCCGTTGTCGTAATTCGTGCGTAGCTGCGTGTATGGATCAGGACGGTGATAGTCGAATAGTCCGTTGGACGCGGATTATCGACGTGAGCCGTGCACGCAAGAGTCGCGGCACTTGAAGTGGAGGCCACAGCGATGGTCGCAGGCCCAGTCAGGAATGTGGCACACAGAATTGTCCTAATCAGTCGACGTGACACGGTTCGTGTAACCACTGCCGCCTCCAATCTCTTGGGAACTGACGCAATCGCCCGCCGGGCCCGGTCGTCTCGTTCGGGAATCTCGAATCATTTCGTCTTCGATTACCGAACATACTCGTGGTTGCACTACTTCGGCTTCTGCGCTTGCAGTTCAACAATTTGCGACTGCAACTGGGCCTTGACCGTCTCCGCCTCACCGTTGTACAGGGCCAGCGCGATGCTCAGGCGGTTCGACACCCAGTCGTCATGGTCGGAACCGAAGTAGAGGACAGAGGGCTTCTGGCGGTTCGACACCGAAATCGTGATGCTTCCCGGAGCGTGCTGAATGCCGAGGAGCTTGGCGAACGTGGACTCGGACGTCTTCTTCGAGCCCTGGTACACGATGCGCTGGTTGGTGATCGTCATCGTGCCCACGTCCACTGCGGTCGCCACCGGCGCTCCCTGCACGTAGTGTCCACGCGTCGAGCCCACGCGGTACCTGATGGAGCGGCCAGCGATCTTCCCGATGGGGAAGGACACGCCCTGCGACGCCCCCTGCCACTGACCCGCACCTCGCCGGTCTTCAATGAGACTGATGTTGGTCGCTTGAGCGACAGCGACTTCACCGTGCTTTAACATCACCGCCACGTCAGACACGGCGCTGTTTCCGGAAGCGATCGCCAGCAAGTCTTGGACCTCCTCTAAGTGATGGGCCCACACGTCCAGCGCTGCCTGTCGCTCCTCCTGGGCGCGTGCTGCCTTCCGTGCCTCTTCGGCCAACGCAGCCTCGCGTGCTCCTTCCGCCTGCTTCTCCTTGTGCTTCTCGAACATGGCGCTCCTCCGGTTCCGCTAGAAAACGTCTCGGCGGCTCATGCTACGTCCGAAGTGATGTCCAACGATGAGGCGCACTCCGTCTCGAGTATGGCCCAGTTGGGGGAGCCGACGTCAACAATCTCCGACTGGCGCATTGGCGACTGGACAGGTATTGCAAGGTGAGTGAATTAGGTAAATGGAACCTGATCTCTACCGCCCGTTCCCAGGGTGCGCATCGGGATCGACGCCCATCCGCACCATGGCGTCCCGCGTTGGGCCATGGAGGTTGACTGAGATTTCGTTTCGGGGGACACGGATGTACTCGGGTCGCTTGCTGAGGTTGTTCTGTACTCAACCTCGACGATGAGGACCCCGTCTCTGACTTCAAGCACGCCGACATTCACCCAGTCGCGTACGCCCATTTCGAGAATCTCCTGGAATCGACCATTAAAGCTTTCAGCTGGCACAGGCGGGGCTAACGGAACACCAGATGGACCTTCACCAAGATCCACGACTGCGATGCTCGACCACGGTGGCAACGCAGAAAGTTCGAGCTGATCCATCCACGTGAGAAGTCGATCGAGAACTGCAGGAAACGAACGAGGGTCTTCGAATCTTGAGGTCACATTGCAAGAGTAACTAGTTAGCAGCCTCCCTGAGCCGACGTCAGCAATCCGACTGGCGACTCAAGTCGTGGGCAGGGACATAACCGACGTTCAGGGATGCTCGGAGTCGGCCATCGCCGTTCGATAGTGAAGGAACACCACACCACTACGGAAGCGGC
>ODAK010007432.1_pt1 | contig 11001 bp, 8 predicted proteins | sample 1539591 | NCBI WGS metagenome assembly ODAK01 (sample SAMEA3539303, study PRJEB22396) | soil metagenome | biome: tundra; feature: field; material: soil | place: USA | collected 2010-05 | depth 0.15 m | reverse complement strand
CCGAACAACTATGAAGCCAAGGATCGCCTCGCACATCTCTACATTAGCGACGATCGCCGCGATCCGAACCAGGCGGAGAAGTCCGCACTCGCCGCACTCGCGCTGGATCCTGGACGGTCGGGCAGCTACGCCGTGCTGGCATCGGTGTTCGCGCAACAAAGCCGTTGGGCGGATCTTGACGCGATTCTCGCGCAAGCCGAGCACGCAGATTCCGACGACCTCGCTGCTTACTTCGAAGCCGCAAAAGCTCTGGTCGCAACCGGCAGAGACAACCCTCGAGCCGAACGTTACCTCAAACGATATCTCTCCCAGGAAGCGGAAGGCGCCGAGCCGCAACAAGGCCACGCGCATTGGCAACTCGGTTTGTTGATGTTGAAAGAAGGTAAGAAACAGATCGCCGTGACCGAGTTGGAAACTTCGGTCAACCTGCTTCCGGATTTTCGTCCGGCGGCCGACGATTTAAAGCGTGCGCGAGCTTCCTAACTCGCGGTTTTTCTTAGGGTTCCACGTAACCGATTCGTCTTCAAGCGCAAGTGATAGCGAGGATTGATTCGGGTACAATGACGTTATCGTTCGGGTGTGTAGAGGTGCTTGTCCGGTGCTCAGGCCGAAACGAACAAGCTGCCCCCGAGCCTAACCGGCGCATCGCGTGCGAATGCGATCCCGGAATGATCGGCCGCTGACAGGCCCGGAGTCCATGGCTTCTTCGAAACCACCATCTCACGTTCGGCCTGCAGAACTGCTTCGCGAGTCCATCTATCGGCATATTCGCTATACCCTCGTCCGCGACGTTCGAGACCTGAAGCCATCTGAATTACTTACGCCCGTTTCGTTGGCCGTGCGCGATCGCATTGTCGATCACATGCTGGAAACCGAGGAGCGGGTCCGCAGCGCCGATGCCAAGCGGCTCTACTACCTGTCCATGGAATTCCTCATGGGCCGAGCCCTGAGCGACAATCTTAATAACCTTGGGGAGTTCGATCTTTGCCGCCAGGTGCTGGCCGGGATGGGTGTATCACTCGACGACGTGCTGGAGAGTGAACTCGACGCCGGGCTGGGAAACGGCGGCCTCGGTCGTCTCGCTGCGTGCTTCCTGGAATCTTTGGCAACCCTCGGGATGCCAGGTTACGGATACGGCATCGATTACGAATACGGCTTGTTTCGCCAGGAAATAGTCAGCGGGTTCCAGCGCGAGAAGCCCGACCGCTGGAAGGCCAACGGTACTCCTTTCGAGATTGGACGTCCCGACCAGGCGGTTGCAATTCCGCTATATGGCCGCGTCGAGACCGGGCGAGATTCGCACGGCAACCTTCGACAAGTCTGGTCGAACCAGAAAATCGTGCTCGGTGTGCCGAGTGACATGCCCGTCGTCGGATGGGGAGGTAATACGGTCAATTTCCTCCGTCTCTTCTCGGCCAGGGCTTCGGATGACTTCGACATCGAGATCTTCAATCGTGGCGACTACATTCGCGCAGTCGAGCAGAAGATTGGCACCGAGAACATTTCGCGGGTGCTTTATCCGTCCGACTCGGTGATGTCGGGCAAGGAACTTCGCCTCGTTCAGGAGTATTTCCTCGTCACGTGCGCAATCACGGACCTCTTCCGGCGGTACGATCTGGATCACAAGAGCTACGACGATTTCCCATCCAAGATCGCAATTCAGATGAATGATACGCATCCCAGTCTTGCGGTTGCGGAGTTGATGCGCGTGTTCATCGATGAAAAGGGACTGGAGTGGGAGCAGGCTTGGGAGTTGACGCAGGCCACTTGTGCGTACACCAACCACACGCTTTTACCGGAAGCCCTGGAGCGCTGGTCGGTATCGTTGATGGAGCGGGTGCTTCCGCGCCACATGCAGATCATCTATGGCATCAATCACCAGTTCCTGCGCACCATCGCGGAGCACTCATTCACCGATCCGGACTTGATGCGGCGCACCTCGATTATCGAAGAAGGTGCAGATAAACAGGTCCGTATGGCGCACCTGTGTATCGTGGGAAGTCATGCCGTGAATGGCGTTTCCGCGCTGCACAGCGAGTTGGTAAAAACGAGTCTCGTGCCTGACTTCGCAAATCTCTGGCCGGAGCGCTTTAGCAACAAGACGAACGGTGTAGCCCCGCGGCCATGGCTGCGAAAAGCGAATCCCGAACTCGGCGCGCTGTTGACAGAGAGTGTCGGCGAACGATGGATCACAGATCTCTCTATCCTGCTCGGTATGGAGAAGTACGTCGACGATCCAGGTTTCCTGGCAAAGTTTCGCGATGTGAAGCAGCATAATAAGAACCGGTTGACGAAGGTCATCTTCGATCAGGCCGGGGTGCAAGTCGATCCGACATCGCTCTTCGATGTGCAAATCAAGCGCATTCACGAGTACAAGCGCCAGTTGTTAAACGTGATGCGAATCATCGATCAATATCTGCAAACAGTCGATCACCAGGTCGAGGTCATAGTTCCACGCACTTACATATTTGCCGGTAAGGCCGCCCCAGGATATTGGGCTGCCAAGCAGATCATCAAGCTCATCCACAACGTCGCAGCAGTCGTGAATGCAGATCCGCGCATGCGCGATCGCATCAAGGTTGCTTTCTTGCCCGATTATCGGGTCTCGCTCGCGGAAGTAATCATTCCGGCTGCCGACATCAGCGAACAGATCTCCACTGCCGGGATGGAGGCATCTGGAACCGGCAATATGAAGCTTTCGATGAATGGCGCGCTCACCGTTGGTACTCTCGATGGCGCCAATATCGAAATCCTGGAAGAGGTCGGAGCAGAAAACTTTTATCTGTTTGGACTAAGAGCGGAAGAAGTGGAACAGATGAAGAGCAAGGGGCTTTACAACCCCCAGGAACATTACGCCCGCAACGAACGCACGAAGGCTGTGATGGATTCGCTGGCCAGCGACCGGTTCTCGCCACAGGAGCCCGGTTTGTTCCGCTGGATCGTGGATGAGATTCTTTATCGGAGCGATCGCTACTTCCACCTGGCGGATCTACCCTCTTACATCGATATCAATCAATCTGTCGATGATGACTATTTGGACCAGGCACTCTGGTCTCGTAAAGCCGCGATCAACGTGGCTCGCATCGGCAAATTTTCGAGCGATCGAACCATCCTGGAGTACGCACGCGACATCTGGCACATCGGCCCATTCGAGCAACCCTATCTGCCGAAGGCGCGGAGTGAAGAAATGATAGGCGTGGTGCCGCCTTCCGCTGCGTCGGAATCAAGCTCGATCAGCGGATAACCAGCAACCCAGGTTTCCGCTCGCAGCGATTTCACGTAGAATCCATCGTATTACGAATCTGTGGGTGAATAATGAGTGCACGTGCTCCGTCACTGCCGTTAAGCGGCCGTTCGCGTACTCCGATCTATCTCACTCTCCTTGCGATGCTTGCGATCGGTTTCCCGGTGGCAGCGACCCAGCTGCGCAGTGGCTCCTTCCTTCCCCATTCGTTTTGCTATCTAGGTAACGGCCCGCTGACTTGGACGCACGTCGTTTCGGATTTGTTGATTGGGATTTCGTACGTTGCGATCTCCTGCACCCTCTTGTACATAGTCCGCCGTAGCGAAGGGTCAATACCGTTCCACTGGATGGTGCTGGCTTTCGGACTTTTCATCGTGGCGTGCGGCGGGACCCACTTTATGGAAGTCGTGACCATTTGGAAGCCCTATTACTGGGTGGCAGCAGCAGTCAAGATAGTGACAGCCGCCGCTTCGGTGTCGAGCGCCATTGCGTTGCCACTATTGTCTCCCGCGATTCTGCATCGAATGTCAGAAGCAAAAACCGCGGAAGTTCGTCGTAGTCAGTTGGAGGTTGCCAACGCCGAACTGCAACGTCTTTATGGCGAATTGCGCGAAGCGGACCGCCTGAAAGACGCTCTTGTTGCCCAGAATGCCGCGCGCATTGGGGATTGGTCATGGGACATCCGTACCGGCCAGACCGTCTGGTCGGAGGCTGTCGAACTGATGCACGGGATCGAGCCCGGCACCCATCCTGGACGGATTGAGTCTGCAAGATCGATGGTTCATCCCGATGATCGGGAACGCGTGTCTGCGGCCTTCGACGCCGCGATGGCAACCGGCGACTATGAGGTGGAATATCGCACGGTTCGAACGGATGCCAGCGAGCACTGGACCGCGGCGAGAGGCAAGGTGAGTTTCGGGTCCGATGGGAAGCCGGAACGACTGATCGGGATATGCATGGATGTGACCGGACGCAAGGCGAATGAAGAAGCGTTGCTGCGTGCGGAGAAACTTGCCGCTGCCGGACGCCTCGCTGCCACCGTGGCTCACGAAATCAACAATCCGCTTGAAGCGGTCATGAACCTTGTGTTTCTTGCTCGAACCACTGACGAAGATCATCGGCCCTTTTTAGAGATGGCAGAACGTGAGTTAGCCCGTGTCTCTGCCATTGCGAAACAAACGCTCGGCTTTTATCGCGACACTTCCTCACCGACCGATGTCTCGGTCGCCGAAGTTGTGAACAAAGTGCTCGACAACTATGGCGGAAAATTAGGCTCGAAGAATATCGAAGTTGAGACGACCATCACGGATGATGCGGTGTTGCACCTGCGGCGTGGTGACTTGCACCAGGTAATATCAAACCTCCTGGCGAATGCAATTGACGCGTCGCCGGTGAACGGAGAGATTCAGGTCCGGGTTCAAAAAACCGAAGGCAATCAGATTTCAATCGAGATCTCTGACCAGGGACCGGGTATCCCCCCAGAGCTCTCGAAACGCGTCTTCGAGCCATTCTTTACCACCAAGAAAGACGTAGGAACAGGGCTTGGATTGTGGGTCTCAAGGCGTTTGGTGGAACAACTGGACGGCTCCCTGACGTTCGATAGCGACGCAAGTCCACACTCGCACGGGACGTACTTCAGAATTACTTTGCCGATTGCGGACAAGCGCGCCGTAAGCGTTTAGGCTTCGTTGGTGGTTGCGGATCGCAACTCGACATAGTGATCCTCCGTCAGTGGCAGTTGCAGACGCTTCCACTCGTTGAATCCGCCCTCTAAAGGCCTTACCTGCCGAATACCATGTTTTCTAAGTTCCAGCGCCGCACGGGCGCTGCTGGCTTCGTTCGGTCAAGTGCAATAAAGGATGATCTCGCGGTCTCGCGGAATCTCCTTCGCCCGTTCAGCCAATTCGGCTGCCTTGATGTGCAGCGCTCCTGGCAACGTTCGCGGATCAGTCAACAGGTCAAGCGGATGTCGCAGGTCGATGATGGTCACCGCTTCGCCGCTGCTTAGTTTCTCGTGGAGTTCCTGCGGGGTGATCCGACCGATCAGGATCGACTTCAGGAATCGACGTCGCTGTACGTATTTCCATACGATCCATGCGGCAATGGCAACCACAGCGAGCAGCGCGATGAATTGTCCGAACTGACGGGAACGGTTGAGGATCGCGTCTACCTGTTCGCTGAAAATATAGCCAACCATCAGCGACGAACTGGCCCACACGATCGTGCCCACGAGATCGTAAATGAGAAAGCGGAGGTAGGGAACGCGGGACATGCCTGCAATCGGCGCGGCCACGGTGTTCAGGCCGGGAACAAATTTGGAATAAAGCAGTGTCTGCGGTCCTCGTCGATCCAGTGAACCTCGCGTACTTTCCACGCAGGAATCCGGTTCGAGTGACATTCGGCAGAGGAAATTGAGCACTCCGGCGCCACGCGTTTGACCCAACTTGTACCAAAACGTATCAGCGAGGAAGGCGCCTACGATGCAAGTCAGGAGAATGAATGAGAGGTTCATCTTGCCCTGACCCGCGAGCGCACCTGCAGAGAGCAAAAGCGGGAACGCGGGTAGCGGAAGTCCGATTTGCTCAGCAAATACCCACACAAACACCAGTAGGTAGCCGTATTTCACCAGGATGGAAACGAACTCGCGCAACCGCCCTCCAGGACTCTGTGAATACATACAGATTCACGATTATCAATAGACGCTTCAAAAGCTTCCAAAAAGTGGCTCTCCTTTGCCGCTGTGCTCAAACGCTTCCTTGTTCGCAATACGAACCATTCAGACGTTTGCAAATGCCTGCCAACCTCGATGCTCGGCAACGGCTTCCAACCTCTCAGAGGAACGGCATCCATCATGACAAGCATTGAAAAGCTCAATGAATTGATTTCAGGAATTCACATTGCAATGTTGACGTCTGTGCATGCGGCGGGTCAGCTACATAGCCGGCCGATGGCGACGCAAGCCGTCTCCGACGATGGGTTCTTGTGGTTCTTTGCCAGGCAGCACAGCTCTAAGATCGACGAAATCCGCAATGTCCACCAGGTGAACGTCGCTTATTCTGATCCAGTGAACATGCGATTTGTCTCCGTGTCTGGGCCCTGTGAACTGTTGCGAAATCGTGCCATCGCTGCCGCACTGTGGAAGCCGGAATACAAGCGATGGTTTCCCCAGGGAATGGAAGATCCTGACCTGATTTTATTGAAGGTGACGATTAACTCGGCGGAATACTGGGACACGACTGCAGGCCGCATGCGCTCACTCGAAAGCGAAGATAATACCGTCGTGCTGCGTGACGAGCGGACCGAAGTAGCCTAGCTACCTCAAGCTGTCGCCGATAGCCTCGACCGCGTCCGCGGGCTTCCATTCGTTGCCGTTGAACAAGTGCGCGATTCTTCCATCCGGACCAACCACGACGGTGCGCAGGGAATGCACGAGTTGCGTACCATTCGGCGTATAGCTGAGGCCGAAGAAATCTGCTGCCTTTTTGATTTCGGAGGGAGTTGCAGTCACGAATTGCCAATGGGTAAAGTGCGGATCGACTTCGCCGGCGTAATTTTCCCCGAAAGCGTGCAGGACCTTCGGCTGGTCGTAGTCGGGGTCGAAACTGATGCTGAGTTGCTCGGTCTTCTCGTAAAGTGCAGGACGTTTCTTGAGTTCTCTCACAATCGTCCCAAAGTTATTGCTCATGCGAATGCAATAGTCCGGCAGCGGGCATCGCGTGTAGATGAAAGTGAGCAACACCGCTTTCCCTCGGAAATGAGCGAGGAGAACCTTCTGACCGTCCTGATTAATGAACGTGAAATCCGGCACCATATCGCCGATCTGAGGAAGCCGCACTCCCGCTTCGTTCGGAGCCGGATTCGCCCCCTGTGTGATCACGACATTCTCCAAGTAGGAATGGTCTCCAGCGATCACTAAGGTTGCCGTGACGTTGTCTCCGGCGTGGGCTGCCTTCAACACCCAGGCATCCTTTACCCGGAACGGCATCGTCATGCCCTTCATCAGGTCGGGTATATCTTCATGCTGGATCGTGAGCTGATGGGCACTTGGATCTATGCCGATGATCTTTCCGGATAGGTCATAGCGGCGCTCGGCGGGTTTGCGGGAGCAGGCCACGAACTGGATAGTAAGAAGCGCAGCGAGACAGAAAGCAGTAGACCGAACCAACATGCTTTCATTGTAAAGAGAAAAGTCGAGCAACAAAAAAAGCGCCGCAGGCCACGCGGCGCTTTCTCATTGGCGTAGGACTATTTCGGCATCAGAACGGTGTCAATCACGTGAATGACCCCGTTGGAAGCCATCACATCCGCCTTAACGACAGTTGCCTCGTTGACCATGACCTTACCGCCACTGGTGGAGATCGTGACTTCCTGGCCGTTAACTGTTTTGGCTGACTTCATCTTCATCACCTTGGCGGCTGGCACTTTCCCGGCAACGACGTGATAGAGAAGGACTGCCTTGAGCTTTTCCTTGTTTTCCGGCGTGAGCAGATCGTCTAAGGCTCCGGAAGGCAGCTTGGCAAAAGCGTCGTCCGTGGGAGCGAAGACCGTGAATGGGCCTTTTCCTTTCAACGTGTCGACCAGTCCCGCAGCTTGCAGGGCTTTGGCCAGCGGCTACCGCTGTATCCACGATGTCCTTCGAGCCTTTATCAGCGGCCATCACAGGAAGGGCAAGCGCCATGGCGATGAGCAGGAGGGAGAGTTTGCGAATCATTTGGACTCCTAGGTACTAAATTTTGTGCTTCCTGACTCAGGAAGGTTGCATCTGGTATTAACTGTAGTGCGAAATATATTTCGTGACAGGATAAATGGTCAGGCCTGTGCCGGCAGGTCCTGATGGATGGATGCGATTGTCCTGACAAGAAAATGGAGCAGTCATGGTGAATGAAACGATCGTCAGCGGCCTCAAGCCCTATCGCATTGGCGAGAAACTAAGAGCATTACGTTTGAAGAAGAAGCTTGGATTGGTCGAGCTTGGAAAACACACCGGTCTCTCCCCCGCGTTGCTGTCCAAACTCGAGCGAGGGAAACTTTTCCCCACGCTGCCCACCCTTCTACGCATATCCCTCGTCTTCAGTGTTGGCCTCGATTACTTCTTCTCTGACGAGAGCAAGCGGCACATTGTCTCGGTAGTAAGGAAAGATGACCGCTTGCGTTTTCCAGAACGCCCGAACGCCAAGGACGTGGCATATTACTTCGAGAGTCTCGACTTCGCAGCCCCCGAGCCCCAACTCAACGCGTTCCTTGCTGACTTCGAGCATGTTCCAACCGAAAATCTCCGGTTGCACCAGCATGCTGGGGTGGAGTTTCTGCATACATTGAATGGCAAGCTGGAATTGGTCATCGGCGGCATGCCTTATGAACTCAATGCGGGCGACTCGATTTACTTTGATTCCTCGGTGCCACACACCTATCGAAATGCGCAGAAAAAGCCCTGCTCAGCGTTAGTTGTGACCACCGAGTAGCGGAGTGAATCCAAGAGATATCTCATGAGCACCGAGACCCTACATCTTCCGACGAAGCAGCCCTACCGCTTTCCTCGCGGCATAAAACACAATCTCCTATGGGAGGGTGTAAAGAATTTTGGCCCGATCGATCCCATTCTTTTTTTCGAGCGGCTGAAGAGTGATTTCGGAAGCATCGCCAGCTATCGCGTTGGAAGGCAGAAGGTGGTTTTCATCGCCGATGCGGACCTGATTCGCGAGGTCCTGGTGGTGCAGAACGACAACTTCGTGAAGGGCGAACCGATGCGTCGTACGAAGATACTGCTTGGCAACGGCATGATCACCGCCGAACAGGCAGACTGGCGAAGTCAGCGACAGGCGGCACAACCGGCATTTCATCGCCAGCGCATTAAGCGCTACCCGGACGAAATCGTGGAACTCACGATCGCTACCCGGGAGCAGCTCCGCCCTGGCGTACCGTTTGACCTCGCGCACACCCTTCAGGAACTCGCGCTCAAGATCGTTGCAAAAACGCTCTTCAATACGGAGCTTCAAGAAGAAGCGAAGACCGTCGCTCACGAAGTCAACGACATCATGGACGTGTACAACTTCATGATGGTGATGCCGGCGCCTCTGCTCCACTTTCCGTTTCCGCAGGTGCTGGCCTTCCGTAAAGCGCGTCGACGCGTAGATGCAACCGTAAATCGGATGATCGAGGATCATCTTCACGGACCCAAGCGCGATTCCGGTGACCTGCTTTCGATGATGATTGCGGCGATGGCGAATGTGGAAACAGAAACAGGAAAAGAGCAGTTGCGCGATCAGGTGGTCACGATCTTCCTTGCTGGTTACGAGACCACTGCAAACGCCCTTGCCTGGACATTCCGATTGCTCGGCGACCATCCTGATGTGGAACGGCGACTGGTCGAAGAAGTCGATACGGTTCTCAATGGCCGCACGGCAACGGTCGAAGACACCTCGCAGCTGAAATATGCCGAGATGGTGCTTGCGGAATCAATGCGGCTCTACCCACCCGCTTGGGCGCAGGTGAGGCAGGCGCTCCGCGATTTTCAACTCGGCGAGTACTTCCTGCCGGAAGGAACTACGGTTTTGATGAGCCAGTGGATCATGCATCGCGACGAACAATTCTTTCCCGATCCGTTGCGTTTCGATCCTGAACGCTTCCGACCCGAAGCGAAAGCCGGGCGGCCGAAGTTTGCCTTCTTTCCGTTCGGCGGCGGCGCCCGTCAGTGCATTGGCGAAGCCTTCGCATGGATGGAAGGCGCGCTTGTTTTGTCGACACTGCTACAGAAATGGAAATTTTGTTTGCTGCCGGGTCAAAGATTTGAGCCGCAGTCGTTGATCACGCTGCGGCCCAAACATGGTGTGCGCGTTATCGCCGAAGCGCGGAACTAATTTCCCATTTTCAGCACGGCTCGGAAGCGCGCTTTTCCACTCATCATGCGGTCGTAAGCTTCGTTCACCTTTTCCAGCGGATAGACCTCGTTCATCGATCGCACACCTTCGAGCACGCTGAACTTCAGGGTATCCTGCGAATCGATCGAAGTGCCGGAATACCAGCCGCGTACCGACTGCCGGAAGGTGAGGAGTTGCAGCGACGGCACGCTCAGCGAAGGCACAGCGCCGATCAGGAAAAATGAGCCGTGCGCTGCGAGCCCGCCGATCACAGCCTGCATCGCTTCGGCATTGGTTACGGTCGCAAGCACGACCTTCGCGCCACCCAACTTCTGCAACTCTGCCGCCGGATCCTGCAATTCACTCTCGATGTAATGATGGGCTCCGAGCTGTTTCGCTAACGCAGCTTTATCTTTTCCACGTGCAATCGCGACGGTGCGATACCCGGACTTTGCAGCGAATTGCACCGCGAGATGGCCGAGCCCACCGATTCCAAGTACCGCGACCAATTCTCCGGGCTTTGCTCCGCTGTTGCGGAGGCAGTTGTAGGTGGTAACTCCGGCACACATCAGCGGCGCCGCATCTTCCGCCGAGAGATCGTCGGGAACGGACGCGAGGGCTTCAGCGCGAGCGATCATGTACTCGGCATAGCCGCCGTCGTAGGTGACACCCGTGATGATCGTCTCGGTTTGGCAGGCGAAGAAATCTCCCCGACGACAGTTCTCGCAGTAACCGCAATTGCCGCCGTGCCAGCCCACCCCCACCCGTTGGCCTTTGTTCCAGCCGCGCACGTTATCGCCGAGCGCATCGATCACGCCGACCACTTCGTGTCCGGGCACTCGCGGATATTGCACCGGCATGATGCCGTCCTTGGTGATCGAGTCGCTGTGGAGATTTCTT
>ODAK010007430.1_pt1 | contig 11002 bp, 8 predicted proteins | sample 1539591 | NCBI WGS metagenome assembly ODAK01 (sample SAMEA3539303, study PRJEB22396) | soil metagenome | biome: tundra; feature: field; material: soil | place: USA | collected 2010-05 | depth 0.15 m | reverse complement strand
GGACGCCGCCTGCCGTACCTGGGCAGGAGTTGAGCCGCTGGGAGATCGACACTGCGTCGCGCCGGCGATCGGTGCAGGAAGTCGCGGGTCGGTGATCATCAGCGTCTCCATGAGGAACCCTGCAGGGCACGCGTTTGCACCGCAGCCGGTGTTCGCGAGTGCGGGATCGCAGATTGCGATCCATCGATACGTGCAGCCGTTGCAATTGTTCGTACCACCACCGCCTTGGGCGCCGCCGCTACCAGGGCCGCCACCTTGGTTACCGGCGCCGTTCACCGTGCCGGTATCGCCGTCACCGCCGACGCCTGTACCCCCGACCGGCGCGGGTCCGCCGTTCACAGCGCCGTGCAGGGAGGCCGCCGTGAGGCTGCTTGCCGGCTGCGCAATCGCGTGAGCGGTTGCGAGTCCGGAGGTGCACGCGAAGACCACGACCGCGAAAGCGAGGAGTCGCCGCATCATTGGTTGCTCGCGCCTAACAGGTAGCTCTGCTGAACAATCCAGCGGCCGTTGGTATCGATGATGATGAGGTCGTTGTCTCCATCGGACGCTGCATCCGACATGTCGACTGCCGTGCCAGCCGCGTCGAGAATGCGACCGGCCGAAACTGAGAACTTGATTTCGCCGCTGGCACCTGCGGCGAGGAACGTGACGTCAATCGACTTGAGTGTGAATGCCACCCCGTCGTATCGCTCGCCCTTCGCGGAGTGCGCCTTGATCGTGTTGACGAGCTTGCGACATCCGCAGGTGGGCGACGTCAACGCCTCGATCTTCGTGGTGTTGCCGGTCGCCAACGCGACGTTGAAGTCGTCGATGAACGCCCGCGCGGTTGCGCGGACGTGTGTCGCAATGACGTTGGCTGACGTCGGGGTCACCGACGCGCTGCCGGTGCTGCTCGGCGTCCCGCTGCTTGTTGGGCTTGCACTTGCGCTAAGCGCGGCCTTCGACGGTTCGGCGGGGCGCGGCGACGGCGGAATCGGGGGAGCCGCTGATGAGGGCGGTATCGCGACCGCCGGAGCTGAACTCGCGGTCCCTAGCGCGGTCGGATGGCTCACGTTCGCCGAACAACCGGTCAGCAATACGACGCCGATCAGCAGGCAAGCTTGGGGTCCCCCGGCGATATCCCACCGGCGGAGGGTACGGCCGCCGCGACGGCTAGCCGGGGTTATCCACAGGGTGAACGTCGGGCCAGGGACTGCCGCAGGCGTGGCTGCCTAGAGCCAATGGGAGACTTGGCGCCGTGCAGCCGCTCCTGGAGATCATTCTTGCGGTCGTCGTCCTCGCGGGGGTCGGCGGCGCGTTCTTCGTGCGCGGCAGCCGCCGGCGATCGATCAGCCCGCCAAGTCAACCCGCGCCTTCCCTGGGAACCGTACCGAAGGCCCCAACCGCTGCGGCTTCGCAGGCCTCGGCAGCGGCGGCTCTCGACGAGAGCCTCCTCGAGCCTGACCTCACCGAGACACCTGAACCTGCCGCCGGCCGTCTGGTCAGGCTGCGAGCCCGTCTCGCCCGGTCCGAATCGACCCTTGGCCGAGGGCTGCTCGCGTTGCTGTCGCGCGACACGCTGGACGACGAGACATGGCAGGAGGTCGAGGACCTCTTGCTCACCGCCGATGTAGGCGTGAGTGCAAGCAACGAGCTCGTCGACTCGTTGCGGACCAAGGCGAAGGTGCTGGGCACCCGGTCCGCCGCCGATGCCCGGGCCTTCCTTCGCGAAGGGCTCCTCGAGCTCGTCGACACCGAACTCGACCGGTCCTTGGCGACTCAACGCCCGGCCGGTGAAGGTCCGGCGATCGTGCTCGTTGTCGGTGTCAACGGCACCGGCAAGACCACGACGTGCGGCAAGATTGCCAGGCTGCTCGTTGCCGAAGGCCGCACCGTGGTGCTCGGCGCCGCCGACACGTTCAGGGCCGCCGCGGCCGACCAGCTCGAAACATGGGGACGCCGAGTGGGCGCCCAAACCGTCCGTGGCCCTGAGGGAGGCGACCCAGCATCGGTCGCGTTCGACGCAGTGAAGACCGGCATCGACCTGGGCGTCGACACGGTGCTCGTCGACACGGCCGGCCGCCTGCACACCAAAGCGGGCCTGATGGACGAGCTCGGCAAGGTCAAGCGGGTGATCGAGAAGCAGACCCTGGTCGATGAAGTGCTGCTGGTGCTCGATGCGACCACCGGGCAGAACGGTCTCGTGCAGGCGCGCGTCTTTGCTGAGGTGGTGGACATCACCGGCGTCGTCCTGACCAAGCTCGACGGCACCGCCAAGGGTGGCATCGTGATCTCTGTACAGCGCGAACTCGGCGTCCCCGTCAAGCTTGTCGGGCTTGGTGAAGGCGCGGACGATCTGGCGCCGTTCGAGCCCGAGGCGTTCGTCGACGCACTGCTCGGTTCGTAGAACCGTTACACGTACGTAACGTCGGAGGTAATGATTTCACTGCAGTGAAACAACGGAGTCCCTTGTCGGAAATCACTCTCGGCGAGCTTTCTCCCGGGCAACGCACCCCTAAGACGGTCCATGCCGGCGCTACTGAGAAGGTGAATTCATGAGATTGATCACCGCGATCGTCAAGCCGTTCAAGCTCGACGATGTTAAATCGGCGCTCGAGACCTTCGGCGTCACAGGCATGACGGTCAGCGAGGCGAATGGCTACGGTCGGCAGCGTGGGCACACCGAGGTCTACCGCGGCGCCGAGTATGAGGTGGACCTCGTACCCAAGGTCCGGATCGAGGTACTGGTCGATGAAGGCGATGTCGACGACGTCGTCGATGTCATCGTGAAGTCGGCCCAAACCGGCAAGATCGGCGACGGCAAGGTGTGGTCAACCCCTGTCGAGAACGTGGTGCGCGTTCGCACCGGCGAGCGCGGAAGCAGCGCTCTCTGAAGCCCATGACATCGCTGGACGGAGCAGAGGCGGCACGCACTCACGACGCCGCCTCTACCGCGAGCGACCGCGTGGGAGCGTCAGGGTCCGGCGCGGCGGTATCCAGCGCAGAACCTGTCGATGGCGCGGTGGTTAATGAACCGGTCCGTGACCTGGCTGCGCTGCGCGCGGAACGAACTGCGCAGGCAGATGCGTGGTTGCGCGAACTGCTCGGCGGAGCCGATGGCGTTGCCCTCGTCGCGGTCGGTGGTTACGGCCGAGGCGAACTGGGCCCTGGCAGCGACCTCGACGTGATGATGCTGCACGACGGCCGCTCCGATGTGGTGCAGATCGCGGACCAGGTCTGGTACCCGATCTGGGACGCCGGATGGCAGCTCGACCACTCGGTACGCACCGTGGCGGATGCGGTGTCGGTGGCCAACGCCGACATGAAGGCCGCACTCGGAATGCTGCACGCGCGGCACATCGCCGGGGTGCCTGATCTCACCGCCCGCCTGCGCGAACACGCATTCGGCCAATGGCGCTCGCGCGCATCGAAGCGATTGCCAGAACTCCACGACATGGTGCGCGAGCGAGCCGAACGACTCGGCGAAGTAGCGTTCCTGCTGGAACCCGATCTGAAGGAAGCACGCGGCGGACTTCGCGACGTCCACGCGCTGGAGGCGATCGCGGCGGCGTGGGTCGCAGCCGGCCCCGGACCGCCGGTACGTGCGGCATATCGCCGGCTGATCGACGTCCGCGACACGTTGCAGGAAGTCGCGGGCAGACCAACGACCCGCATGGTTGCCCAGGAACAAGAGGCGATCGCGGCTCGTCTTGGCATGGCGGACGCCGACGAGTTGCTGCGTGCCATCAGCGAAGCTGCGCGCACGGTGTCGTACGCGAGCGACGTGACGTGGCGCTCGGTCGAGGGCAGCCTGCGCCGCCGTCCGAAAGCCGAACGCAAGCCGGTCGCGGAAGGTGTCGTCGAGCAGGACGGCGAGGTGGTGCTCGCGCGCGGAGTCGATCCGACGCCGGATCCGACTCTCGTCGTGCGCGCGGCCGCTGCAGCTGCGCAGGTCGGTTTGCCGCTTTCGCCGCCGACCATCGACCTGCTCGCCAACAAGTGCCCGCCGATGCCGACCCCCTGGCCGTCGGTCGCGCGCGATGCGTTCGTCGCGTTGCTCGGTGCCGGTCGACCGGCGCTGGTGGTGTTCGAGGCGCTCGATCAGGCCGGCCTCATGACGCGACTGATTCCGGAATGGGAGAGCGTCCGCTACCGCAGGCAGCACAACCCCTTGCATCGCTACACGGTCGATCGCCATCTCGTCGAAACAGCTATCGAGGCTGCCGCGCTGACGCGTCGCGTCGCGCGGCCCGATCTGCTTTTGCTGGGCTCGTTGTTCCACGACATCGGGAAGGGAAGTGACGGCGATCATTCGATCGCGGGGGCTGCGCTGATGCCGGGGATCGCTGCACGGCTCGGCATGAACGAGCGCGACAGCGCGGTCTTGACGACTCTGGTTCGCCATCACTTGTTGCTGTCGCAGGCGGCGACCCGACGCGATCTTGACGATCCGGCTACGGTGTCCGCCGTCGCGCAGGCAGTGGGTTCGCCGCTGGTGCTCGAATTGCTGCACGCGCTGACGGAGGCCGACGCGCGGGCTACCGGCACACCGATGTGGGATGACTGGCGGGCGCGCCTTGTCGCCGATCTGGTGAGCCGGACGTCGGCCGCGCTCGCCGGTGAGGTAGTTCCACCGCCGGTCGCCGAGTTGCCGCCCGCGATACTCAAGCTCGCCGAGGTCGGTCAGCTTGCGGTGATCTCGGAAAGCACCGCTGACCACAGCCGCATCACGGTGATTGCCCCTGACCAACCCGGCCTGCTCTGGCGGTCGGCGGGGGTGCTGGCCCTGCACCGGCTAGGCGTGCGGGCAGCGTCGGCGACGTCGATCGGTCCGACAGCGGTCACCGTGTTCGACGTCGAACCGACCTACTTCTCCGAGGCCGATCCGGCGCGGATCCAAGACGACATGCGAAGGGCCATCGAGGGTGGTCTCGACGTGGCGCAAAAGCTCGCTCGCCGCGAAGCGACTGCGGCGACCCGAAAGTCGATCGCGTTGCCGCCGGCAACCGTGCTGCTGCCCGGGGGAGCGTCCGACAAGGCCACCGTGCTGGAGGTGCGGGCTCACGACCGGCCCGGCTTGCTGTTCACAGTCACCCGCGTGCTAGCCGCCGAAGGCCTCGACGTGCGATCCGCTCGCGTCGAGACGCTCGGTGCTGAGGTCGTCGACGCGTTCTACGTCACCGATCGGGGCGGTCGCCCACTCGCACCTGAACGAGCCGAAGCGGTCCGCCGGGCTGTCGAAGAAGCGCTGCGAGGCAGCGGCCCACGCGCCTGACGCCGCGTAGGTAGGCTGGCCCGCGTGTTCGACACCCTCTCCGACCGGCTCGAGTCGGTCTTCAAGACCCTGCGCGGCAAGGGTCGGTTGTCGGATGCCGACATCGACGCGACTGCTCGCGAGATCCGGATCGCGCTTCTTGAGGCTGACGTCGCACTATCGGTGGTCAGGGAGTTCATCGACGCGGTCAAGGAACGGTCGCGCGGGGCGGCGGTGTCGCAGGCGCTGAACCCGGCCCAGCAGGTCATCTCGATCGTCAACGAGGAACTCGTTCACATCCTCGGCGGCCAGACCCGACGCCTTCGCTACGCGAAGAACCCGCCGACCGTGATCATGCTCGCCGGCCTCCAGGGCTCGGGTAAAACGACGCTGGCCGGCAAGCTCGCGAAGTGGTTGTCGGGGCAGGGTCACGCTCCACTCTTGGTGGCCGCCGACCTGCAGCGGCCCAACGCGGTGCAGCAACTCCAAGTGCTCGGCAAACAAGCCGGCGTCCCGGTCTTCGCACCAGAGCCCGGCAGTGGTGTCGGCGATCCGGTCGCGGTATCGAAGGCCGCCATCGAGCATGCCAAGCGGCTCGGTCACGACATCGTGCTCGTCGACACCGCCGGCCGGCTCGGTGTCGACGCCGAGATGATGCAGCAGGCGATCGACATCCGAGATGCGGTCGACCCGAACGAGATCCTGTTCGTCGTTGACGCCATGCTCGGCCAGGACGCCGTCAACACCGCGCAGGCTTTCCTCGACGGTGTCGGCTTCGACGGCGTCGTGCTGACCAAGCTCGACGGCGACGCGCGCGGTGGCGCTGCTCTATCGGTCGCATCGCTGACCGGCCGTCAGATCATGTTCGCCAGTACCGGCGAGAAGCTCGAGGATTTCGACACGTTCCATCCCGAGCGGATGGCGTCGCGCATTCTCGGCATGGGCGACATCCTCACGCTGATCGAGCAGACGCAAAGCGCGTACGACGCCGGTGAGGCCGAGGAGACCGCGCGCAAACTCACCGAGGGTGAGCTGACGCTCGAGGATTTCCTCGAGCAGATGATGATGCTTCGCAAGATGGGTCCCATCGGCAACCTGCTCGGCATGCTGCCCGGCATGGGGCAGATGAAAGAGCAGATCGCCCAGGTCGACGACAAGGATGTTGACCGCATCGCGGCCATCATTCGCTCGATGACACCGACCGAACGCGAAGACCCGAAGATCATTAACGGCTCGCGCCGGGTGCGCATCGCGAAAGGCTCCGGTGTCACTGTCGCCGAGGTGAACAGCCTGGTCGACCGCTTCTTCGAGGCTCGCAAGATGATGAAGCAAATGGCCGGGATGGGTGGCCTTCCGGGCATGGGCGCGCGGCGCGCAACGAAGGCCGTGAAGAAAGGCAAGAAGGGGAAGGGTGGCAGGCCCGGCGGCCGCCCTGGCGGTGCACCGCCGGCGGCATTGCCGCCCGGACTCACCCGGTCGTTGCCCGGCGGTGACGGTGGCTTGGGTCTGCCTGCCCAGCTGCCACCAGGGATGAAGATGCCGGACCTTTCGAAGTTCCGGTTCCCGCCGACCGGAGGTCCGGGCGGCCCTGGCAATCAGGGTCCGGCCGGTCCGAGGCCGCGCTGAGCGCCACGACATCTGCGCCAAGCGTCAGGACATCGGCGCTGTGTGTCCGCGCCACCGTGCTGCCTGAGGCGGAACTTGGCGAGTTCTTCGTCGTCGGTGGACGGATCACGTTCGACGAGCCGATCAACAGCGACATCGAAATCGTTGCCGACCACGGGTTCGTGTTGCCCGGTCTGGTCGACGCGCATTGCCATGTCGGGTTAGCGGCAGGGGGCGGGGTGCCGCTCGAGGAGGCGCGCGCGCAGGCGATCACCGATCGCGATGTCGGTGCATTGCTGCTGCGTGATGCCGGCGTGCCGCACACCTACGAAGAGCTCGACGCCGAGCCCGATCTGCCACGCATCGTGCACGCCGGACGCCATCTTGCGCGCACTCGCCGCTACATCCGCGGATACGGCATTGAACTCGAGCCAGAGCAGTTGCCGGACGCCGCGGCGGCGCAGGCCCGCCGGTCCGGTGGGCACGGCCCACCTTGGGTAAAGTTCGTCGGTGACTGGATCGACCGCGACCTCGGTGACCTTGCACCTTGTTGGCCGGCCGATGTGCTCGCCGAGGCCGTGCGGCGCGCGCACGAGGCGGGCGCGCGGGTGGCCGTCCATGTGTTCGGTGAAGAAGGACTGCCCGATCTGATCGCGGCCGGCGTTGACTCGATCGAACATGGCACCGGCGTCGATGAGCAGACTCTCGGTGACGTCGTGCGGCGCGGCATTGCCGTCGTGCCGACCTTGGTGAACGTCGCCAACTTCGACAAGTTCGCCGACCAGGCGTCGAAGTTCCCGTTGTACGCGGCCAGAATGCGCCGGTTGCGAGGCAGTGCCAACGCGCGAATTGCGGCCGCACATGAAGCGGGGGTGCCGATCTATGTCGGTACCGACGCGGGTGGGCAGCTACCGCACGGACTCGTCGTCGACGAGATGCTGGCTTTGCGCGCGGCTGGTTTGTCGAATGCCGACGTGCTTGCGGCGGGGTCGTGGAAAGCGCGGCATTGGCTCGGCCTGCCGGGCCTGACCGAAGGTGCCCCGGCCGACTTCGTCGTCTACGACGACGACCCCAGGGCAGACTTGAACGCGTTGCGAAATCCCCGGCACATCGTCGTCCGCGGCACTGCCGTGCGTTGACGTCTACCTCGCAGTGCTGGGTGTCGTTATGACAGGGCTGCCAGGTACACCCAGGGCTGCGACGGTGCCCTCGGTGGCCGCGATGACGCGTATCGGTGCGTCCGCAAACAACTCAACGATCGCGTCGAGCTCGTCATCGGTGCGGTCAGGTGCATGGTGGAAGAGCATCAGCGACTTGGCACCCGCAGTGGTGGCGAGCCCAATCGCGTACTCGATCGCCGAATGCCCGAGGTAGGTAACGCCGGGAAATTGTGCGGCAAGGAATTGCGCGTCGTGAAAGAGCACGTCGACGTCGCGCGCGAGTTCGACGGCCGCGTGATGGTACGCGCCGAGCCCGTCCGGTCCAGCACCTTCGCCCAACGGGAAATGGTCGCCGAGGTAGGCAAGCGACCCGGCTCCGTCGGTGGCGCGGAAGCCAAATGTGCGGCCGCCCTTGTGCGGGATCTCACGGACATGGACGTCGAAGCCCTCGAGCTGACGCGGACCTTCCTCGAGAGGGTCGAAGGTCCACCCGGTCCCTAGCTGGGTCGGCCCGATCGGGAAGTGCGGCGGCGACAGTCCGCGCGCGAGGGTGCCCACCGCGTCGCCGTCGATCGCCGGCAGCAAGACATTGACCCGGTGTCCCTGGCGCGCGCCACCTTGGAAGAACGGCAAGCCGTGCACGTGATCCCAGTGCAGGTGGCTCAACATGATGGTGCCCTGGAATGGCGCGCCGTCGAGCAGGTTCGTGACCCGTCGCAAACCGGTGCCTGCGTCGATCACCAGGCTGGGCGGCTCACCATCGTGCGCGAGCGCCACGGACGACGTGTGCCCGCCGTATCGCACGAAGTCGAGGCCCGGAGCCGGCGTCGAGCCGCGCACGCCACACAAGAAGGCTCGCACGCTAGTCCTGCACCTCCGCCGACCCGGGAGTGCGGGCAAGGCGGACGCCGGCAAGCGTCTTCAGGGACACACTCGGCGGCGCTGCCTCGAGCGCGTTGAGGAATTCCTTGCCGTCGATGCGCAACAGCGTCGCATCCTGCTTGGTGGTGACAGTTGCACTGCGCGGCCTGCTGTGCAGCAGTCCAAGTTCTCCCACGTAGGAGGGCGCGTCGACGTCGGGCAACTCGACCGTAGCGCCGTTGGGGCCGATCGCCTCGATGGTTAGCGTCCCGGTGACAAGGATCCACAGCGCGTCGGCTTCGTCGCCCTCGCGGATGATGATCGTGCCGGCCGGAACCTCCTGCTCGACAGCGGCTGTTGCGAGTCGCTCGAGCACAGAGTTGCTAGCGCCAGTGAACAGATCCAAAGCGCCCAGCAACCGAACCCGCGGGGCGAGTCGTGCGACTGCCGCAGCCGATTCCCGATCGGCTTTCAGCAGTGCCGGCAGGCCGACCAGCGCCAGCAGCGGGAAGGCGAACCCGATCGCCAACAGCGTCGTATGCAGGCCGGTGGACGTGAGCAACGCAGCGCCAACGAAGCTAGCCGCGACAATGAACCCGAGGACGATTGCGTCGAACACGCCGAGGACTCGGCCGAGGACCTCGCGCGGCAGATCGCGTTGCAGTGCCGTGTAGGCGAGCACATCGACGATGATCATCCCGGCGCCCGAGATCACCTGCAGGATGAACGCCAAGACAGGGGCGTGCACTGTCGCTGTTACGGCGAAGGGCAGCGCCTGCAGCACGATGCTGCCGAGAATCACCGGGGCAAGGCGGCTGGAGCTGCCGAGCTTGTTCGCCAGACCGGCGGCAAGGACACCCCCGAGAGCCGCCCCCGCAAGCAGGTAGCTGTACCCGTTGGCGCCCGTTCCTAAGTGTTCTGAGAGTGGCACGTAGATGACGGTGCTGGCGCCGTAGACCGCCGAGTCAAGGCCGCAGAACAGGACAAGCACTAGCGCGACGCGCTCACGCCCTAGCGCCTTGATCCCGACAAGCCACTGCTTGAAGGCGTTCTCTCCGGGTGCGGCGTCGCCGGTGGCTCGAACGCGAAGCCGCGCGACGATACCCGCTGCTATCACGAAACTCGCCGCGTTCACTATGACGCCGGTCACGGGCTCGCCGGTCAGCAACAGCAGACCGCCAGCGGCGGGGCCGAGCACGACCACCAAGCTCTCGAGCGTCGAGAAGAGCCCGTTCGCGGCGGCGAGGTCCTTCTCACCGACGATCTCGGGGGTGAGTGCTCCCGACGCGGGTCGGTAGGGCGATCCGGCCGCAGCAGATATGACCCGCAGTGAGAGGAGCAGCACCAGCGGCCCGTTGGTGCCGACGACCACCGCAATGACACACATGACCGCCCCGTTTGCGAGCGCCGAGACGATCATCACGCGGGTGCGCTCGTAGCGGTCGGCCAGCACCCCGGCGTAGCCGCCGACGAGCAAGCTGGTGAGCCACCCCGCTGAGGCCATCCCCGCGAGCCATTGAGTCGAGTGCGTGCGATCCCACACGTAGACAGCGAGGACCACGGAGTACGCCCAACCTCCGAGTGCGTCGACGATGTAGGCCACGACCATGAGTCGGAAGTCCCGCTGCCGCAGTGCATCGCGGTAGCGACCACCTGTGGAGCCGGCCACGCTGCTCTCCTCGCCGTCCCGCCTGGGTACCTGCGGTCCGCAGTTTGCGTCGGGGAAGCGTTGCATACCAGCGCCTCGAGTGGTGAGTGATCCTCGATGCCGTTTTCGGCGTGCGCGGCGTACCCTTTCCGTGTCCGATCACGGAACTGGCCTTAGCCTTTGCAGCCGCCGGCCAGGCGCAGCTGCTCGAGCGAACCGTCGCTAGCCGCGTAGGCATGCCCGTGCACGGACGCCACCGGACCCTGGACCTCGTCCCATTGCTCAAGCACCGCGCCGGTCCGCGGATCGACACACGACAACGCCTCGCTCCCGCCAGCGCGCACCCACAACACCGACTCACCGGGCCACACGATGGCTCCTGGCCCGAGCTCGAGATTGTTGACGCCGCTCCCTCCGGCTCCGATGGGCCGCAGGGTGAACGCGTCGATCGCTTCGGCCGGGAGATGCGAGAGGTTCGCGAGCGTCTCCTTCTTG
>ODAK010007427.1_pt1 | contig 11004 bp, 12 predicted proteins | sample 1539591 | NCBI WGS metagenome assembly ODAK01 (sample SAMEA3539303, study PRJEB22396) | soil metagenome | biome: tundra; feature: field; material: soil | place: USA | collected 2010-05 | depth 0.15 m | reverse complement strand
CCAACATCGTCGACGTCTACATCCGCCACCTGCGCAGCAAGATCGACGACCGCTTTCCGCAGAAGCTGATCCACACGGTCAGGGGAATCGGCTACATGATCGAGGCGCCCGAAAAAGGCGTCGTCCAGAAGACCGGCACCGAGACGCAATTCGAGTCCCAGCTCTGAACCATCACGTTGTAAAGTAGTCTCCGGAGGGCCTCTTCGTCTCAGGAGAACCGTGCCGAACCGCAAGCACATCACGCGCGGCCTTCGCTTTACGCTCACCGCGGTTTATACCCTCGTATTCACCCTGCTGCTGGTAGCGGTCACACTGTTCTTCCGCCAGACGCTGTCGACCAGTCTGGAAGAACAGTCGCGAGACGATCTGGAACAGAACTGGGCCGTCGTCAAAGCCTATCTGCGCATCGTGAACGACGCCGGCCAGAAAAATTATCACGAAAAATGGGTCTACGATAACAGCGACTCGGACGAAAGCGCGGCGGTTGCCGGTGTGCAGAAGACCTACGTGATTGCCGATTCCACTGGGCACGTGATGACCGGCTCGTCGAACTACGAATCGCTCGGTATGGATAAGGCGGCCGAGATCCGTTCCGTGCTGCAAACCAACGGCGCGGTGTATAGCAACAAGACCGACTCCGATGGCACGCCCTACCTGATTCGCGCCAGTTACGTGAATGGAGAGGAAGACCCGAGCAAAAGATTCTATGTCGCGATAGGGACGTCGCTGGCGGATTCCCGTAAGGTGCTGAACAGATTCACCATCCAGGGCATAGCGTTGGTGCCGCTGGTGATCCTGACCGGCTGCATCATGGGCTGGATCTTCGCGGGCCGCGCGCTGACGCCGGTGCTCGAAGTGGCGCGCACAGCTGAACGCATCAGCGGTTCGAACCTCAGTCTTCGGATTCCCGCGCGCGGAGCGGGCGACGAGATCGATCGTCTGATCGACACGTTCAACCAGATGATCGAGCGCATCGAAATCAACTTCAACCAGGTGCGCCAGTTTTCAACCGACGTATCGCACGAACTGCGCACGCCGATCACGATCGTACGCGGGCAACTGGAAGTTGCGCTGTTTACGGCCAAGACAGTGGAGCAATACCGCGACGCCATTGTGGATTCGCTCTCCGACATCGAGCGGCTCTCGCAGATCGTGCGCGCGCTGCTGCTTTTATCGCAGGCGGAGACAGGCCAGGTGATACTGCAGAAGCAACGGCTGGATCTGGCGGAAGTCGCCGAGAACATCGTGGATCAGTTCCAGATTCCGGCGGAAGGGGCAGAGGTCACGCTGCGTTTCATCAACAACGCCGCCGGCTGCGTGGGCGATTTCGATCGTGTGCAGATCGAGCGCATGCTTTCCAATCTGCTGTCGAACGCCGTCAAGTTCACACACGCGGGCGGGGAAGTACGGGTCTCGCTCGATCGGCAGGATGACATGGCCGAAATTCGCGTGGCAGATACGGGGGAGGGAATTCCGCCTGAACATCTGCCGCACATCTTCGATCGCTTTTACAGGGTGCGCGGCGCCGGCGAACAGGTTTCTCCGGAGAAGGGTCTGGGACTGGGGCTGAGTTTCGTGGCGTGGATCGTGCGCGCGCACGGCGGCACGGTCGATGTTCAGAGCGAACCGAACAAGGGCACGACCTTCATCGTGAAATTACCGTTGCGCGGAACGGAAGGTGAGCCGGCGGAGAACGAAGGTACACGCGACTTCAGTCGCGTTTCGGAAAGTTGAAAAGCAACGCGACTGAAGTCGCGTGTACCCTTAGTCGCCGGAAACGCGGCGGCCGAACGGCGCGGCTGCCGGCACAAAGTAGTTTCGAACCTGTGCCCAGTTGGTGCGAAGCAGCGAGAGCCCCAACATGAGAACGATCGTGATTACCGAGGCGAAGATCGTCTGCCCCACGCTGAGTTGTTCCTTGATCGAACCAAACCAGCGGCCGTAAACGAGCTCGATGTGCACCCAGTAGACCAGCAGGCTGGTCATACCGAACTGCCGAACCCAACTCCACTGCTGCGCTGACGTGCGATAGTGCCAGACCCACGCAAACGCGAGCAGAATCATGATGGCGCCCAGCTTGATCAGGATCAAGGCGGGGCTGTTCAGCCAGAAATCCGGGTTGGAGTAAATCGAAAGCGACATGCTCGATACCGTGTAGGCGCTGAACGCGAGAGTTACGCCGCCCCAGCCAAGCCACTGCATCACGGTCGGGACTTCATCGGGCTTCAGAATGCGCAGAATGCTGCCGGCACTCATGCCGAAGGCTACAAACGCCGCCCAGGGAAAGAAGCCGAAGAAATCGTGATCGGGAATGATGTAGTTGCGCACAATCTCCGGCGCGGCTGCCCAGTTCATGCCCGAGATCAGAGGCGACGCCGCCGCGATCGCCACACCGAGAATCGCGCATAGCCGAATGCGCTCTTCAGTGCGGAAGACGGCCATCACGGAAAGAATCAACAGCGCGAAGCCCATGGAGTTCAGGATGTCGACGCGGAACAGATCTTTCCAGGAACTTTGATCGAAAGAAAAGAGCCAAAGTTGCAGCCTGAAGGCGAAAGCCGCGGCAAAGAGATAGCCGGAGCGCCTCAGGGAAGCGACCCAGCGAGCGCCCGAATCGACGCCTTTCTTCTGCTGGCTGTCCATCAGAAACGCAAACGTGACGCCGAGCAGGAAAAGGAAAATGGCGGGGGGCATGCCGCCGGCGAACTGCGACATGAGGTACGGGCCGCCCTGACGCAAATCCGTGCGGGTGAAAGAGTTGAAGACGTGTCCCTGCAGCATTACGAGCGCCGCGAGTCCTCTGACCCAGTCGAGATATAGAAGTCGTTGTGAGGCAGGCTTCATTGGTTTGTGTTATTGCAATGACAGTTCCAAACGTTGTGAAACTACAGTTTGGGACGCTCTTCTTTAACCCCTCTCGGATAGCTGAGTTTCAGATCGTTGTCCGAAAGGCTCTTGTTTGCCTGCATTTTCGAATAGGTGACCAGCGTGTAATCGCCGCCCGCCGAGGTGGTGAACTTCTGCTGTACTGGCAAACCGGTGGATTCCGAGATCCAGAGTTCCGCTTTCTTCAGATTTTTCAACGCTTCCGCGGACTTCGGGATGAGTACCAGATGCCACGCATTTTCGCCGCCGATCGGTTCCTGACCTGCCAGGCTGACATCGTAATGGTCTTTGAGTTCCGAACTGGACGCTCCGAACCCCAGCAGGAGGAACTGCTCCACAAGATCGCGTTTGGCGCCGATGTCGTAAATCTGGACGGTCTTCAGTTTCGGGTAATAGATACGGACATCCGAACCATCTATCGCTACAGCCTTGGCGTCTGGTGCTGAGAAATCGATGCGCATCCGAAGGCCGTGAGATTTTTCGCGCCGCGCCCATAAGGTGCCGCTGTCTCTTGCATCGTCATTGATAACGGCGGTGTGGACGTCGCGATTGATCGCGGCCCCGACCGACTTGAATTGCTGTGCCGTCTTATCCAGTCGCGCGAAAGCATTGCCCAACTCCGGAGTCTGCGCGGAGAGCGCGATCGCACAGACGATGGTAATGAAGAAGCCGCGAACCACGCCTTTTGGATGCAGGTCAGAGGCCGTTTGAGTACACGGCAAGGGGCGTTTTTTCATGGTGTCGCGAAGGCCATGTAACCCTTGATCTCCTGTTCGGAATCCAGGATCGGTTCAATGCGCGTCAGATTCTGTGTCTTGCCGGTAAGGGCGGTGAGCACCTTGCCCAGTTGCTCCAGCCGCTGATTTTCGGGGAACGACGAGACCAGTTCGGATTCAATCCAGAACACTGATTCGCCATGGCTGGGAAGCGAGGTTACCTGGCTGGCGTGCGGGATACGGGGCTGATCGCGGAACCACTGGCGCGGCGCGAAGAAGATGAAGACCGTGATCGCAGCGCACATGACGTCGTACTGCCAGACGCCCCGCTGGTAGTCCCATAGAATGAATCGCTTAACGCCCGACAACACCTTTTGAGTGTAACAGTCGGGTTTATTCGCCAAACCCGAACGGGCGGCGTTCGCCTTGGCGAACCGTAGCGCTCAGTTCGCCTACGCCATTAATGCGCGCGCGCACGGAATCGCCGGGTTTGATGCGTGCGCCTTTCGGGCAGCCGGTCGAGATGATGTCGCCGGGATACAGCGTGAAGAAGTCGCTGTGGAAGGCCACCAAATCGAGCGGGCGCGTTTTCATATTGCGTACGAAATCGCGCGAGCAGACAGTGCCATTGTGTTCAGTTATGACTTCGAGGCCCTCGATATCGGGGACCTCATCGGCGGTCACAATGACGGGACCGAAGCTGAAGAAGGTGTCGATGCTCTTGGCGCGGGTAAGATAGCGCGGATTTTTGCGGAGGACGTCCAGCGCGGTGAGGTCGAGCGTGGTGGTGAAACCGTAGATCACTTCGCGCGCTTTCGACGCAGGCACGAAGCGGCACTTGCGTCCGATGATGACGCCGAGTTCGCCTTCGGCATCCACGTCGTCTGAGACTTCGGGCGGCGGAAGCAGGATTTCACCGCCGGGCTGCAGCATGCACGACGCGGGCTTCATAAAACTGCCGGGTTCTTCGGGTTGTGCGGCGTTGATATCTTCGGCGTGCGTCTTGTAATTGAGCCCGATGCACCAGATTTTGGGCGGGATGTTGTATGGCAGACGCGGTTCAACGTCTGTCAGGGGTATCGGCCGAACACCTTTGACAGGGATCTCGCGGATATCGTTCTCAATAATCTCGAGCAGGTTATTGGGAAGGTGCAGATCGTGTTTAGTATTGATCTCAAGAACAGGCACGAGCCCCTCGGGCGTCAGCACGCCGGCGTGGTCGTTACCGGAGTAACGAAAAGTCATCAAACGCATGAGCGCTCATGATATCGAACCTGTGCAGCGTTGCCATTGGACGCCGGCGTGCCTGTTTGGGGCAGGAACTTACCGGAATGAAGGAATTCGTCACATCGTTCTCCCGATTTATGCTCAGCATGCCCGTTTTCGGCCTGCAACTCATGTCCGATCTTCTGAGGCCGGATGACCCGCCTGGACGGAAAGGTCCAGCGGTTCGGGCGCTGGATGCCGTCGCGGACTCCGCTGTCGAACAGCTCGACCCGAGCCTGCGCTCCGCGTTCCGGGCCCTCGATAACGTGCAGCGCGGGGTGACCTCGCTGGCTTTCAGTGTTCTGAGGACTCCTAACAACGTGCCCGGAGAAACCGCCCGCCCCCCTTCCGAGCGACTGCATGACTCGATCTCTTTGGATGCACAGCGATGCGGCGACGGGCTTTCACCCGCTCGAAGCCAGCGCGATCTGCGACGTGTGCGTTGTGGGAGCGGGTGTGGCCGGATTGATGACCGCTTACCTCCTGGCGCGCGAAGGGCGGTCGGTCACGGTGCTCGAAAAGGGCGAGGTGTGCGGCGGCGAAACAGCGCGGTCCACGGCGCATTTATCTTTTGCGCTCGATGATCGCTACTACGAACTGGAGCGGTTGTTCGGTGAATGCGGAGCCCGGCAGGCTTATGAGAGCCACGCGCGTGCGATCGGGATCATCGAAGAGATCGTCCGCGGCGAAGCTTTGGATTGCGAATTCACCCGTCTCGATGGCTATCTGTTTGGCGGGGACAGCGGCTCGGATGAGGAACTCCGGCGGGAGTTCGAGGCGGCAAAGCGCGCCGGCATCGGCGTCGAAATGTGCCGCACTCCGGCGACGGGGACGAGCCTGCGTTTTCCCGATCAGGGGCAACTGGACCCGGTCCGGTTTACCCGTCGTCTGGCGGCGGCGATTCAGCGATTGGGTGGCCGGATCTGCACCGGGACGCAGGTTGCGAAGGTGGTGGGCGGTTCGCGGCCGTTGGTCCGCACATCCAGCGGACTGACCGTGCAGGCTCAGGCGGTGGTGGTCGCGACCAACTCACCCATCGACGACAATCTGACGATTCATGCGAGGCAGGCACCGTATCGCACGTACGCTATTGCCGCTTCAGTGCCGTGGGAAGCGGTGCCCCGGGCGCTCTACTGGGACACGCTCGATCCTTATCACTATGTCCGGCTGAAGAGCGCTTTCACCCCTGATCGTGCGGAGGGTAACGATGTGCTGATCGTCGGCGGAGAAGATCATCGGCCCGGTCAGAGTGGAGATGAGAACGGTCATTTTGAGGCGCTGGAACAGTGGACGAGGCAGCGTTTTCCGATAGGTCTGGTGGTCCAGCGATGGTCGGGGATGGTCTTCGAGCCTGCCGATAGGTCTGGCGTTTATCGGGCGCGACAATGTGGAGCAGAACGTTTACATTGCGACGGGCGATTCCGGGCATGGCATGACGCACGGCGCCATTGCCGGGATGCTGCTGACGGACCTGATTGCGGGCCGCGGGAACCCGTGGGAGGGCTTGTACGATCCGCGTCGCGTAACAGCTCGGGCGGCTTCGGACTATGTCGCCGACAATTCGGATGTGGTCGCGAATCTGGCGAAGTGGCTCACGCCGGGCGAAGTGTCGGACAAAGCGGAGATCGCCTCGGGCACTGGCGCGGTGATTCGCAGCGGACTGGCGAAGCATGCGGTTTATCGTGATGTGGCGGGAAAGCTCCACGAATTGTCGGCGGTCTGTCCGCATCTCGGGTGTATCGTGGCCTTTAATCAGTCGGAGCATAGCTGGGATTGTCCGTGTCACGGTTCGCGATTCGATGTCGACGGGGCGCTGCTGAGAGGACCGGCGACGCGGAACCTGGAAGCGATTAAGTGAATGCGCGGAGAATGGTTCCCGGTGGGCCTCGTGGCACAATAAAGACATATGAGCGCTCCGATCGCCAGTGGTCCCGTCGAACTGTTTTCACGTGTGGACAACGAGACTGTTGAGCAGGCCGCGTTACGGGCGGGCGTGATCACGACCACCCTGGACAGCGTCATTAACTGGGGCCGCAAGAATTCCATCTGGCCCATGGCCTTCGGGCTCGCCTGCTGCGCGATCGAAATGATGTCGATGAGCGCCTCGCGCTTCGATATCTCGCGGTTCGGCGCGGAAGTGTTTCGCGGTTCACCGCGGCAGAGCGATTTGATGATCATCGCCGGACGGGTCTCGAACAAGATGGCGCCGGTCATCCGTCACCTGTATCAGCAGATGCCGGAACCGCGCTGGGTGATCTCGATGGGGGCTTGCGCAACGTCGACGGGCGTATTCAATAACTATGCGCTGGTGCCGGTGAATCAGGTGATTCCGGTGGATGTATTCGTGCCCGGATGCCCGCCTCGCCCGGAGCAACTGATCCACGCGATCATGATGCTGCAGGAGAAAATCGGCGGTTCGAGCGGTGCGTTCAAACAGGCTTTGAACCTGGCTTAGGTACGGCGTCGAGAAGAGTCTCGACGCGGCACGCACGAGTGCGTGCGCCACAGTTAACCCTGGACGCCGGCAGTTGCTGCAGGCAGTTCGCGGCGGACGGCATCCAGCACACCGTTTACAAAGTGCACCGACTCTTCGCCTGAGAAGCGGCGCGCGAGTTCCAGCGCTTCATCGATAATAACTGCAGGCGGTGTCTCCGTCCGCAGCATTTCGAAAACAGCGATCCGCAGGATATTGCGATCGACCACGGGCATGCGCTCCAGACGCCAGTGCGAGGCGTTGCGCGTGATGCGTTCGTCGATACCCTTCAGTTCTTCGATCACTCCACGCAGCAGCACTTCGGCGAATTCATCCTGATGCGGCGTCCCGACAGTGTCTTCACTGACGAGCAGCGAACTGTAGTAACCCCGGATGATCTCTTCCGGAGCCGTGCGGCGCTGGTCCCATTGAAACAGCATTTGAAGCGCCTGCTGCCGCGCGCGATGTCTGGCCATTAAGTGCGAACCCTTAGTTTATGCAAAAGGTTCGCCATCTCGATCGCAGTCAGCGCCGCTTCGAAGCCTTTATTGCCGCTCTTGCCTCCCGCGCGGTCGATGGCCTGCTGTTCGGTGTTGGTCGTAAGAAGTCCAAACGCCATCGGGATGCCGGTTTCGGCGGAGGCGTCCGCGATTCCGCGCGCAGCTTCTCCGGCGACGTAATCGAAGTGCGGCGTGTCTCCCTTAATGACGGCGCCGAGGCAGATGATGGCGTCGGGCCGCTTGTGAACCGCAATGGTCCGGACCGTGATCGGCAGTTCCCACGCCCCGGGCACGCGTACGATTTCGATCTGTTCCAGCGTCGCGCCGCGCTGCGTCAGCGCTTCAATCGCGCCGGTCAGCAGCGGCTCGGTGACGAAGCTGTTGAAACGGCTGACGACGATCGCGAAACGCAGCCCTTCTGCGCTTAACTCGCTGTCGAAAGTCTGGTTGGTGGCTTCGCTCATTTGCTCAAATCGTTCATCGGCCTGTAAATACTGCTCTCCGTTTTTCCAGAAATGCTGTCGTGCCTTCGCGACGGTCTTCCGACGCGGCGGTCAACCCAAACGCCATCGATTCGAAGCGCAGCCCGGCATCGAGCCCGCCATCGAGCCCTGCGTCCACCGCTTCCATCGTCAGTCCCACAGCGAGCGGGCCATTGGCGATCACTTTCAAGGCCCATTGTTTCGCGGCTGCGATCAATTGCTCCTGCGGTGCAATCGCGTTTACGAGTCCGATGCGATGCGCTTCCTCTGCGTCGATCGGCTCGCCCGAGAGCAGCAGCTCAAGAGCGCGTCCCCGTCCGACCAACCGCGGCAAACGCTGTGTCGCGCCATAGCCAGGCACGATTCCGAGTTTTACTTCTGGCTGCCCCAGCTTCGCGTTGGGCGATGCGATGCGAATGGTGCAGCACATCGCAAGTTCCAGACCGCCGCCCAGCGCATAACCATTGATCGCCGCCACAGACGGTTTGCGCAGAGTTTCGAGAGAACGGAAAATATGCTGCCCGCGCTGTGAAATTCGCTCGGCTTCCATAGGGTCGACACTGGCGATCTCGCCGATATCCGCCCCCGCGATGAAAGCTTTTTCGCCCGCGCCGGTGAGGATGAGAGCTTTGATCGAAACGTTGTCGCGCGCGATGCGAAACGCCTCGCCAAGCTCCGAAATCACCGTCTGATTCAGTGCATTCAGCTTAGCGGGACGGTTGACGGTTATAAGCGCAAGCCCATCCGCATCCGGCTCGAAAGAGAGGAACTGAAAGGACATATGGGATAATCGGGGTTTCAGCCCCATCTTACCGCATGGTCCCCGAATTCATACGGAATTTCTCTATTATTGCGCACATCGACCACGGCAAAAGCACACTGGCGGACCGTCTTCTGGAAACAACAGGAGCCCTCTCCCAGCGTGAAATGATGGCGCAGGTGCTCGACACCATGGATTTGGAACGCGAGCGCGGCATCACGATCAAAGCCCACGCCGTGCGTCTTGATTACAAGGCCGACGACGGCAACTGGTATCAGTTGAATCTCATCGACACGCCCGGTCACGTGGACTTCTCCTATGAAGTTTCACGCAGTCTGCAGGCGTGCGAAGGCGCGCTCCTCGTTGTGGATGCTTCGCAGGGCGTGGAAGCGCAGACGCTCGCCAATACTTATCTGGCGCTGCACCATAATCTCGAAATTATTCCGGTTATCAATAAAATCGACTTGCCTGCCGCGGAGCCGGAACGGATTCGCGAACAGATCGAAGACGTGATCGGCCTCGACGCAAGTGATGCTATTCTCGTGAGCGCGAAGCAGGGCATCGGCATTCACGAAACCCTGGAAGCGATCGTGAAGCGCGTGCCGCCGCCGCGCGGAAATCCGGACGCTCCGCTGCGCGCGCTCATTTTCGATTCGTGGTTCGATCCGTATCGCGGCGTCATTATTCTGGCCCGTATCCTGGACGGCAAAATCGCGATGAACCAGAAGATCAAACTCTGGTCGAATGGCGAGCAGTTCGATGTGGAAGGCCTGGGCTACCAGTCGCCCAAGGCGATCCCGCTGCCGGAGTTGTGTGCCGGTGAAGTGGGCTACATCTACGCCAACATAAAGAACGTCGGGGATGCGAAGATCGGCGACACGATCACAGATGCCGTGAATCCAGCCCTGGAACCACTGCCCGGCTTCGAAGAGATCAAGCCGATGGTGTTTGCGGGTCTCTATCCGGTGGAATCGCACGAGCACGGGCTGCTGCGCGATGCGCTCGAAAAGCTGCGGCTGAACGACAGTGCCATGAGCTTCGAACCCGAGAATTCCGTCGCGCTCGGCTTCGGCTTCCGCTGCGGCTTTCTTGGCCTGCTGCATCTGGAAATCGTGCAGGAGCGGCTGGAGCGCGAGTTCAATATCGATCTCATCACCACCGCGCCTGGTGTGCGTTACCGCATCACGAATACCAAGGGTGAGATCCTGCAGGTGGATAACCCGACCAAGTTCCCCAACCCGACCGAGATCGAGAAGATCGAAGAACCGATCATCGACGCGACGGTCATTACGCGCGAGGAATACATCGGCGGCATTCTGGCACTGATGGAAGACAAGCGCGGGGTGCAGAAGAAATTCGAATACATCGGGTCGGGGCGAGTGATGCTGCTCTACGAGATGCCGCTCAACGAAATCGTGCTCGATTTCTACGACCGGCTGAAGAGCGCGTCGCGCGGTTATGCCTCGCTCGATTACCATTTGGCGGGCTTCCGTGTTTCGCCGATGGTGCGTCTGGATGTGCTGATTGCGGGCGAGCCGGTGGATGCGCTTTCGATGATCGTGCATCGTGACTTCGCCTATGAGCGCGGCAAGATCCTGATCGAGCGGATGCGCAAGCTGATTCCGCGGCAGATGTTCGAAATTGCCTTGCAGGCCGCGATCGGGTCGAAGATCATCGCGCGCGAGACGATCGCGGCGATGCGTAAGAACGTGATTGCCAAGTGCTACGGCGGTGACATCAGCCGCAAACGCAAACTTCTGGAGAAGCAGAAGGAAGGCAAAAAGCGAATGAAGCGCGTGGGCCGCGTCGATATTCCGCAGGAAGCATTTCTCGCGGTTCTCAAGGTCAGCGAGAGCGGACCGGACGACTAACCCGCATTTCTCACACTGGATGTCTGGGTTGGGAAAAACGAGCGTGGAAG
>ODAK010007425.1_pt1 | contig 11006 bp, 10 predicted proteins | sample 1539591 | NCBI WGS metagenome assembly ODAK01 (sample SAMEA3539303, study PRJEB22396) | soil metagenome | biome: tundra; feature: field; material: soil | place: USA | collected 2010-05 | depth 0.15 m | reverse complement strand
CTCTATTGTTTTGTTGGGGTTAGCGGGAAGATCTCTGCAAAATATTCAATCGATGGGAGTTAGATATCAAAATAGTGAAAACGTTGAGGTTAGCGACACAACAGCAGATTGCCACGTCGCTGCGCTTCTCGCAATGACAAGAGAGTGCGTGATCGGTGCTGGCGTCCCTCTTGGCTGGCCGCGATGTTCTTGTGTTCCCTATTTCTAGAATAGCAATTCGGAGAGGGTAAACCGGACACTTTTCCGGAACTTATATCTCGAGTGGGGCCATGGAGATCGCGGAATTTCAAGACCTTTTGTGACTTGACAGAAAATTTGGTGGACGCGATTACCCGGCAGCTAAGTCGCTTCGATGAGAGTCCTGTCGCGGTCCCGAATGCCGCTTTACCCAAAATGAACTCGAGCTCGTGTTACGAGGAGCGGACTTCCGTGGCGGCGACTCGAGGGGGGGCGCCGTTTTCGCTGGCGTACATGGCGTCGATCTGGTCGCGGAACTTCGCCTCTAAATGGCGGCGGCGGAGTTTCATGCTGGCGGTCATGGTGCCGTCCGCTACGCTGATTTCTGTCGGCAGGATGAGCAGCTTTTTCATTTTCTCGTACTGGGCAAGTTTGCCATTCACCTGCTCGACGATCTGGGTGTACATCTCGACGACACGGGGATCGGTGCACAACTGATCGCGGCCTTCGTAGATGACGCTGTTTTTCTTCGCCCATTCTTCCAGGAGCGCGAAGTTAGGGAGGATCATGACCGCCGGGAAGCGACGCTTCTCGCCGACCAAGGCAGCTTCGGCCACCATGGGATTCACTTTGAGTGATCCCTCGATGGGTTGCGGCGCGATGAATTTGCCGCCTGACGTCTTGATGAGATCCTTCTTGCGGTCGGTGATTGAGAGATATCCCTCGGCGTCGAGATTACCCACGTCGCCGGTTTTGAACCAGTCGCCTTCGAAGGCTTCGGCGGTGGCGGTGGAAAGGTTCCAGTAGCCCTTGAAGACGGACGGGCCACGGACGAGGATCTCGCCATCGGAGGCGACCCGGACTTCGAGATTCTTGAGAATGGGCCCGACCGAGCCGAGGCGATGCTGCTGAGGATTGTTGAGCGCAATCACGGGAGAGGTTTCGGTGAGTCCGTAGCCTTCATGAATGCGGATGCCGATGCGTGCGTACCATTCCGCAAGTTCGCGGCCGAGTGGCGCACCGCCGGAGATGAAGTACTTCACCTAGCCGCCCATGGCTTCGCGCACCTTGGAGAAAAGCAACTTGTTGGCGAGTTTCCAGGAGATTGCAGTGGGAGTCTTCCCTACTAAAACTTCCGCCTGATGAGCGGCGCCGACCTGCATGGCCCAGTCATAAACCTTGCGTTTGAAGCCTTCGGCGGCTTTGCCTTTCACGGTGCTCGCCACTTTCTCGTAGACGCGCGGCACGGCGACGAAGACGGTCGGATGGATCTCGCGCATCATGGCGGTGATCATGTCAACGTTGGGGCAATAGGCCATCATGACGCCCTGGTTCATCATGGCGTAATCGAGATGACGGGCGGTGATGTGAGAGAGCGGCAGAAACGAAATCAGGCGCTCCTGTCCCTGGGAGAGCGGGAAATTGTCGAGCGAGTGCGAAAGGTTCGCCGCCATGTTGCCATGAGTGATCACGGCGCCCTTCGAGTTGCCAGTGGTTCCCGAGGTATAGACGAGGGTTGCGAGGTCGTCGGGCTTGATCGACTTGGCGAGGGCATCGAAGGCATCGTCGCGTCCTTCGGGGCCGTCTGCCATGATGGCTTCCATGGGGTCGGCTTCGGGAGGGATGACTTCGTCCATCATGACGATGCGTTCCAGCGGAGTGTTATCGCGGATCGCCTGGATTTTTTTCAACTGGGTACGACTGGAGAGGAAGATGACCCTGGTTCCGGAGTCGCGCAGCAGGAACGCAACCTGATCGGGAGTGAGGGTGGTGTAGATGGGGACGACGACGGCACCGATGGCAAGCGCAGCATAATCGGCGATCGCCCACTCGGGACGGTTCTCGCTGAGAATCGCAACGCGATCCCCTTTCGCGATGCCCCATATCTGGAGGGCTTTCGCGGTAGCGGCAACCTTGCGATAGAGTTCGCGCGAGGAGAGGTTGATCCAAGTAGAACCCTGGCGGTAGGTCATCACGCGAGGCAGGTCACGATCCACGACCGCGAAGAACACGTCATTGATCGTACGAAGGTCGGTAGCCACGGTCACTTCTCCAATCCCTTTAAGATGACGTCGCAAACGTGTTCAGCTGCATGGGAGAGGGGGTAATCCTCTCCGCTGAGCACCCACGAGGTCACCATTTCATCAAGAGAGCCGAAGAAGCAGTTCGCCGCAACTTTGTCCGAGAGGTCGGCCCGGAAGGTCCCATCCTGTTGACCGCGACGAATCGCCTCGCGCACCAGCGCGAAATACTCGACCATGTGATGGTGGGAGAATTCTTCCAGAAATCGCGTGCTTTGGCGCAATTCCATTTGAAAGACGATGGCGGCGTTCCGATTTGAACCCATCGCTTCAAGATGTAAAAAGGCGAGGCGGCGCAGTTGCTGCTCGGGCGAATCGATTTTCGCGAGTTCAATTTTCGCGTGACGCATGAAACCGTCGAAGGCTGCGTTGATAGCCTTCATGAGGATTTCTTCTTTGCTCTTGAAGTAGAGATAGACGGTACCGTCGGCGACATCGGCACGTGCGGCGATGTCGGAGATGCGCGCGGTGAAGAAACCCTTCTCGGCGATAACGGCGATCGCGGCGTCGAGGATGCGCTGGTACTTGTCGGAGGGGCGTGCGGGCGCAGGATTGCCCGCATCCGGTGGACTGGAAACACCGCCTGGTGATTGCGATTCGCGTTTCGGCACGAGCCCTGTAAGCCCTCTATTTACTGGATGAGCACCCTGAGCGGGTGGGTCTCCGCCGGATTCCCATCCGGCGACAAGTGCCGATCACTCTAAACTGAATTGGTATTCAGTTGCAATGGAAACTCGCGCCCCCGGGTTACTTTGTCGCCGCCGGGGCCATCTTTTCGAGTTGCGCCACCTGTTGCTTCATGAGGTCGGCATTCGGGCCCGGGGGTGTGTAGGTGAGGCAGCTACGGAGATGGGTGAGGGCTCCGGCGTAATCGCCGCGGGAGGCCAGGATCACCGCCAGCAGTTGCTCAGTGTTAGGGGCGAGGTGGCTGGGATCCATGGCGAGCGAGGTAGTTGCGCTCTTTTCGGCGACGTCTTTGTGGCCGAGATTGAAGTTGGCGGCGGCGTCAAAATACCAGATCTGCGGTGTGCCTTCGGGATTCAGTTGCAGCGCATGGGTGGTGGCATCGGAGACCTCTTGCCACTTCTTCTGCTGGGCAGCGAGCAGGGCAATGTGCTCATACACCGGAAAGTATTGCGGGTCGGCGGCTGCTGCCTTGGTGAAGGCGTCATAGGCATCGGCAGGCTTCTGGGCTTCTTCCATCTTGCCGAGCTGATACCAGGCCTCGGCGAACTGCGGATAGGTCTTAGCGGCTTTTTCGAGATCCTTCTGAGCACTGTCGGCATGACCTTCACTGGCTTCGGAACGGGCCTTCTCGAAGGCCTTGCGCGCGTCTTTTGGAGCGGCGGCCGTGGTTGCACTGTGCGCTAAGCCGATGGACGTTTCGTTCGCACTGAGCGTAATGGTACCGATGTCGGGGTCATCCATCATGGAGCGATTGGCGATGGTGAGCATGGTGGATTTGAAGCCTTCGAGGTTGGCTTGCACCTTGCAGCCGATGAGTTGTGCCGGGATCATCGGTTTGGAGCCGGGCTTTCCGGGCGAGACTTCACTCGCGACTGGAGTGGCTTCAATGCGGAAACTTCCGCCGAGATCGGCTTGGGTGTTGTAGCGGGGCTTGCCATTGCAAAGCACGACGACGGGAACGGGATCCCAAGGCAACGTGCCCCCGGACATAACGACCTTGCCGGAAAAGGTGAGGCTGCCATGCTGGTGACCAGACACTTGATCCCAATTGGCGTTCTTGCCGAAGCCGCTGGTGGTTTGGGGATCGCCGCCGGCCGTACCGGTCTGTGCCACGCTCAGACCGCAGAGAATCAGAGCAAACAAGAGTGTTACGAAAGAAATATAAGTGCGACGCATCACAGCCTCCTAAGACGCAGGAATTATATCTCTGGAAATGGCGGGAGAGCTGTGACGGCAAAGAGGTGGGGTTTGGTGAGATCGGTTTTTGCTTGCGATTCTTGGAGGAAGCGAAGTATGGTGAGTCTCCCCATCCCAGTTAGAATCCGGCCCCCAAACTTCCACGGATGAGCAGTAAGACAGGAAAGTGCACATGCTCAATTCCACGGCCGACGAAGTGAAATGGAATTACATGCCACTGGTGTACGAGGTCGACCCTAACTGATGGAACTCCTTTTAGTTTCACTCCTGCTGATTGTGCTCGGTCTCTACTTCTACTCGGCTGGCGCGACGGGCCGAGACTTGACGAAGAAAGCGCAACCATTTCTCGATAGCCTTTTCGGCCTCGACAAACACGATCGGAAGCCGTAGTGCCCTACTCGCCCATGACCTTCACAATGACACGCTTGCGGCGGCGGCCATCAAATTCAGCGTAAAAGACACGCTGCCAGGTGCCGAAGTCGAGCTTGCCTTGGGTCACCGGCAGAATTACTTCGTGGTGGATGAGCAGCGCTTTGAGGTGGGAGTCGCCGTTGTCTTCGCCGGTCTGGTGGTGCTGGTAATCCTGCTTGAAAGGCGCCAACTTTTCGAGCCAGGCGTCGATATCGTGGATCAAACCTTCCTCGTTGTCGTTCACATAAATACCGGCAGTGATGTGCATGGCGGAGACGAGAATCATGCCGTCTTTGACGCCGCTGCGTTTGAGGATTTCCTCGATCTGCGGGGTGATATGGATGTATTCCCGATGTTGTTTGGTTTCGAAATGCAGGTACTCGGTATGAAATTTCATCGTCTGTCCTTTGGGCCTACAAGGTAACATTCTAAGAGAAGTTGACCCATGCGGCCCCTTATCCAGTGCGCGTTTTCAGCGGCTTTGCGAGTTGTTGCAGCAACCGGCTTGGTGCTGCTGGCGATGACCGGAATTTGTGCGGAGGCGCAAGCGCCAAAATCGCCGAAGGGGATCGCTTCGTTGCCACCGGTTGAAGATTCACCGATTTATTGCGCGGCGGTGAGCCGCGGGGTAGAACATGGCGAGGTGCTGAAGAAATTCTGTGAATGGGCGCTGTCACTGAATGAACGGCTGCCGAATATCCTGAGCGAACAGAAGACCTCGCGTTTCGTGGAGGTACGGGACAAACAGTACCGGGCGCGGGATTCGGTGACGGCGAACGTGAGCTACGAGAATGGCGAGGTGCGCTATTCGGACGTGCGGGTGAATGGAAAGGCGATCAAGGGATCGATCGAGCATACCGGCGGCACGTGGTCGACGGGCGAGTACGGGACGGACATCGAGGCGCTGTTCGTTCTCGAGCAGAAGTTCGAGATGTCATTTTTGAAGATCGATAACGATCAATATAAAGGCGCGCTGGTGTTCCAGCAGACGATCACGCAGGACGATAACCGCTCGTGGGAATTGAGGTATGGCAAGGACCTGAGCGAAAAGACCTTGTTCCCGGGATTCACGACGCGCATCTGGCTCGATCCGACGAACGCGCGGCTGCTGCACATGGAAAAAGAGACTGCGGAGATGGACAAGAAGTTTCCGATCCGCTTTGTAGAGAAACTGACGACGTATGCTGATACGCCGCTGGGGGATGGGACGTCATTCATCCTGCCGATAGAGTGCGTGACGATCAACTGCGAGGCAGAGGGCAAGAAACATTGCACCCTCAACGACCTGACATTTTCGCACTGGAGAAAATTCGGGGCGGCGCACCGCATCGTGACGGAGCCAACTGGGCAGCAGTGAAACCCGACCGGATAATCCGCCTGGAGAAAGAGCTTTTGATTCTGAGACGAATTCCTTTTCTATATTGTGCGGTATGGATTGCCACTGGATGTGGGTTCGCGCAACATGATCCGGCGCCGCAAGCGAGTTCCACAAAGAGCAGCTACTGCGCCAGTGTGGTGGGTGGGTTGCGACATGCGGAGGCACTCGAAAGCTTTTGTGGCTGGGTGCTGTCGTTCGACACGCGGTTGCCGAACATCATTGGGAACCAGGAGACGCACCGCTACCGGTTGGGACACGGCAAAGATCACGAGTTGATCGACACGGTGAGCGCGCGGGTGGCATACATTGAGGGGCGCCCGCGGGTGAGCGACCTGGCGATCAATCACGTCAGCGTTCAGCAGGAGGACGATCTTCCGGAGAATGCGCCGCTGCACGGCGCGGCATCGTATGGCGACTATGGCAGCGATTTGCGACTACTGTTTGGGAGCCACACGATTACACACTTCTCGTTCGCGAGCGAGAACGTGGTGCATGGGATGCCGGTGCTGGTGTTCGATTACGAAGTGCGCGAGGGAGACAATCACCGGTGGGCGATGAAAGCACGCGAGAAAACAGGAGCGCCCCTACAGACCGTTTTTCCGGCCTATCAGGGCAGGATCCTGCTCGATGCGAAGAGCTTTGCGTTGATCCGATTCGAGCGCGAGACAACGAAAGTGGAGAAACATTTTCCCTTGCGATTCGGCAGCAACCAGGTCGATTACAAGTTGCTGCCGCTCGGCGATGGAACTTCCTTCGATCTGCCGGTGGCAAGCGCGGTGACGTTCTGTCACGACGACAAGCACCGCAGATGTGAGATCAATGAGACGAAGTACGAGAACTGGCTGAAGTTCGGCGCGAAGACTCGCATCCTGACCAACATGGACCAAAACTAAGGACGGTCTCGCGACCGTCCTCTTTTCTTCGATACTATCCAGCCACTACTTGGCGGCTTGTTTCGCGATGATCTGGTCCTGGATCTTGGTATAGGTGGCGGCGGGTACGATCTTCTTGGTCTTGAGTTCGGTCTTCGTCTTGTACGGCCGGCCGTCGATGATCTTCTGCGAATAGGTCTTGCCGATACCGGGCAGAGCTTCGAGCTCGTCCTTGGTCGCGGTGTTGATGTCGATCTTGGCGGCGGCAGCGTCGGCCTTGGCGGAAGCAGCAGTGCTGCTCTTGGCGGGAGCAGTGGCGGCTTGGGAGAACGCAAAGGATGCAGTGATTAGTACGACCAGGAGAAGCGAAATCCGGGTGAGACTCTTCTTCATGCGACACCTCGTGGGAGATTGAACTGCAGACGTAAGTGGCGGGTAAGATGGTACTCCAGTGCGCAGCGTTGGCCAACTCCTTGGGAGAAAAAGCGCGGCCGCAGCCGCGCAATTCCTGAGGATCCCAAATATTAGCGCAGGCTTTCTTCGACCTCGTTGAGCCAATCGGGGCGCTTGAGTACCTCGCGCGGCTTCGGGCCATCCGCCGCCCCAACGATGCCATCCTGCTCCATGAGATCGATGAGGTGGGCCGCCCGCCCGTAGCCGATGCGCAGACGACGTTGCAGCAGCGAGGTAGAAGCCTTGCCGAATTCCAACACTAGCTTGACTCCATCCTGATACAAGGGATCGCTTTCGACATCGCCGCCATCGCCGCTTCCGCCCTCGCCCATGATGCTGTTGCCTTCTTCCTTGGGCGCTTGCAGGAACTTGTCTTCGTACTGCGCGGTGGCTTGGGCTTTCCAGAATTCGACGACGCCTTCGATTTCCTTCTCGGTGACGAACGGTGCATGCACGCGCTGGACGCGGGCAGAACCGGAAGGCAGGTAGAGCATGTCACCGCGTCCGAGGAGTTGCTCGGCGCCGTTGCCATCGAGAATCGTTCGAGAATCGATCTTGGTCGCCACGCGGAAGCTCATACGTGACGGGAAGTTCGCCTTGATCAATCCGGTGATGACGTCGACCGACGGGCGCTGGGTGGCGAGCACGAGGTGAATACCGACGGCGCGGGCCATCTGCGCCAGGCGGGTGATGGACTCTTCGACATTGGCCCCATCGAGCATCATGAGGTCGGCCAACTCGTCGATTATGATGACGATGTACGGCAGCGGCTTGTGCTCGGTGGTTCCCTCTTCGAAGAGGCTCGGAGTGTCGTTGCCCTCGAAAAGCTTGTTGTACTGGTCGATGTTACGCACGCCCTTTTCCGCGAGCACCTTGAGGCGGCGTTCCATCTCACGTACGGCGTTGCGGAGCGCGTTGGACGCCAGCTTGGGTTCGGTGATGATGGGCGTATAGAGGTGCGGGACGCCTTCGTAGTTGCCGAGTTCGAGGCGCTTGGGGTCAACAAGGATCAAGCGAACCTGGTCGGGCGTGGCCTTGTAGAGCACCGACATGATGAAGGCGTTGATCGCTACCGATTTACCGGAACCGGTGGAACCGGCGATGAGGAGGTGCGGCATGGAGTTGAGCTCGGCACAAACGATGCGGCCGTTGATGTCTTTGCCGAGCGCCAGGGTCGTCTTGCTCTTACCACCGATGAACTCGTTGGACTCGACCACCTCGCGCAGGAAGATGGTTTCGCGCTTGTGGTTCGGCACCTGGATGCCGACGGTACTCTTGCCGGCCATGCGCTCGATGAGAATGCTCTCAGCTTTGAGCGCAAGGCAGAGGTCTTCAGAAAGATTGGTAATGCGGCTGTACTTGATGCCGGCTTCGGGCTTGAACTCGAAGGTGGTCACGACGGGGCCGGGGTTGATCTGCGTGATCTGGCCGTGCACACCGAATTCGGAACACTTCTCGACCAGCACCTGCGCCAGTTCCTTGAGATCGTCTTCGTCCACTTGCTGATGTTCCTCGGGACGGCGCAAGAGTGCGGACGATGGCAGCTTGTATCCGCCGGCGATCTTCGGCATGGTGGTCTTGGCCTTGCGCTCGGCGTCGGCCCGAGAGGCGACGGCGATCTCTTCTTCGTTGGAGAGTTCTTCGTCAAAGGGAACGGCAGGCGTGTTGGCCGCCGAAACAGGTCTCGCTGCCGGCGATTCGACGATTCCCTCTTCCTCCATCATTTTTTCGATGCCTGACTTGGTTCGCGGCTGTGGAGTGGTAACCGGTGGCTGCCGTACCAGCGGGACCGCCGCAGGTTCATCGGCGCGCCCCTTGGCGGGCACGAGTTGCGCGGTAACCACGGTCTTTTGTTCGCGCTTCTTGGCGAGTGCTTCGGCGGCTTTCTGCTTCTCGCGCTCTTTCTTCCAATCTTCGAAGCGGTCCCACCAGGCGTAGGCGAAAGCGAATCGCGTTTCAGACCAGATGCGGAGTTGGCCGATGGAGAAGGCCGTCGAGAGATAGGTCGCGGTGACGATGGCTGCGACGCAAACCAGGTAAGCGCCGGCAAGGTTCAGGTAATGAATCAAGGCGTCGGCGACGATGCGGCCGAGCAAGCCTTCGATCCCCGCACCCTTAGCCCAGTGCCAATGCCAGGGCAACAATCCGAGGAAGGCGCTGAGGAAGACGACCATGCCGATGGCGCCAGAAAATTTCGGCAGAGGCGACTCGATGTTGCGGGAGCGAAACCATCGCAGTGCGAACATCGCGAGAAAGATCGGAACGAGGAAGACGGAGATGCCGATGGTTTGGAGGAACAGGTCGGCGAACAATGCGCCGGCAATGCCGATCCAGTTGGCGATTTCGCGGCCGCCCTGCGCCGACGACGAAGTGTTCATCGACGGATCGGCTGGCGAATACGAGACCAGCGAGAGCGCCAGCAGAATTGAGGAAAGAAAAATCAGTAGGCCGACGAGTTCATTCAGCCGCTTGTTGTTGGTCGGAGTGGTCGCACGGACAAGAAACGTCATTTTTTGAGTCGGCATTCCGTCGAGACAGTCGCAGGGAGCTCACAAACACACGACATCGCAGCGCCCCACGCGCGCGTCGCCTGCATTCAGAGTTCGTCTTTCGGGAATACCCGAAGTTCCACCAGAGCGATTCTGATTATCCCAGAAAAAGCTGAGGAAACAAGTGGCGAGGGTGGATATTCTGGTACACCGATGGACGTGGGCGGTTCCCGGTTGGGCACTGTCCTAATTCGCCCGAAGAAAGGCTTGCCAACGGACGTCCGGGGATGATCGGAATTCGTGTCGCGATTGGTCTCAGCGATACTTCAGCGCGAGTATGAGCACTCCCGCAGCGATCAGGATTCCTCCGCTGACGTAGCCGATGTGTTGCTGGGTTTGCGGGTTCGTCAGGCGCCGGCCCATGGATCGTGCCATGTAGGCGTAGAGCGAGGCGTTGATCATCGCCATGAGGTCGAAGGTGGCGATGTAGATGGCGCCCTGGTAGACGAAGGATTGCGCCGTCGCGATGAACTGCGGCACGAAGGCTACAAAAAACAAGATCAACTTGGGATTCGTCACCGTGACGGTGAAGGCCGCGGTGAAGCGTGCAGCGGCGCTGCGAGTGGCCGTCTCGGAGCCGAATTCGAGTTGGCGGCTGCGGCTGCGCGCTGCGACTACGGATCTCACACCGAGATAGACCAGGTAGAGGCCGCCGATGATCTTCATGATCGTGAAGGCAGTGGCCGAGGCGCGCAGGACGGCACCGGCCCCGGCGAGGGAGAGGCTCATGGCGACGAGATCGCCTGCGCCTACGCCGAGAACGGTGCTCCAGGCGTGACGCTTGTGATGAGCAAGGGCATCGGCGATCACCATGAACACAGTGGGGCCGGGGCTGCAAATAACAATGGCGCTCGCGAGAACGAACGCCATGTACAGGTGAGTCGACATCCTGGAGATTTTACTTCGCTGCCAGCATAGCAACCGAGTCGATGTGTACCGCGCCGCTGCTGGTCATGGAGCCTTTCACTTCGACGTGATGGCCGAGATGATCTTTTACGGCGTCGGGATTATCGATGGGAACGACCTTACCGTCGGCGTCGGTAACCAGGACTGGCTTTTCGCCCGCGGCGACACATTTCTTGGCGCAGGCTTCGTGGGCGGCATTCGCGCCCTTGGCAGCGCACTTATCGTCACTGATCCAGCCTGCCCACGTACTGTCCTTGGCGAAGGCCGATACGGCCATCAAGGAACACAAACACAT
>ODAK010007424.1_pt1 | contig 11006 bp, 7 predicted proteins | sample 1539591 | NCBI WGS metagenome assembly ODAK01 (sample SAMEA3539303, study PRJEB22396) | soil metagenome | biome: tundra; feature: field; material: soil | place: USA | collected 2010-05 | depth 0.15 m | reverse complement strand
GGGACTCATCGGGACGCTCGCTCGTCTTTGCCGCCGATCGGAGCTCGACAGCGGACCTGCGTCCGAAGACGACGATCTGGCGGGTTGGCCTCGGCGGCGGCGAGCCGCGCGAACTCATGTGCCTTGGTGGCCCCGCCAGTCATCCGGCGGTCTCGCCCGACGGCCGCTGGCTGGCCGCGATCGGGGTGACCGATCCGGAGCCCTTCGACGACGTGAGCCCGGGGATCGCGATTGCGCCGGCCGACGGTTCGGGATCGGCGGTTACGCTGGCCCCAGCCCTCGACAGGCCGGTCGGCTCGTCGGTGGACACCGACCTCCAGGGCTGGCAAGTCACCTCTCGCGGCGGGCCGTTCTGGGCTGGCAGCAGCGGCCTGATCGCCCTTGTGTCGGACCGCGGCCGATGTGTTCCGTGGCGTTTCGAGCTGGATCCGGCGACCGGCGAGGGAACTGGCGATGCGCATCCGCTCGCGGTCGGCGACGCTGCCTGCGACCACCTGGCGGTCTCATCGGGCGGCAGGCGGGTCGTCGTCGTCGGCACGCTCGACGGCCGGGCGCCCGAGGTGATGACCGCCGAGCGCGACCAGCTTCGGACGCGAACCCGGATCGGGTCGGCCTGGCAGCGAGGCGTTCGCCAACCCGAGATGCGCTCCACCCTCGTCATCGGCGACGGCGGCCCGATCGAGGTCTGGATTGCATCGCCGCCGGACCTCGGCGACGGCCCCCTGCCAACCATCATCGACGTCCATGGCGGTCCACTCGGGGCCTGGGCCCCGGCGCCGAGCCTGGAGGTGGCCCTCCTCGTCTCGCGTGGCTACCGCGTCCTGCTACCGAACATCCGTGGTTCGGAGAGCTACGGCCGGGATTGGATCCGACCGCAGCTGGGCGACTGGGGCGGCGTCGACGCCGCTGATGTGCACGCTGCCCTTGACCACGCGATCAGCCTGGGCCTGACCGATCCGGAGAGAGTCGGCGTGCTGGGCCTGAGCTACGGCGGCTTCATGGTCAACTGGCTGATCGGCACGACCGACCGGTTCCGGGCGGCCGTCAGCGAGAACGGCGTGGCCAACCAGGTCAGTGCCTGGGCGAACTCGGATAGCGGCCCTGAATACTGCCGGACGTCGCTCGTTGGCGACCCCTTGAGCGAAGCCGGCATGCTCAAGCTCTGGAGGCAGTCGCCGCTGGCCCATGTGGCCAACGTCCGGACGCCAGTCCTGATCCTTCAGGCCGAGGCGGACGAGCGCTGCCCGAAGGCGGACAATGAACAGTTCTTCGTGGCCCTCCGGAACCTCGGTCGAACCGTCGAATACGTGCTCTACCCAGAGGAATCCCACGTCTACCAGGCGTCCGGCCGGGTCGATCGCCGGATCGACCGGATGACCCGGATCCTCGACTGGTTCGACCGCCACCTGGGCGGCTGAGGTTTCATGGCGGCGGACCGAGGGTCAGCGCAGGTCCAGCTCCGGACGCGGACCGAGCAGCTGCCGGGCAGCCGCGCGATGACCGGCCAATACCGCTCGGCGTAGTCCGGCCGGCGTGGAGCGGCCCGTCCGGCGGCCCTCGATGAAGCCGACGAGGAAGCCCGCGTCGAACGCGTCGCCGGCGCCCGTCGTGTCGGTCGCCGGCAGGGGCCGCGTCGCCACCTCGAAGGTGATCGAGGCTCCGGAAACGTCGAGCATGTGGACCGATGCGCCGCTGTTACCCCGCTTGACGATGACGATCGGGGCGATCCCAAGTGCCCGGGCTCCGAGCACCGCGCGATTGGGCGAATCGAGCAGGGCGCCGAGTTCGCTGGCGGTCGCCAGCAGGACATCCGGCGCCACCGCCCGAACGAGAGCGAGTGCCGCTGGCCGGCCGGAGGCCAGCAGCGGCCCGACCGACGCCAGGTCGAGGCTCACCGCGGCGCCTGCATCGCGGGCGAGCCGGATCGCCTCCCGCCCGGCCGATCCGAGCGGCTCACCGATGAGCGAGTAGAGCGGCAGATGGAGCAGGTCGGCAGCGTTGAACCAGGCGGCCTGCAGGTCGGTCGGCGCCAAGTGATCCGCGGCCCCGCGATCCGCGACGAACGAACGCTCGGCGTCGGTCGACACAAGCACCCCGATCCGGCCGGTCGGCTGGCCTGCCACTCGCGAGGCACGCGCAACCACGCCGTCCGATCGGACCGCCTCAACCAGCGCGCGGCCGGGCCCATCGCGCCCGACCGCACAAATCAATTGGGTGTTCGCCCCGAGTCGGCCGAACCAGCGTGCGGCGGTGGCGGCGGAGCCGCCCTGGCGCAGCCCGACGGTGCCGGGAACGTCGCTGCCGGCGATCAGTGCCCGATCCGGGCTGAGCACAACATCGAGGGTGAGGTCACCGATGACGATCACCCGGGCGCGCGCTCGGCGAAGACGGGTGGGCCGACGGGACAGGCGGCTGGGCACGATCAAACGGTTCGGCACGCTTCCGAGGATAGCGACGAGCAGTGAGTGGCGACGGGCGGCTCCGGCCGACCGCACTACAATGGGTGGGCAGCCCCGAGGCCGGCCGCGCCCACCACGAAGCACCCGTCAACGGAGCACGGAACTCGCCATGGCCCTTGCCCCGGATGCCCTCGACGTCCTGGCCATCAATACGATCCGAACCCTCTCGATGGACGCCGTCCAGAAGGCGAATTCGGGGCATCCCGGCGCACCCATGGGCATGGCGCCGATGGCCTTCACCCTGTGGACGCGCTTCCTGCGTCATGCTCCCACCGTGCCGGACTGGCCGAATCGGGATCGATTCGTGCTGTCGGCCGGCCACGCCTCGATGCTCCTCTACTCGCTCCTCCACCTGACCGGCTACGACCTGTCGCTGGCGGACATCGAGTCCTTCCGACAATGGGGCTCGCGCACGCCTGGCCACCCCGAGCGCGGTCTGACCGCGGGCGTGGAAGCGACGACTGGGCCCCTTGGCCAGGGTGTCGCCAATGCGGTCGGGATGGCGATTGCCGAGCGGCGGCTGGCCCACGAGTTCAACCGCCCGGGCCACGACATCATCGACCACTGGACCTACACGATCTGCTCGGACGGCGACATGCAGGAAGGGATCGCCTCGGAGGCAGCGTCGCTGGCCGGCCACCTCCAGCTGCGCAAGCTGGTCATGCTCTACGACGACAACGGGATCCAGCTCGACGGGCCCACTGCGATGGCGTTTTCGGAGAACGTGCTCGAGCGCTTTGGTGCCTACGGCTGGGACACCCAGCGGGTTGACGACGGCAACGATGTTGGCGCGATCAGTACGGCGATCCACCGTGCCCACGAGGATGGCCGGCCAAGCTTGATCGCCGTGCGGACGCACATCGGCTACGGCTCGCCCCACAAGCAGGACACCCAGAAGGCGCACGGCTCGGCGCTGGGGGAGGACGAGGTCCGACTGACCAAGGAGGCCTACGGCTGGGACCCGGATCGCCACTTCTACATCCCGGACGAAGCCCTCGATGTCTTCCGTCGGGCGATCCCTGAGGGTCAGGCCCTGGTCGAGGCGTGGGATGCCGAGCGGGAGCGCTATGCCGGCGATCACCCGGACCTGGCGGCCGAGCTCCGGCGGCGCCTGGCCGGCCACCTGCCCGACGACTGGGACCGGGGCCTCCCCAGCTACGCCATGGGCGAGGACTTCGCCACCCGGCAGGTCAGTCAGGCAACGATCAACGCGCTGGCCGGATCGCTGCCCGGCCTGTTCGGCGGGGCAGCCGACCTGTCCGAGTCGAACCTCACGGACATCAAGGACGCCGGCGACTTCTCGACCGACGAGCCCGGCCGCAACCTGCGCTTTGGGGTGCGCGAGCATGCGATGGGCGGAATCGCCAACGGGATCGCCTACCACGGCGGCTTCCACCCGTACTGCGCGACGTTCCTGACCTTCAGCGACTACATGCGCGGTTCAGTCCGATTGGCGGCGCTCGCCGGGCTGCCGGTGACCTACGTCTGGACCCACGATTCGGTGGGACTCGGCGAGGACGGACCCACCCACCAGCCGATCGAGCAGCCGATGGCCCTCCGGGCGATCCCGAACCTGTGGTACATCCGACCGGGCGATGCCAACGAGGCGGTCGCAGCCTGGGCGCTGGCGATCGAACGGCGGGACGGTCCGGTCGCCCTGGGCCTCACCCGCCAGAAGCTGACCACCCTGCCGGAGACCGCGGCCGCCGCCCGGGAGGGTGTCCGCCGGGGTGGCTACGTGGTCCGTGAATCGAGCGGCGGGGCCGCGGCGATCGACCTCATCCTCGTCGCTACCGGCTCCGAGCTTGGCCTGGCGGCAGCCGCCCGCGACGCCCTCGAGGCCGACGGAATCCGGACTCGCCTGGTCAGCCTGCCCTGCTTCGCCGCCTTCGAGCGCCAGGATGACGCCTATCGTGAGTCGATCCTGCCGCCGCCCGCCCGCAAGCGGGTCACCATCGAGGCGGGGGTGACCCTCGGCTGGGACCGCTACGCCGGCGATAACGGGGCGATGATCGGGATCGACCACTTCGGTGCGTCGGCTCCCGGGGCCACCGTCTTCGAGCACTTCGGGTTTACCATGGAGCACGTTGCCGACGTTGGCCGGCGAGTCGTCCGCGAGGGGCTCCATGGTCGGATCCCCACGCTCGACCCGGGCCACCAACCGGCCGGGTTGGGCGTGGGCCATCCGATCAGTGCGACGGGAAGCTCGGGCGCCAGCCCGGTTCCGGCGAGCCCGGACTGACGATGCGCGTTGCCTTTGCGGCCGATCACGGCGGGGCCGCCCTCAAGGATGAGCTCCTTGTCCGCCTGCGCGTCCAGGCTGACCCCGACGAGCTGATCGATCTCGGCGGCGACGGCTCGGATCCAACCGACGACTACCCCGACTTCGCCGTCCGGCTGGGCGGGGCGATCCAGCGCAATGAGGCCGACCGCGGAGTCCTCGTCTGCGGCAGCGGTGTCGGTGCCTCCGTGGCGGCCTCGAAGATGACCGGGATCCGGGCCGCCGTCTGCCACGACACGTATTCGGCCCACCAAGGCGTCGAGCATGACGATCTCAATGTGCTCTGCCTGGGCGGCCGGATCGTGGCGATCGAGCTTGCCCTGGAGATCGTGCGAGCCTACCTCGGTGCCACATTCAACAATTTGCCGCGTCATCGCCGCAGGGTCGACAAGGTCCGGGCGATCGAGGCAGGCGAGCGGCAGCGATGATCCAGCGCCGGTTCATGACCACACCCGGAGGCTCCCAATGACCGACACCATTCCGGCCGGCGACGCGATTGCCCCAGGGCTGCGCCTCGGGCCGGCCGAGGGGACCCTGTGGGCCGCGGCGGCGGCCCGGGCCCGGGCGGACCGCTGGGCCGAGCGCCTGTTTGACCGCGATCCGTCGCTCTGGTCGAACGACCCGGCGGTCCAGGCGGGCATCGCCGAGCGACTCGGCTGGCTCGACGCACCCGAGCATTTCCTGGCCCAGGTACCGGCTCTCGAGGCATTCGGCGAGAGTCTCCGGGCCGACGGCTTCAGCGCGGCGGTCATCGCCGGGATGGGTGGCAGCAGCCTCGCCCCCGAGGTTCTCCTGCGGACGTTCGGGGTGGGCCCGGGATGGTTGGATCTGCGCGTCCTGGACTCAACCGATCCCAGCGCGGTTGGAGCAGTCGTCGATGACCTCGACCCGCTGTCGACCTTGTTCGTGGTCGCCAGCAAGTCCGGGACGACGACCGAACCACTCGCCTTCCAGGCCGATGCCTGGGCCCGGATCCAGGCAGCCCTCGACGCCCGCCACGAGCACCACGAGCAGCCCGGCGCCCTTATGGCTGCGATCAGCGACCCAGGCAGGAGCATTGAGGCAATCCCTCATCACGACAACCTCCGCGAGGTCTTCCTCAATCCGCCCGACATCGGCGGCCGCTATTCGGCCCTGACCTACGTGGGCCTCGTACCTGCGAGCTTGATCGGCCTGTCGCTGGGCGAGCTCCTCGGATCGGCGGCGGTCATGCTGGCCCGCTGCCGCGAGGCGGAACCAGCCGCCAATCCCGGCCTCACCCTGGGCCTCGCCCTCGGCTCACTGGCTCTGGCCAGCCCGGCCGGCGCCGGCCGCGACAAGGTCACCTTCGTGCTCGATCCGGAGATCGCCTCGCTTGGTTCGTGGCTCGAGCAGCTGATCGCCGAGAGCACCGGCAAGCACGGCCTGGGGATCGTCCCGGTTGATCTCGAGCCGCTCGGAGCGGCAGCCTCCTACGGTCGCGACCGGGTATTCGTTCGAATTACGCTGGCCGGCTCAGCCGGTCCGCCACCCGCATCGGATGGGACCGCGGCCGATGCCCTGATCGAGCAACTGGCGGCGGCCGGGCACCCGGTCATCCGAATCGAACTTGACGACCCGATCGACATCGGCGGCGAGTTCATCCGTTGGGAGGTGGCCACCGCGATCGCCGGGGTCGTCCTGGGGATCGATGCCTTCGACCAGCCCAACGTCGAAGAGGCAAAGATCCTGACCCGCCAGCTTCTCGCCCGACATGGCGAGGCCGCCGATGCCCGCCTCCACGAGGCGCCCCCTCCGCCGATCGAGCTGCTCGCGGCTGGCGCCGGCCTGGCCCTGGTCGGCGATGCCCAGTTGACCGCCGGCGGTCCGGCCGACACGATCGAGGCGGCGCTCCGGCGGCACCTCGCCCGGGCCAAGCCAAATGCCTACCTGGCCCTGCAGGCGTACATCGGATCAAGCCTTGAACGGGATGCCACGATCGCCCGGATCCGGACGCTCCTGCGGGATCGGACAGGCCGAGCTACCACGGCCGGTTACGGCCCCCGATTCCTCCATTCAACCGGCCAGCTCCACAAAGGCGGCGCGCCGATCGGCCTCTTCTTCCAGCTGACCGCCGACCATCCCACCGACCGCCAGATCCCCGGCTGGCCGTATACCTTCGGCCAGCTGATCGACGCCCAGGCCGCTGGCGACTTCCAGGTCCTCGAGAGCCACGATCTACCTGTCCTGCGGGTCCACCTCGAGGCCGACCCGGATGCCGGCCTAGCAGCCTTCGAGCGAGCCCTGACCGCGGCACTCGCCGGCTCGTGACCGCAAAGGACGGGCCGCGCACATTCCGCGAGCTGCGCCTGGCCCACGACGGCCGGCGCAAGCCCAAGGAAGCGAAGCCGGCCAATCCGCTCCGCCAGGGGCTTCGCCTGGAGCGCGTCCCGGACCCGTGCGCGATCGTGCTGTTCGGGGCCACCGGCGATCTGGCCCACCGCAAGGTCCTGCCGGCCCTCTACCAGCTCCGCCGGACCAACTTGCTGCCCCACGAGTTCATGCTCGTCGCTGTCGGCCGGCGCGCCTATGACGACGATGCCTTCCGGGCCGAGATCAGCGCCTCGCTGGCGAAGTATTCGCGGGTCCCGGTCGAGCCGGCGATCGTCGACGAGTTCGTCGCCCGGATCGTCTACCACCAGGGCGACTTCGGGGACAACGAGGCGTTCGACCGGCTGTCGACCCGCCTCGACGCGATCGACCTCGAACACGGTACGCGAGGCAACCGATTGTTCTACCTGGCCACCCAGCCGTCGGCCTTCGCCGAGGTCGTCGGCCAGCTGGGCCGGGTGGGACTTGATCACGAGGTCCACGGCGGAGGCTGGCGTCGGGTCGTCATCGAAAAGCCATTCGGACGCGACCTGGACTCGGCGACCCGCCTGAACCGGGAGGTCGGCAAGGTCTTCCGCGAGAAGCAGGTCTACCGGATCGACCACTACCTCGGCAAGGAGACCGTCCGCAACCTGATGGTCTTTCGATTCGGCAATGGGATCTTCGAGCCGCTCTGGAATCGGCGCTACGTGGACCACGTCCAGATCACCGTGGCAGAATCGATCGGGGTCGAGAGCCGGGGCGCCTTCTACGAGGAGACCGGCGCCGCGCGCGACTTCCTCCAGAACCACCTGATGCAGCTCCTCGCCCTCGTCGCAATGGAACCGCCGGCCGCTTTCGAGGCGGAGGCGCTGCGCGACGAGAAGGTCAAGGTCCTTCGGGCGATCTCGCCGATGACCCCCGACGAGATCCGACGCGACGTGGTCCGCGGCCAGTACGGGCCGGGCTGGGTCGCGGCGGCGAACGTGGCCGGCTACCGGTCCGAGCCCCACGTGAGTCCCGAGTCGGAGACCGAAACATATGTCGCTGCCCGGTTCACGATCGACGACTGGCGCTGGGCGGGCGTGCCGTTCTACGTCCGGAGCGGCAAACGGCTGCCGAAGCGTGCGTCGGAGATCGCGATCCAGTTCAAGCACGTCCCCCATCGCCTCTTCCGTGATACCGCGGCCGAGCCGGAGCCGAATCTCCTGGCGATGCGGATCCAGCCCGACGAAGGAATCCTGCTGCGCTTCAGCGCCAAGGTGCCGGGCCTTGGCATCGACGTCCGAAACGTGAACATGGACTTCACCTATGGCTCTGCCTTCAGCGTCGATTCGCCGGAGGCCTACGAGACGCTGATCCTCGACGCCCTTCTCGGCGATGCCTCGCTGTTCACCCGGGCCGACGAGGTGGAGGAGGCCTGGTCGATCGTCACCCCGATCCTCGAGACCTGGATCGACATGCCTGCCCCCGCATTCCCGAACTACGAGGCGGGTTCGTGGGGTCCGGATGACGCCGACGAGCTAATGGCCCGGGATGGTCGGCGCTGGCGCCGAATCTGATGGCGCCGGCGAGCGGATGACCGGACGCGGCGCGGTCACGGGTGGTCCGATCGCCTTCGACGGGACGGCTCCGGTTGGGACTGCCCAGCTGCGCTGGGCCTCCCGGGCGTCGACGATTGACGGGATCGAGCGCGAACTGGCCCGGATCTGGGCCCAGCCAAAGCTCACCGCCGAGGTGGACGGCGTCGAAGTCCGCAACATCGCCGCCCGAACGAGCGTGATGAACCTGGTCGTGATCGCCCAGCAGGCCGAGGACGGCGAGCACGGCGCGTCGATCATCGGCCAGCTCACCGGCCGGCACCCGTCGCGCACCCTGATTCTCAGCGCCGCCGACCCGGATGGGCCGGGTTGGCTCGACGCCCGGATCACCGCCCAGTGCATCCTGCCCCGGGCCGATGCACCGGAAACCTGCGCCGAGACGATCTATATCACGGCCGGTGGTGAGACCGGCCGGCATCTCGATGCGATCGTCGAGCCGCTCCTCATCCACGACCTGCCGGTGACGGTATGGTGGCCAGGCGAAGCCCGCCTCGAGAGCCAGCAGGTCCGCGACGTCCTGGCCTCCGCGGACCGCCTTGTCGTCGATGGCTCGAGCTGGGGCGGCGACGGCCTGGCCCGACTGCGCGAGCTGGCCCGCCTCGCGAGCACAACCCGGACTGCCGTCTCCGACTTCGCCCTTGCCCGGCAGTCACGTTGGCGCGAGGCCATCGCCTCCACGTTCGACATGCCCGAGTTCCTGCCGTACCTGCGCTCGCTTCGCCGGGTGGCCGTCACCTACGGCACTCGCGACGAGAGCGGGTTGCCGGGACGGACCAACCTGGTCAAGCCGCTCTACCACGTGGCCTGGCTCGCCTCCCGGCTGGGCCTCGAGGTCGTCAAGCCGCTGGCCGCTGTAATCGGGGCCGTGGCAGCACCCCGACGAGGCGTCAAGCCAACGCCCGGTCGGGGTTACGCCGCGACGTTGCGCCAGGGCACGATGAACATCGCGGTCGTCATCCGGCCGGTCCTGTCGTCAACCCCGGCGGGGACCACTCTGCGGGTTGAGCTCCTGTGCGAGAGACGCGGCTCCGAGCTGCGCGTGGACGTCACGGCGCAGGCGGAATCGGTCGGGGTTCGAGCGTGGCAGGACGGTGTGGAGATCCTCGACCGCCGCTTCAACGCCGCTCGCCGGACCGAGGCCGACCTGCTGGCCGAGGCGATCGAGGCAGGCGGACACGACCAGGTTGCCGACGATGCGGTCCGGATGGCCGCCCTGATTGTCGCCGCGGCGTAGACGATGACCCTCCCGGACGACGACGGGCAGGCGCCAGGCGAGCCGACCGTCACGATCTTTGCCGACCCCGACACACTTGCCGATGGCGCGGCCGGGCGGGTTGCCGATGCCCTGGTCGCCGCCGTCGAACGTCGTGGTCGAGCCGACCTGGCGACGACCGGCGGATCGACCCCTGCCGCGCTCTACCTCCGCCTGGTGAGCAGCCCGTTGCGCGAGCGAGTGCCGTGGGCGCAGCTCCACATCTGGTGGGGTGACGATCGCTACGTTCCTCGCGGCCATCCACTCTCGAACGTGTTCAGTGTCGACGAGATCCTGCTCGATGAAATCCACGGCGTACCGATCCGGGATGATCACGTCCATCCCTGGCCGGTCGGCCGGGCGATCGCCGAGGACCTTGGTCCGGACTGGTGTGCCGACGCCTATGCCACCGAGGCGCGGGCGGACCTGCCCCTGGACCCCGCCGGCGTGCCGGCCTTCGACCTGGTGCTGCTCGGGATCGGTCCCGACGGCCATCTCCTGTCCGTCTTCCCGGGCAGCGCGGCGATCGGGTCCGAGCGACTCGCCCTGGGCATTCCGGCCCCCGGCCTGATCGAACCGCACCTGCCCCGGGTCACCTTCAACCCGTCGATCCTCGACGCGACAGCGGCGATCATGGTAATGGTCGCCGGCGCGGCGAAGGCCGACGTCCTGGCCCGGATCCTTGGCGGCCCGCGCCTCGACCCGGGCTCGTCCGACGGGCTGCCGGCCCAGCTCGCGCGGCGCTCGTCCGCCAGCTGGCTCCTCGACGCGGCTGCGGCGTCACGACTGGGCCCTCGGGCATGACCGCGCCCGGGGTGCCATCCGGCTTCGTCGAATCGACCGACGGCACCCGGATCGCGTGGTGGCGAACCGATCTGTCGAGGCCGCGGACGACGGGGCCGGTCCTGCTCCTCGTCCACGGGGCCACCGCCGACCACACGGCGTTCCGCGCCGTCGGGCCGCGCTTCGCCGAGCGGCGGAGGGTGATCTCCATCGACCGTCGGGGCCGTGGCGCGAGTGGCGATCGGCTGCCCTACGCGATCGAGCGCGAGTACGAGGACATTGCCGCAGTCGTCGACTGGCTC
>ODAK010007423.1_pt1 | contig 11007 bp, 9 predicted proteins | sample 1539591 | NCBI WGS metagenome assembly ODAK01 (sample SAMEA3539303, study PRJEB22396) | soil metagenome | biome: tundra; feature: field; material: soil | place: USA | collected 2010-05 | depth 0.15 m | reverse complement strand
CATCCCCAGGAAATCCCGCCCTCGAATCTCAACCCACCGACAAACTCGCCCGCCGAATTTCTTGGGCTACCTGTTTTGTGCAGGATCAGTCCCATCCAGAAAATTCATGGGCTTTTCGGCTGCAAAGCCCCGCTTTCAGTGCTAAATTCCGCTCTATGGACATGCTTGCAATCCGGGTCGGTTGCGCTCCCGAAGATCTCGCCGGACTTTCCGACGAGATTGGCTACGATCGTCCTATCGCGCACGTGCATTGTCCCCACTGCCACGTGAGCTACGCGATGTACGGAAACGTGCACAATGGCACCGCCGATAGCTACATCCTCTGGTCTGAGGGCAAGCTGAAACGCGAATGTCCCGATCATCAGGACTCGTTCCGAACTCCATCCTCACTCAGCGCTTCACGAACTGCCTAACTTCAGGGTCGAATCTGTACCACTGTCCCTGTCGGAACGAGTTTCCAGATTTCGTCCATTTCCCCGTCGGTCACCGCAATACAGCCATCGGTCCAGTCATGTAACAGGTGTGCTTTACCGATGTAGCCTTCCCCATTTGGCAACCCATGAATCATGATGTCGCCACCGGGGCTGGCCTTCAACTTTTGCGCCCGCTCGCGATCGGCAGCGTTTGGATACGAAACGTGGAGCGACTTGTAATAGTGGCTGTGTTCGTTGCGAGCATCAATGACGTAATCGCCTTCCGGAGTCCGGTGATCTCCCTGGAGAGCCTTCGCGCCTTTCGGCTCTCCCCCGAGCGAAACCTTGTAGGTTCGAATCTGCTGGCCACCACGATAAAGCATCATGCGATGAGAAGACTTTTCAATGACAATGCGGTCCGCTGGAGTTTCTGCGGGAGCGGCAACCGAGCACAGTAGGGAACACAAGACCAGCGCCGCGCGCGACCGTTGTTTCAACGGCTCTCTCCTTCGTCATCCTTCTTGAAGCCGTAAGGACAATGCCGGCAGCCTGAGCGGCAGCAGAACCCGCGCCGCTTCAGATACTCCGCGGTGAAAACCATCAGGCCGTTCTCGAAGTAGAAGTCCCGGTCTTCTTCGAGGGGTTCATCGCTCATACCGCCGCCGCAGCCCCCGCGGAGCGCTCAAGATCGGTCACAGGCACGCCATCGCGATAAGTGACGGTACGGCCACCAATCGCCGGTACGCGCTCACCGGGAACAAGGATACCGACAAGGTTGAGCGGATCGGCCCCGCAGATCGTGACCGTCTCTCCGTTGGCTTGCACATGGCGCATGGCCCGCAGCGATTCTATCGCGTTCGGCAGCGCGAACTGTTCTCCAATGAATCCCGCGACGAATCGTCCCCCACGAATCTCGCCCCGGTCTTCCAGTCTCCGGAATGCAATCTGAAGATCGCGCCAGCGCGGCAGATTCGACTCGCGCGCCAGCAGGTCGCGGAACACTACACCATAGCGGCGCAAAAGCATGCGGCACACCGCCTCCGCCGCTTTGTCTTGTTGCGCGCCTTCGGAATAAAGAAGGCACCACCGTCCTGCAGAGTGACGCGGTCGCGTGCTCCGTTGTGGCCCCGAACGCCGATGCGGATCGATGAGTGCCCGCAAGTTGTCGAAGCCGTCCGCCGTGACCAGGCCCGCCGCCACAAGCTCCCACAACCCGGTTTCCACCTCCGCTTTCAGTCGATCCAGACCACGAACGATATCGGCAAAGAAAGACGCCCCGCGTTTGTTCAGGAACTCCAGGACCTGTTTCCCGACCGGGCTCAACACGCGTTCCCGCTGCTCGTCGATGTGGTGCGGCAGCATCCAGTCGGCATCCTCGCGTACGAAAAACGTGATCGGCGCCACGCTCGTTGGAACAATCCGCCGTGTGCCTTGCGCAGAATCGTCGAGGGTCGCAGGATGTGGCGACAGCCGTCCCCATCCCACCGCTCCGGTCAGACTGAGGTTATCGAGCCATCCCGGGTCGTACTTGATCATCCGGCAGGCAAGAATGTCGCGCTCCCAAGCGTTGGCCGGAATCTCGAAGCCCTGCAATTGTTGTACGACTTCCAGCAGACCGCGTTCGCCGTTGGTGCGCGTACCCTCGGCGACGTGCTGCCATCGCAACAGCCAGCGCATGAACTGTGCCGCGGTGATTGGCTCGATCGCCTTGCGCAGCGTAGTGATCGTGAGGCGGTGTATACGCGAGAGCAGTCGACGATCGCACCACTCGGTTTCGTGGGTGTCGCCCGTGAATTTGCCGCGGAGTATGCTGCCCGCCGCTTCCATCCGAAGGAACGCGTTATCGATTTCGCGCCCACTGACGCCGAGTGTAGAACCTAAAGCCGCGGCAGTCACCGGCCCCGTGTGCATCATCCATCCCTGGACGGCAGCCAGCAGAGCATCATCCGCACTCAATTCCGCGGCAAAGATTTCCGGGATTTTGCCTTCTAGCGTGGCAGCAGGGAAGATTGCCCGAAATGCCCGCACCCGTTCGGAGGCCACCCAGTATCGATTGTTATCGATACACGCAACCATCGCGCGCCGGCTCTGCTGGAGTTGCTCGAACAACCGTTGCCAGTATTCCTGCGTCGGCCATCCGCGAAGCTCGATGAACTCCGGCATCACCACCAGCGTGTGCAGCAGGTCGTGCAACTCATCGGCGTCGCGCACATCCGGCTTAGCTTCGTCGCGTACCTGCTCGATCGCGGCGCGATCCAGGCCCCCAACCTCTTTCAGCACGCTTTCCGGCAGCACACGTCGCATGCTGACCGCCCGTGCCCGCCGCTCTTCCAGCGGAGCATCGTCGAGAAAAGCGTACGGGTTCGCATTCAGGATCTCGTGCGAGAACACGGACGGCACCGGCGTATCCACTGCCAGCGTCTTGATCTTCCCATCGCGCACATCGGCGATCAACTGCATCAGGCCGTCAAGGTCCATCGCCTCGTGCAGCACATCTTTCATCACTTCCTTGATCAACGGATGATCCGGAATCTGGATATCGCCCTGGATGTTCTCAAAGCATGCCGCTGCATCCGGAAACACCGAGGCGAGAAGATCGTCGCTGCGGATGCGCTGGATCTGCGGTGGAACTTTCTTGCCGTTCTGGAAACGCAACAGGGCCAGCGACCGATTCGCATCCCATCGCCAACGCGTCTTGAAAATCGGCGACGCCAACGACGCCTGCTCCAGGATTTCCGTCAACGTCTCGGTCTGCAGGAAGTGAAAGACATCTGCCAGCGGAAAGCTATGCTGCTCGGCTAGTGCAATGTTCAATCCATCGTCGGTAGCAGCAGCTTGTAGTTCGAAATTGAAAGATCGGCAGAAACGCTTGCGCAGCGCGAGACCCCACGCCTTGTTGATCCTTCCCCCGAACGGTGCATGGATGATCAACTGCATGCCGCCGCCTTCGTCGAAGAAGCGCTCGGCAATAATCGTCTGCTGCGTAGGAACATCGCCGAGCACCGTCCGCCCAGTCACGATATGTTCGATGATCTGCTCCGCCCCCGACTGATCCACGCCGCACTCACGCTGCAGCCACTCGATCGTCTCGACGACTTCTTGCGTCGGCGCAATTCCGCGGATCGGCTTCGACGCTTCGCCGTTCGGACGATCCGCTTCGCGATGCACCGGCTTGGTTGTCGGAGTCATCTCGCTGACGATGCGCCGCAATTCCGACACATGTTGCGACAACTCAGCCGTGCGTGCCGGTGCCTCGCCACGCCAGAACGGAACCGTCGGCGGTGCGCCGTGCGCATCCTCCACCAGCACCTTCCCCGTGTTCGCCTCCACCCTCCGAATGCGCCACGAGGTATTGCCGAGCAGCATAATGTCGCCCGCATTACTCTCGATCGCAAAGTCTTCGTCGAGCGTTCCAACGATCGCGCCCTCCGGCTCGAGAATCACGTTGAACAGCGCCGTTTCCGGAATGGCTCCGCCGCTCGTGATCGCCGCCAGCCGCGCTCCGCGCCGTGCTCGCAGTTTCCCGTTCACCTGGTCGCGATGGATGTACGCACCGTAGCGTCCGCGCTTCGCAGCAATACCCTCCGAGAGCATCGTCAGGATTTCTTCATACTGTTTGCGCTCGAGATTGCGGTAAGGATAGGCCCGCTTCGCCATCGCAAACATCTCGTCTTCGTCGCATTCTTCAGCGGAACAAGCGGCAACAATCTGTTGCGCGAGGATATCGAGCGGCGCATCCGGAATGATGATCTTGTCGAGATCGCCGAGCAGTACCGCACGAACTCCAGCCGCACATTCGATTAATTCATCGCGTGTAGTGGCAAATATCCGCCCCTTCGGAATCGCTCCGCGCCAGTGACCCGCACGGCCTATCCGCTGCAGAGCTCCAGCGATCGAACGCGGAGAGCTGATCTGGCAAACAAGATCCACGAAACCCACGTCAATTCCAAGTTCCAGCGATGCCGTCGCCACCAGCACTTTGATCTCGCCATTCTTCAGCTTGGTTTCCGCCGCGAAACGCAGCTTCCGCGAAAGGCTCCCGTGGTGCGCAGCCACATTTTCCTCGCCAAGAATTTCGCCGAGGTGCATGGAAAGCCGCTCGGACAATCGCCGCGTGTTGACGAAGACGATGGTTGACCGATGTTCCTGCACCAGTTGTGCCAGCCGCTGGTAGATCTCGCCCCACATCTCGTTACTCGCAACCGGCCCGAGTTCCGAGGAAGGAACTTCGATCGCGATGTCCATCTTGCGACGATGCCCCACATCCACAATCGCCGGGTCCGGCCGTCCGCTCCCGGTCAGGAAGTGGGCAATCTGCTCGATTGGCTTCTGCGTCGCTGAAAGTCCAATGCGGCTTGGCGGCGTCTTCGCGAGCAGGTCCAGTCGCTCCAGCGAGAGCATCAGGTGAGCCCCTCGCTTATCGTCAGCGACCGCGTGAATTTCATCGACGATAACGGTATGCACATCGCGCAAGTTCTGCCGGCTCTTAATGGAGGTCAGCAGGATGTAGAGCGATTCCGGCGTTGTCACCAGGATGTGCGGCGGCGTCCGCAGCATCTGGATACGCTCTTTGGTAAGCGTGTCGCCCGTGCGTACCGCGGTTCGGATCTGCGGCAGCAAAATCCCGCGCTCCCCCGCGAGCTGCATGATTTCGCCGAGCGGCACCTGCAGGTTTTTTTGAATGTCGTTGCCCAGCGCCTTCAGCGGCGAGATATAGACGACTTCGGTGCGGTCACGGAGTTCACCATTCAGTGCCTTGCGAACCAAAAGATCAATGCAGGCGAGAAAAGCTGCCAGCGTCTTGCCCGAGCCGGTTGGCGCCGCGATCAGAGTCGTGCGCCCCGCGAGGATGTGCGGCCACCCCGCCACCTGCGGCTCGGTGGGTGTGCCGAACTTGCGAACGAACCACTCCTGCACCAACGGGTGCGCCCACTGCAATGTCTCTGGAATCCCCACGATCGAATCATTGTACGAGTTTCGCTAAATGTTCGCCATAGCTTTACGTCGCTTGCAGGATAGTAGAATCGCCGCATGTCAAAACTGCGTGCCCGCAAGATCAAGCTCTTATTGTTCGACGTAGATGGCGTTATGACCGACGGCAGTATCTGGCTGTTTCCCGCCCCCGCAGGCGTCGAGCACGGTACCCAGAAGCAGCGTGAGACCCTTGTAGATGCCGGTGGCTACGGTATTGGCGGCGCCACCATGATTGAAGCCAAAGGCTTCAACGCCCACGATGGCACCGCCTTTTCTCTCGCGCGCCTGGCAGGCATGAAGACCGGCATCATCACCAAGCGCATTTCAGAAACCGTAGCCCTGCGCGCCCGCGATCTGAAAATCGAGTATGTCTATCAAGGCCAGCAAGACAAACTTACTGCCTTCGCCGAGATTCTCGAGAAAGAGGGCATATCCGCCGAAGAAGCCTGCTTCGTTGGCGACGATGTCATCGATCTTCCCGTGATGCGCGTCTGTGGACTTGCCGTGGCCGTGCGGAATGCTCGCGAAGAGGTGAAGGACGAAGCACACTTCATCACCGATCACCGCGGCGGAGACGGCGCCGTTCGCGACGTTGTGGAATACGTTTTGAAATCGCAGGGCAAACTAGAGGAGTGCGTCGAGAAGTACATCGCATCAAGAACGCCTGAGTCTGCCTTCGGCCACGCCGCGCGGCGTAAAAATAAACGCACCTGATTGAATAGCGGGCAGGAAAAAAGCAGCGCTCTTCCGCTGCTTTTTTCTTCCCTGACTGCGCCCAATCGTCCCACCGGCGTCATGGGCGATGTCCGTCGGCGGGTCGGTTGTGTCCCTGCGGGCAAAGCCTACAGGAACGATTGCTCAACTCAAACCCCGCCCAAAAACGAAAGTTTCGTTCGCCGGCAAAAATTCGCGAGTACCTGCTGGCTACTGCGGAATGCCCTCAGGTTTCTGCGCCATCAGGTCTTTAAATCTCTGGTCGGTCCGCATGGTCGCGAATTCCTGGTCCTTATAAACATTGTTGATGTTCTTATAGCCCTCTTCCAGCGCTTTCCTCAGGTGCACCAGCGCATTTGCAGGATCGCCGCTCTGGGCAAATAACTTGGCCATCACATATTCGAACTCAGCATGATCCCCGGGCTTTCCCATCAGTGCGGCAATTCCGCTTTTCGAAGAACGCTCGAACACAAACGGATCCTGGTGGATCGCAATCTGGTATTCGCGCGAGGCCTTCACCAGTTCACGGCGATTGAAGTACGCCGATCCGAGGTTGCAGTGATACGAGGCATTCACCTCGTTGAGCTTGATGGCATGCTCATATTCCTTGCTGGCTTTCCGGAAATCCCCTTCGATGTAGTACACACTGCCGAGATTGTTCCAGGCGTCTCCGTAATTCTTCTTCATGCGGATCGACTGCTTGATCGCAATTTCCGCATCCGGCAGGCGGCGCAGCAGGATGCAGGTGATCCCCAGCTTGTTGTAGAGCGTGGCTGAAGGCTGTTTGCGAATCGCGGCCTTGTAGCTGTCGAGCGCGTCCAGGTGGAAGTTGTGCGATCGCAGGCTGTCCCCTTGTGCTTCCAACTCTTCTGCTGAAGAAGTGTCGAGTGGCAGGAGAGCAGCTTGCGGTGCAGGCGTAACCAGTCCATCCGGCGGCGGAGCTTCCTTCTGGGGTTCCGGTGACGTGGTTTGAGCGATCAGTGGGAAGGCTAACAATAACGAGCAAAGCAGAAGCGAAATGCGACGCGACACGTTGCACCCCCTACACACGGGCCCAGAAACGTTACGATCACCTCCCGGGCTTCCAAGGCTTATCGCAAGCCTGTGTGGGACTATTTAACTCCAAAACTCGGGGCAGTGGTGCTGGATTTTATCCCTTTATTCCCGCCGTCCGTCCCTGCACTTTTTTGGAAACCTTTTGGCCCTGAAAACGTCGTCAATCCGCCCCATTCGGGCAGGAGCGGCCATTTTCGTTTAGGATTCTCGACGTGCCCCTCGGCACCGGAAATCATTCATGAAACAAATTGCAGGATGGGCATTAGAAACGGCGCGTCTGCGCGGCGCCTCGCATTGCGAGGTACGCATTGTCGATGAACGCGATCGTGCCTTGGCTACCAAGAACGGCAAGATCGGCAGCGCCTCCGACAGCGAATCCATGGGCTGCGGCATTCGTGTCATCGCCGACGGAGGCTTCGGCTTCGCCGCAACCGAAGACCTTTCGCGTCTCGGCATGGAGCACTGTGCCGCTGAGGCCGTACAGATCGCCAAGGCTTCCGCGCGGGTGCAATCCAGCGAGCTTCGCCTCGCGCCCGAAAAAGCCGTGCAGGTGGAATGGTCGTCCCCGTGTGAGATTGACCCCTTCGGCATTTCCATCGAACAGAATCTCGATCTGCTGATGAAGATCGATGCTGAGTTGCGTTCCGAGGACGGCGTCACCCTCGCGGAAACCAACCTCAACTTCCGTCGCTACGAACAGTGGTTCTACAACAGCGAAGGCGCGGATATCCATCAGACCCGTACCACCACCGGCGCAGGATTTGCCGCCTACTCCTTCGCCGGCGAGCAGATCATGAAACGCTCGTATCCAAACTCCTTTGGCGGACAATATCAGAACCGCGGCTACGAACTCATCGGTGAACTCAAACTCGTGGAGAACGCGCGCCGCATCGGCGAAGAATCCGTTGCGCTTCACAAGGCCGACCAGTGTCCCGAAGGCCGCTTCACCCTGGTTCTCGATTCCTCGCAGGTCGGGCTGCAGATTCATGAGTCCATCGGCCATCCCATCGAACTTGACCGTGTGCTCGGCATGGAAGCCAATTTTGCCGGAACTTCGTTCCTTACTCTCGAGAAGTTGAACACCTTGAAGTACGGCAGCGACATCGTCAACGTCGTCGCCGACGCCACCGAGGCTCACGGTCCCGGCCTCGGCACATTCGCCTATGACGACGAAGGGGTCCAGGCGCAATCGATTCCGATTATCACCAACGGCCAGTTCAAGGGCTATCTCTCGTCACGCGATACTGCCTCGATAGTTGGCCTTGATCGTAGCGGGGGCTGCATGCGCGCCGAAAATTGGGCGCGCGTTCCCATCGTGCGCATGACCAACATCAGCATGCTTCCAGGCGAAAAGCCCCTGACCTTCGAACAACTGATTGCCGATACTGACGACGGCGTTTACATGCAGACCAACCGCTCCTGGTCCATCGACGACAAGCGTTACAACTTCCAGTTCGGCTGCGAAATCGGCTGGGAAATTAAGAATGGCAAGTTAGGACGCATGCTCAAGAATCCCTCCTATTCCGGAATCACCACCGAGTTCTGGAATTCCATGGATGTCACCTGCTCGCGCGATCAGTGGACGCTGTGGGGCACTCCAAATTGCGGCAAGGGCCAGCCTCAACAGGTAATGGGCACCGGGCACGGCGCCGCGCCATCCCGCTTCCGCAACATTAAAGTCGGCAGCGCGTACAAGGGAGCTTGAGATGCTGACCCGGGAACAGGCACACGACATCTTTCTTCGTTTGCGTCGCCACACTTCTTGCGACGAAGTCGAACTGATGATCGGCGGCGGCGCTTCCGCGCTCACCCGCTTCGCAAACAATGGCATCACCCAAAACGTTGCTGAAGAAAACTATTCATTGTCGGTACGCGTGAATCTCGACGGTCGCACTGCCCGCGCTACCACCAACAAAACCGACGACGAAAGTCTGCGCCGCGTCGTCTCGCAGGCCGAAGCACTGGCCCGTGTACAGCAGCGCGACACCGACCTTCTGTCCATGCCCGGTCAGCGTGAAGTCGAAAGCCATGCGGGCAGCCTGCAATTACATACGCCAAATAGATTCTTCGCGGCCACCGCCGCCATCACCGCAAGCGATCGCGCAGCTCAAGTCGAGCGCATGGTTGCAGCCGCCAAGAAGAATAAACTTACTGCCGCCGGCACTTACGCCTCCGGTAAACAGGTCGAAGGAGTCTTCAACTCGCGCGGTGTCACCCAGTGGCATCAGCAGACGAGTGCCGAAGCCTCCATCACCATGATCGGCGCAACCTCTTCGGGCTGGCAGAAATCTCATTCTCCCAACGCCGCCGACTTCGACGCCGCACATCTGGCGGAAACGGCTGCCGAGAAAGCGCGACTCTCCGCCGATCCAAAAGAAATTCCGGCAGGGAAGTACACCGTCATCCTCGAACCCGCCGCCGTCCTCGACCTCGTAGGTTTTATGTTTTGGGATTTCGGTGGTCTGGCGCTCCTCGATCAACGTTCCTTCCTCAACAACCGCATGGGCACCCAACTCTTCGGCGAAGAGATCACCATCTCCGACGACGTCTACCACCCTTTGCAATCCGGTCTTCCCTTCGATGGCGAAGGCATGCGTCGCCGCAAAGTTGCGCTCGTGGAAAAAGGTGTGCCCCAGCAGGTCGTGTATGCGCGGGCAAGCGCCGAGCTCATGACGAAATCCGAATTGGCCGCGAAGGTTGGGCGCGTAGAAGTGACCGGTCACGGCTTTCCCTTGCCGAATGAAATGGGCGAGGCCCCGATGAACGTAGTCTTCGCACCGCCCAAAAATCCAAAAACAGTTCAAGAAATGGTGAAGAGCACTGAGCGTGGCATTCTTGTCACTCGGCTCTGGTACATCCGCGAGGTCGAACCCTACGAAAAGATCCTCACCGGCATGACGCGCGACGGTACCTTCCTTGTGGAGAATGGCAAGGTCCAGTCTGGCGTTCGTAACTTCCGCTTCAACCAGGGCCTCATTCACCTTCTGACGAACATCGAGGCAATGAGCATGCCGGTCCGGGCCAGCGGAGAAGAGAGCTTCGACATGGTGGTTCCCGCGATGAAGATTCGTGATTTCAACTTCACCGAAGTAACTCGCTTCTAGCTCGAAGCTTTTCGTCTAGCTCCCGTAACGCCGCGCTGGACGGGCGATCACCCGAAATATGCGCGGCAAGTGCGCCGAAAATTTTGACAACTAAGAAAGTTTCCGCGCACTTTCGTAACTTTGGGATTAAGTGAAACCACGGTTATGCTTTTCTCGTCCATGAACGCCATATTTGCTTCAACGCTCGAAATGCGATGTGCAGTTCGGTTCCCCATCCGGCTGCCTGTTGCGATCCGGTCCCAGTCGGGTACCTACCAGGCCATGACTACGGACATTTCCGCCGGCGGGGTTCTTTTTCACTCCGAATCGCCTCTCGCCGTCGGCTCGACCATCGAATTCACGATTAATATGCCGGGGCCTATCGTTGGCTCCTCTACAGATGTACTGGTGAATTGTGTAGGCCGCGTGGTACGCTGCTCCGAAGAGATTTCGGGCCCGGCCGACGTAGCCGCTGTGATTGACGACTACTCGTTCGAACGCCGGTAACCCGTTAGGGTCGGATGTCGAGCGAAAAACCAAAGACCACCGACGAAAACACCCCGAGTGTTGAGCCGGAGCCAAACCGCGATTATATCCGCGTAATCATCGCGGATTCCGAAGCCATTTTCCGCGTCGGAATTCGCAAGATCTTCGCGCTGGAAGACGATATTCGCGTCGTCGCGCAGGCCGAAAACCTCGCGCAGACCATTGCTTCTGTCCAGAAATTTCCCACCGATATCGTCCTCTTCGAGATCACCCTCTCCAGC
>ODAK010007421.1_pt1 | contig 11007 bp, 12 predicted proteins | sample 1539591 | NCBI WGS metagenome assembly ODAK01 (sample SAMEA3539303, study PRJEB22396) | soil metagenome | biome: tundra; feature: field; material: soil | place: USA | collected 2010-05 | depth 0.15 m | reverse complement strand
CCGCTTGGGGTCCGAAATCCCGCCATCGCTGTGGCCCGTTCCCGCATTCATCGCTGATGCCGAGGACTCGCTCCGGAGTCAACGCAATCCCGGGCCATCGTCTTGGTAGGGGTCGTGTTGCCAACAGTGCGGCACCTAACGGCGTTGCAGTAGGCAATGTCATTCAGGCCTAACCCGCACTCCGCCAATGGAAAGTAGCGTCCGTGGATGGGCCATGACGGCACAAATTCCGCCATTACAGAAAGTAGCGAGATGAATGTTGTGGCGCTTGGCGCTCTGGCCACCTCCCTCAGCGCCCCTGTGTATACGCGGTCTCTATCAGATAGCCCGACGATGTCTACGCCAGGATTCTGCCCGACAAGCAGCAAGCGTACCGCGTGATAGTTCGGGCCAACGTAGCCTGGCCGCGGAATATTCTCGTGGTCATCCCTCAAAATCTTGGGACACTCTGCCGGCTGGCATTTCTTGCAGAGAACGATCTTTGCGAATTCGGCCGGCCACGATACGGGTAATGAGGTTGCTGTCGGCGGCATGATTAGGAGCACCTGTCGTCAGGCACCCTGCTGAAACGGATGAAGGTCTGCGGGAATCCGCGTTGCCACTGTGCGACCGACCCGGCGGCCCGCCCCCCGGCCCGTACTACGAATGGAGCTATCTGAAGGGCGGAAAGCTGCGCCACCGCACCCTCACGCCGGATCAGGCCCGAAATCATGCGCCTGGCGATCGCCAATTACCGGAAAACCAAGAAATTACTGAAAGCCTGGGAGGCTCAGACCCTGACCTTGATCGAGCTCGAGCCGCCGAACTAACCCGAAGTCCGCGCGTCGCCGCCGGAAATTACGCGGAAATGCGCTCCCAGATGTGCGGAAAGTAGGGCATAGGACCATCGAAGAAATAATGCGGTTGCGGTTTCGCTCAGGTAAAAAAGATTTCTAAAAAACTTTGCAGGAATTGGGTGACTCACACGACATCATGGAAATCGGCGGTTTGCCTGTGCCTACCGCCTACAAGAATCCCTCAATTTAGGTCGCCCCTTAGGGTGAAAAATGACATCTTGTAGGAACCACGGATGAATATTGGGAGCGCGGCCCCGCGTGCGGTGGAAAGCGGTCCCCTCATTTTCAGCGTGAAGTCGTGATGTGTTCGCGGTAGGGACGCTCATTGCTGAGCGCCCCCCGCACAGATCCGAGCAGGCTTGCGATACGAAGAGGAATCTACTTCGCGGCGGCGATCTCCGCTTGCACTGCCTCCTGGAATCCCGCAGGTAACGGAACTTCCGACGCGGTGTAATTGCCGCCCGCCATGAACAGTTCCATCACCGAGTTCCAGCGATCGCGCCACGCGGAGGCGTAGTTGCGAAACTTATCTGCCTCGACATTAAAGGTTGGCGTCTTCGCGTGCGATGAGTAAGCTTTGATCAACGTGACGACTGCCGAATTGTTCTCTGCGAGAGTGTCGAGGCGCTGCTTCATATCGGCGTGCTTGGCGACACCGTCGCGGCGAATTGTTGCAAGGTAAGATTCTAGGATGCCGGTGTCCTTCCCTGTGAAGGGCTCGGACTTAAGCTCCTGGATAAGAGCCTCGTTTTCTTTCAGGATGGTTGAGATCGGCTGCAACTCACCAGACAGGATTTGTGCGCGCGACGCATCGAGGGCCTCATGCTCGTGATACCAAAAGGCCGCGGCGACCAGAACCGCGATGAGGGCGGTCATGAGTAGAAGCCATATTATCTTGTTATTCATTCGGATCCTGCGCGGCGCTGAAGCAGCGCCGCGCTAGTAGGCGGTCGTCTATTATATTGAGCAGCAAACCGCGGTTTACCCAGAGCACAACGTCGGTCTTACCGTTGTTCCACCATTCTTTTTGCTTATCTCGGATCGTGTCCCATCCCACCAGCGGCTCACCATCCACAATCAACGTAACATTGGGAATGTGGGCATAGTAGCCAACATGGCGCTCTACATCATGTGCGTTGGCTGAGTCTCCCATTCCCTTGAGCGCCGCGGCGACTTCAGCTCGAGGCTCGAGCGGGGCGTCGGCACCAACACTCGGATGAACCAAGACCAGGGCCAACATCGCTACTAGAAGCCGCCAATTTTTCAAGGTCCTGCATCCTCGCTGGTGCTGGTAAGGCACGCAACAGTACAGCAACCACGCGGGGTCGGTTGAATCACGCCCAAGAAAAGGCCTGATCAACTCGCTGCAAAATATCGTATGCACAGGGCGGCAAGCTTTTGCGCTTGTGCTTTTTCATCAGCGGGTTCGTTCTCAAACTTCCAACTAACGCCGCCACCACTGACACCGCAGGAAAGCTGGCCTTTGACCGCTATAACTCCGTTGCCCCTCGTAGCCATCTTGGCTCTATCGCCCACACCAGAAAGCGGAACCGTCGCTTTGGGTCCCGAGGGCCCTGTTAGGCCCACTTTATATGCCAAGTCGACGTTGTCGCCCGAAAGTGTAGAAAACTCGAGATAACTGCCGTCTGCCGTTTCAAAGCGGCAGCCGTCACCAGCGGCGGGACGCCCGGTTTTCGTAGCCGGCTGCTTTAAAAAAGAATTCGCATCGGCCGGCTTAAAAACCTTGCAGGCATCCGGCGCCGGCGCCGCCATTGAGGGCGCAACAGATGTCAGCAGAGCAGCTACAGAGTAAATCGCGAGACGAATTTTCATAAGCGGTGCCTCGGTTAAGCTTCTTTCCAAATACTATCCCTGTGAGCTTCAGCGTCACGAAGCCATCACATCACAAGTTGTTTTGCAGTGCCCATCCTAACTAACTGGCCTCTCCGACGCACAGATTCAGCGGACGCAGTGCAGACCGTGGGGGAAAACGCCGTGAATTATAGATCTGGTCTCTCCGAAACAATCATCGCTCGAAACTCGTCGGCATGATCTTCTCGAGCTTCTGCATCGGCAAGTAAGTTCGCTTCGCCCTTCAGGTCTTGGCCGGGGGTGCGGCGTTGCCCGACAGACCCGCACAGCCCTTCGGTATGTCCTCGTTGATCTTGAAGAGTTCCCCGCCCCAGCCCTTTTTGAAATCCCCTTCTTTGTCCAAGCGGTACTGGGTGAACAGTGACAGGACGGTGTTGACGAAGTCCACGAAGGGACCTGGCAGCTGGTACCCCACACCCGAGTTGACGCTCGCCGAGCCGCTCGCGCCATGACAATCGACCATGGCCTCGCTCGCCTGCCTGACGATGTCGCCCGTGAAGGTGACCCCAAGGTAGACCCCGGTCATGAAACCGAAGCCACCGAGCCCGATCATCGGCGTAACCTTGATGCCACCGCCGAACGAAGAACGATGTCTCTATGAACCGCTCCGTGGCGCCACGCTCGTCAACGGTCGCGGTGGCCGTGGCGGTTCGATCCGTCCGAGATTAATCCCTGCTCCATCGTCAACACAGGAGGTAGTATGAAGCGTTCGCCTTGTCTTTGGGTTGAGGAGCAGGCACGATTGCCTTAAGGCGCGAATCGTGCCTCCTCCTCGGCCATAGCGGCGAGAATCCCATTCCCCCGCGCCCCCTCCCGTCCTTCCGCCGAAGGAACCCTAAGTACCGCACGCTCCCTATGGCGGGATTGCCGCTGCATTCCGGTTCTTAGAGATACAGGGACTCAGAACTGAACGGCAGGGCGTTCGCTTCTCTCTTGATAACGCGCCTCACGGCACACATAACCAACGGAGCATTTGCCATGAACATCCGTATAAGCCGGCCTCTGCTATGGGTGCTCCTTGGAGGCGGCATGTCCTCGCCAGTGTGGGCCGACTGTTGCAGCAGCATTTGGAGCTGCGCCGCCACGGTGGTCACCGAAGGCGTGAGTTGCGAGGTCCAGACGATCATCGACACGATAGTCGCTCTACAAACCGAGGTCACAAACTTCGGCAATGACATTACCGGTGTCACCAGCGCGAAGGAGCAGGCGGCGCGCCAGTGGGTCAGCGACGAGATCAACAACCTGCAGTCCGAGTCGAACAAAAGCGCTGCTGATCTGGCGGCAGCGCTAAGCCAAGCCACGACGATTTATACCAACGAAAGGACGATTATCGAGTACAAAGCCACGTCGGCCAACACCCAGAATCTGCAGGCGACTTCACCGACCTCGGTCTCCGGCCCTCCACACACCGAGATCGCGCAGATTACCAGTGAGAAGACGCCCAGCGGTGCTCCACGCTCCATGATGGCGCAGCGTAGCCAGGAAATTACCCCGGCACCGGTGTCAGGAAATCCGATGCTGCAGAAAAGCACAATAAGTACGGCCCCTCAAATCAGCCCGTCCGCTGAACTGGTCGCGGCACCTCACGGCAGCTACTCGCAGGAATTCTCGCGCGCCGTGAAGCAGCTTGCTGCATTGAAAGGCAATGGCGATGCGGCACTATCCAAAATCAATCAATCCTTGACGCAAGCCCAGAGCAGTGAGGGGCCCGGCGTCGCCGCGGCCGATACGATCGCAGGCGCGATGAGCTCGCCGGTCAAAGCCATCGCGTCCAAGTTGAGCGAGATGCTTGACCATCCACTAGACGCATTCGACCCCACTTCCGCCGTGGATGACATGGAAACAACCATCACTGCGGCAATGGACAGCAATATTCCCAAAATGATCGCCGACATTACTACGGGTCCGGACCAGGCATGTGATGCGGGGAAGCTCAGCTACTACATATTGCGTGAGAATGCCCAGTATGCGGTGGCCATCGCCGCAGCCATGGACCGGCTCTATAAGCAGCGGACACCGGGCGCCGCCATTGCCTTAGATCAGCTGCTGCCCAAGGTGGACTATGCAGGACTTACTAGCAAGAGCACTGCCCAGGCTGTCGCAAATGTTGGGCAGCAGCAGGCTTATGCTATAGACACGGCCAACTATGCCGCTGCAAAGAAAAAGCTTCTGGTGGTGGACCATCCTCCTCGCCTTGCGAAGATCCACACGCTGATCGCGCAGTTCAAAGCCCAGCGCGCCCAGGGAAAGGCTTCTCTGCCGCAGGCGATGCTCATGACCTACAAGGCCACGTTCTCAGGGCAGTTGAATTCCTACTTCAACAACAAATCGCCCGCAGCGATCGCTGCGCAGCGGGATCAACTGATCGCCCAAGCACGCACGCAGTTTGCCAAGAATCCAACGACCGAGAACGGCGTGATTGGTCTCATCAATTCCGAGGCACAAAAGCAGGGTGCCGCCATGACCGCCGCGGTTCCCGGCCAGCGCATCCCCACGATGAGCACCGGCGCCGCAGCGAACAATGCGTCGCCGGCCGTTGCCGTCATGACCTCACCGGCCGCTACGGCCCCGCCGGCGGCCATGACCAGCGCCAAACCCCAGACGGGACTCGTCCCGGGCGCAACGCCGTCCGCGCTATCGACCAAGGCGCTGTTCGTGATACCGGTTGCTGTGCCAGCCGCCCCATCGTCCGCTGCGCCGGCCACTATGGCTCCGAATCAACCGAAGGTCGCTACCTGGGGCACTCCGTCTGCATGGACGCCCCCGCCGGCCGCGGCGGCCAGCACTCCGGCCATGACCAGCGGCGCGCCCGTGGTGCCGCATACAGTGACCGTGATCAAGCCGGCGACGGCGCTCAAGACCAGCCAGCCTGTTCAACGGCCGGTAGAGCAACCCCCGTCGGGGCCCCCCGCTCCGTCGACGACGACGTCCGCACCGCAGGCCTGTAACAAAGTCGGAAACAAACTGCCATGCGTTTGCGTCACAGGATCTACCAAGAACCCGGCTGGCTGCATGGTTACGGGCTGGGATCTGAACAAGAATCGCGCCTCTTGATTTGGCACCAATCACTCTCCGGAGACAATTGTGAATACCTCAATCAGATCGACAACACCGTTCGCGTCCCTGGTCCTGGCTTGCGCCCTGTGCGCGGGCGCCGCTCTCGCCGAGGGCGACGACCCCGTCGTGCAGTCCTCGAAGCAAAGCCAGGCGCTGTCGTCGCTGCCGCCGAAGCCGCTGGAGCAACGCGTGCCGGTCACGATCTACGAATTCCACAGCGGTGTGCAGGGCGTGAGCGTCGCCGCGGCCACGGATATTTTTACCACCGCCTTGATCGAGTCCCATCAGTTTCGCGTGGTCGAACGAAACCGGCTCAACCAGGGCGTCATGTATGAGAAGCAGCTCAACGGCGCCGGTCAGGCAACGGGCGACGCCGCGCAACACCAGCTCCGGGGCGCCCGCTACATATTTGAAGGAACGGTGAGCGAAGCGAATCCCGGCGCGGACCAGCACCAAGGCGGAGTCTCGATCGGCGGCTTGACCCTGGGCGGCGGCAAGAACAAGGACACGATCGCGGTCGACATTCGGATCCTCGACGCCAACACGGGCGATGTCCTCGACTCGGTCAGTGTCAGCAAGGTGTTGAACGATTCGGCGATGGGCATAGGGGGTACCGCGGCGTTGGCCAGCACGCTCGCCTCTATGAGCGGCCACACCGCGAACCCCTTGACTCCGGACGTCAACTATCAAAGCTCCCACAAAGAAAGCGTCGACAAGGCATTGCGCGCATGCATCGAGACCTCGGTGCTGGCACTCATCAAGCGCGTCGAACTCACCGCCGATTCCTCAGCCCCAAAGTGAATCCGGCCCAACCAGTCTTCAGGAGCCAGTGATGTCTACCATGCCCAGACGACCGTTCGCAGCATTCGCCGGATGCGCATTCGGTGCTGCGGCAGCACTGACCTCGGCCTGCGGCGGCGCAGACCACCCGCCGGGAGGTTCCGCTGCGGGCGCGCCAGCCGAAAGCACCGTAGCGCGCTTGAAGGATCACGCCTCCCCGGATCCCTCCACGTTGCTGTCCGCCGACGAGGCACAGGCCTATGTCGGCGCGCTCACCACCCCTCCGTTCCGCGCCAACGATGATGGCGTTGCCGACGCGGCCGGCGATGCCTGCGCCTATCGCGGCTCCGGCGCACGGCAGTTGGTCATTGTGCGAACCGGCGAGGGCTCCGCGGCGGTTGGCAACATTGCCCACGACGTGCCCAACATGGTCGGCAGCGTGCTGGAGAAGGCCGGCGCCGGGAATCTCGCGGCCACCGCACATCGGGTCATGGTCGACGTTCCGAACGGCCCATGGGACAAGGCGACCTGGATTCCCGGCGGGACCCTATTCGTGACCAAGGGCGATGCGGGTGCGAACATCGATGTGAGCGGTACCACCTGACCCGGAGGTCACGATGCCACGATTCAAGATCACGACTGCTTTGGTTCTCATCGTGCTCGTCGGAGGCTCGATCATCACCGTACCGGCCTTGGCGACCAAGGCTCCGCGCCCGTCGGACCCGTGTGATAAGGAACTGTCAGTCGACGATGTTCAGGGTATTCTGATCGGAAAAGCGAAGATCAACCATTATTCGATGTCGGAGTCGAATCCTGGTGAAGGCTGCTCCCTTGGCGTCACCGGAAGCGGCTGGGCATTCGTCGACATATCAATACGACAAGGAGACATGCAGTCCTTTCAGACGCTACTCTTTTTTGTCCCGCCATCGCGCAAATCCATCGCCGGGATCGGCGACGAGGCCTTTATCACTCCAACGAAGGACTCCAATGTCCCCAATGCCAAAGAGACCGACCTGTACGCGCGAAAGGGCAAACTGCAATGCATTGTCGAGTTGCATCGCTCCAATGGCGATGGAGAGAAGTTGCTTGTTCCGACAACCGATGGCACGGTTGCCGCCAAGCTGGGCGCTCTATGCAATAAGCTCTTCGCCGCCCGTGGTGGAAGCTGACCGCGTCAACAGGTGATCTTTCGAGCCTAAGTCTCTGGCATCCATGGCACTCCCCGGGTGACCGTGCGCTGGACTCCCGCCCAGAATAAAACAAGCTAATTTACAACCTGAACGTAGGTGCTCGCAGGGACTGCGAGCACCGTTTACCGGCCTGCCAGGGAGGGGATAAGCGATTCGAAAGTCGCCGGCACTAGCGCTTTTCCGAGAGCAGACTGCTGAGCAGACCACCGACAACCGCGCCACCGACTTGAATCGCGAGTTGTTCGCCGATGTGGTCCAAGGATCCCCCCGTGCCGTCGGCGGCGTCCTCCTGTTCGATGCGGGAGACGACCCAATCGAACTTGCCGCTGGTGACCGCCGCTTTGCAGTAACGGCACTCGCCGATTTGGGTCAGCGACACCGGCGCTCCGCAGCTGGGACAGGTATTATCGAGCGTTCCGGGTTTGTTCGAGGTCGCGACGCCGACGGATCGCTGGAACGTCCACTCTTCTTGGAACGGCCGCACGCTCGCACGGTCGCCAAAGACGATCTTGTCGTTCTTGTCCACGTCGAAATCGGCAGCCGCTGCCGAGATACGCACGGTCAAGTCATCGAACACCCGGCCATGGACCACGCGAACCGGCTCGATGCTTCGAACCACGAGATTCTCCATGACATTGCGGCGCCCTTCGCTCGCCATCGCCTCGAGTTGCGCACTCCAGGTGAAGTACGCGCCCGGGCTCATGAAGGCGCGGCCGGCATCCAAGTTCTGCTTGCACCATGCGTCCTGCAACGCCAGAAACGCGGTCTTCACCCGCGCTTCAAAGGTGCTGAGCGCAAAATTCTTGTCGGCGGAAGTCAGGGTGGCGATGCCGTCGGCAACGGTCGCCGCGGCGAGCCCGAGCGCGGAATCTGCCGAATAGCCCACAAACGCAGCGGGCTGCACGTCGGAGACGACCCAGTCCACGGTGCCGTTGGTGACGTTGGCCTTGCAGTGAGCACACGTTCCGTCCAGGGCGAGGCGAAGTTCGGCGCCGCAGGCCGGGCATTTCGACGCGATCACGCCGCCGCTCACCGGCGTGCCCGCTGACGCTTTTCGCATGAACGTCCAGAGCTCGGCATGGCGCCGATCTTCGCCTTCATCGTTCACGACGGTGTTCGACTCGTCCACGGTCTTCGCGCGATACACCAGATCGAAGTGCACTTGCAGACTCTGACCTTGCGCGCTGCATTCAGCGCCCTCGAGCGCCAGGCCGCGGACGTTGAGACTTTCCAAGAGCGCATGGCGATGCTGCGCCTTGGTCTGCGCGATGTTTTGCGAGACCGCGGCGAATACCGTGTCGTTGAGATAAGGTCGAACTGCGGCAGCGTCGTTCTTCTGCATGCCACGCTTGACCAGGAAGAAGGTCATCTCGGCTCGTTGCAGAAAGGTCTCCATTTCGAATCCCGGATCCAACCCGCGAATCGTGTAGACGGCGGGCGGCAAAGCGCGCGGCATGGCGCTCCCGCCGTTCGCAACGCCCGACCCCGGTTCGCCGGCGGCGATGCGGGCGAGGCCCGAAGCACCGAGGACCGACCCCAAGGCCGACAGCGCCGTCTGCGCTGCCGGCGACCCGGCGTTCAACGATTGCCCAGCCTGCGCACCGCTGCCGACGCGGCGCAAAATATACCGGACGCCAAACACGATGATCACCAGCACGATGATGCCGCCCAACGAGCCGCCGCTCCCGAACGAAATGCCGCCGCCGTCGGAACTCTGGGTTGACGCTGCATGATTTCCGGCACCCGTGCGGGCCAGGGCGGTTGCGGCGCCGAGCAGCGCCATGGCGGCCGCAACACAATGGGAAAGAGGCGAGCGCGCTGTCACGTCAATGCGCCCTCACAGTTGGCGCAGAACTTGGCACCGGGCGCCGCGGCGGTGCCACACTCAGTGCAGTGCACGCCTTTCGGTGCCATCGGAGTTCCGCAGCTCGAGCAGAATTTGGCTCCGGGTGCGTTCGGCGCGTGGCAATTCGCGCAGGCATTACCGCCCGCTCCCGCAGCGGGCACTGGCGCCGGACCCGGTGAGACTCCCGCGCCCGAATTCGGCGCGGCTCCGGCTGAAGGGCCGACACCCATCCCGGCTACAATGCCGCCCAAGCCCATGCCCACGCCGAGCGCCGCGGTACCGCCGCCGCCCGCCGCAGCGCCTTCCCCAATTCCCTTGAGCGCAGCACCAACCCCGTACTCACGAAAGCCGCCGGCCAGCCGCGTATACGCCGTGTCCTTGCGCAAGCCTTTCAAGGTTTGCTCATCCTCGGGGCTCAAACTGATGGTCACGTTGCCCAGCCGAGTGATTTTCAGGCCATAGGGCGCCAGCGGCTCTTGAACATCGGTCATCAGTGCCGCCTCGATGTCGCCCGTCCGGGCGGCGAGACCGAGTACCGGCCACTTTTCCGCCGTCAGCTTCTTCACCACGCTGGTGCGCAGCGCCTTGAGGATTTGTTCGCGCGCCCAGTCGGTAATCAAGTCGTTCGACGCCTGGCGCGTGCCCACCAATTTCAAGATCATTGCGGTCGGATCGCTGATCATCATCGCGTATTCGCCGAATACTCGCAGGCCCACCGCGAGCCCAGTCTCCGGATCCTCAATATTGTCGATGGGGCCGCCGAACGGCAGGCTGACGAACTCGCGCGTGCCCACGAAGTATAGTTCGGCGCGGTACATGTTGCCGCCGCTCGCCCAATCGACGATGTCTCCCAAGAAGGGAATCAAGGCGCCGTCCATCGTCGACCGCCCCTGCGGCAGGGTTCCGGCCAACTTCCCTTCCTTGAAGAAGACCGCGGTCTCGTCCGGCTGCACCGTGACCTGGGTCAGCTTGCGAATGGTCGTATCCGGCCATTTGTAGAGAATGTCTTCCTTGGCGGCGTCGGGCCGCGCGATGAACTGACGATTGAGGTCTGCGGGGTGGAATAAGCTCACGATTCACTCTCCTGACGGTTTGACTGCGCGGTCTCGCCCCGACCCGTGGGCGAGATTTCTTCTATCTAAAACCGCAAGTCGAACAGGTTCCCGCCACCAGCCGCGGAGTCATCGTTCTTTTCTCGATAGCGGTGTATCGACGCCAGCATTGCTGTACAGCGGTCTAATCCTTTTCAGTGACCGTGGCGGCAGCAAAGGCAAATGATGAAAGACGGTGCTGCAACTTGCGTTGGCGGCTTTGCAGCGCTCATCTGATTATATCGCTTATGACCAATGCGCAACTCGTTCAAGCTCCCTCAGGCACCGGCGGTCAAGCGAAACTGGCCCTCATCGCCGGCATCACCGTGCTCTTT
>ODAK010007420.1_pt1 | contig 11008 bp, 6 predicted proteins | sample 1539591 | NCBI WGS metagenome assembly ODAK01 (sample SAMEA3539303, study PRJEB22396) | soil metagenome | biome: tundra; feature: field; material: soil | place: USA | collected 2010-05 | depth 0.15 m | reverse complement strand
CTGATTCGGGTTTTGCAAACGCGATCCAAGGTGGTTGCCCACATTGCCTACGTATGCCACATCGAGCAGGAGGCCGTTGGGAAGCTGCATTTGAACGTCCAGCGTGTAATCGCTGATAACTCCAGGCAGGCCAGTCGTCTTCGGTGTCCAGCTGGTTCCCGAGAAGTTATCGAAGGAGGGACTAATGAAAGGAGGCGGCGTGAAACTTGGATAGCCGTTCTCCGCCAGCATCGCGGGCGTAATTCCGCTATTCACTGTGCTCGTAACAACGTTGGCATTGAATCCATCCGCTAGAATTCCGAAGCCGTTTCCGTTGCTGGATCCGTCAATGCTGATGTATAGGCCGTAACCGCCGTGGATAACCGTCTTGTCGTCAAGTTGAAGCGCAAAGCCGACACGTGGCTGTGCCATGGTGAATCGCGTGTCCGCAAGGCGGTCGCAGTTGCAGGTGTTGGCCCCGTGCCCTTGATAGGTGAGCGCGCCGGGAATGTTATTCGCACCAGGATTTGCGAGCGTTGGCTCGAAGCTGGAAGCGACATGAACCCCATTGATCCCGTTGTGGACTGTTAACGTCCATGGAATGTCATAGCGAAATCCCAGGTTAAGGGTCAGCTTGGGAAGCAGCTTGTAGTTATCTTCGATGTAAGTGGCCAGGTACTGGAAGCGGTTCTCGGCTCCAAAGGGGTTGTCAACCTGCTGCACGGTGTCAAATGCCCCTGCCATCAGGCTGGCGAAGCCGTCTCCCGTGTTGCCATTCCCAGGGAATGCGGTCTCGGTTGAGTTCATCGCGTCTACAATGCTATCCAGCGATTTGACGTTGCCTTCGATCCTGTCGTATTCCGCGCCTATCTTGATCTGGTGCTTCCCTTTCTCCCAGGACAGGAAGCCGCTCTCAATATAGGTGTTCTCGGAATTGGTTGAGCCTCCGCCGCCGCCCGTGCTGGCATAAGGGCAAAGGTTGAGGTTGCAATAGAACTGCGGAGTGATCGGGAGTGCGTTGGGAATGCCGAAAGTGTTTACAGTGCTGCTGTAAGGCGCTGTGCCGTTCTGGGTGTCGTAGTTATATCCATAGCCCAGGTGCAGCAAGAGCGATGCGGAGAAGGTGTGATCGTATCCCAGCCGCGCAAGTGCGAGCTTGTTGTCTCCGATGCCGGCGCCATAAGTGGCGATGGGAGCAAGGAAGATCGAGTTATACGAAGCGGTGTTGATGGGACCCATCGAGAAGAATCCGTGGAAGAGATTCTTGTCGTTCAGGTTGTAGTCGACCCTGCCACCCCAGCGGTCTTCCACTACGTTGTTGACGCCGGTGGTGCGGAAGTTATTGATCAGGTTGCCGTTGATTGGCTGGGGCAGATACTTCACATATTCCTGCCCTACGGTTGAAATCTCGTTGGGCGGAATCACGTTCAATTGTCCGTTGTACTGATACTGCGTTCGCGTGCAGGTTCCCGTGGTATCGCAGACCGTAGACCTTGGATCGTAGATGTTCTTTCCCAGCGCGGAGAAGTCGCCGCCGCGCTCAGCGAGGGTAGGAATAGTGGTCAGGCTGTTCGTCACGCCGCCCGCCAGCCGGAATCCACTATAGAAGGCAAAGAAATAAAGCTTGTCTTTGCCGATAAGATGCGGGATTCTGAGCGGCCCACCGATATTGACGCCAAACTCGTTCTGATGCGTGATCGGTGTGGTCGTGGCGAAATATCCAGCCGCGTCCAAATCGGTATTTCTCAAGTAGTCGTATGCCTGCCCGTGAAATGCATTCGTACCGTGCGTGTCGTGTAAGTCAGGTTACCGCCGGGAGTGCGGCTATATTCGGCGGAGAAATTGTTTTGTACCAGCGAGAATTCCTGCAGGGCTTCAACCGGCACCGGCTGGATGCGGTAGTCGCCGCTCTGGTTGGCCGAGATGAAGGGAATGCCGTCATACATGACCGCACCGCCCCACGCCTGTCCGCCGCTGATCGTGGTCGAGAACTCCTGGCCCTGTGCGCCTGTTGTTCCATATCCAATTGCAGCCGTGTCGGCGACACCGGGCATCAGGTCGGCGATGCTGGTGACGCTGCGCGCCGATCCAGTCATGGCGATGGGCAGATCGTCGAAGGTCTGCTGATCGATAGTCGTGGCGGCTTGTGAGGTTGTCGTCTCGAGCTGGCTGGTCAACGCCTCGACCTGGACCGTGGAACTCGCCGATCCCACCTGCAGAGTTTCATCCACATTGACAGTCTTGTTGAGACCGACAGTTACGTTTTGTTGCTGCACTTGCTGGAATCCGGGTGCGCTAATTGTCAACGTATAAGTTCCAACCGGGACGAGAGGAAACACATATTCCCCCGCGGAGGAGCTTTTGGTGCCGAGCGCTGCACCCGTGTCTTTGCTGGTTAATGCAAGGTCGGCCTTTGGAACGGCCGCTCCGGAGGGATCGTGGATGGTTCCAACTACGGAGCCTCCGCCAGCTTGCGCGAATAGGGCGGATCCACGGAAAGATACGAACGCGAGTACTGCGAAAATCAAAATCCGATATGGCCTCATTGCGTCTCCTCTTTTGTCACCTGTTCAATACTCGGCTCGGCCCTCAATCAACCACTCGAATCATTGGGGTCTCCTGCCAGTCCTCGCGCGGCGCCAATCAATAACATCAATATCGCTACCAGCCTCGATTAGCCGGCACGCCAGGCAAGTCCTTTTGTCAATGCCACTGCTCAACTTCGACCCTGGGTTCGAAGAAAACCTATACCAGCCAACAGCACAGACGTGGCCCTATCCCTCAAACTAGGCACAGGGATACAGCGACATAAAAGAAGCTGCGTCCCAACAGCTGAATCAGATTTTTTCCTAACGAAAATGGGGAAAGCGGTTGATCGTCTAAGCGATCTGGTTTGATTGAGGCAAACGTTATCTGATCGCTTACTCGCTTGTCAACTGGCAAATTCGACTTTTTCTCTCAACGACTCTTAATGGCATGTTTCTGAATCAAAACAAATAACTTAATCATTTATCTTGAGATCGGATAGACTTCTCCAGTTGGATTGTTTGGCAATTTTTATTTCGCTTAAGCGCTTGATCATGCTATGTTGGTGCCACTCGTAACGATTGGACGAACCCTTGAAATGAAGGCTCTTCATTACTCGGCATGGGGAAAACTCGAGTTCCAGGATCTCGCCGTCCCTCAGATCGGGGAAGGAGAGGTGCTGTTGCGCGTGCTCAGCTGCGGCATCTGTGGCTCAGAATTGGAATCGTTTAAGCACTCCAGCCACCGTAGAACCCCACCCTTGATCATGGGACATGAATTCTGCGGCGTAGTGGAGCAGGTCCAGGGCGAAGACCGTCACAGCTGGCAAGGTCGTCGTGTGCTTTGCCACGCTGTCGTGCATTGTGGGCAATGCTCCGCTTGCCGGCGCGGCGACACGAATCTCTGCGCTTGCCGTCAGGTGTTCGGGATGCACCGCCCGGGCGGGTTCGCCGAATATGTGGCTGTTCCTGAGCGCGTGCTGCTTCCCTGGCCGGAAAACCTTCCTGACGATTCAGCTATCTTCACCGAACCGCTATCCAACGGCATCAATGCAATGCGCCAGGGCGGTGCCGCAAGACGATCCAGAGTCGTGATCATTGGCGCTGGACCCATCGGACTTATGTGCCTCTTCGCTGCCCGCCGACTGCATCAATCAAGCGTCATCATCTCTGACCCTATTCCGGTGCGCCTCGATGCGGCCCGTTTGCTTGGAGAGGAGGTGTCCGTGAATCCGCTGCAACAGGATCTTGATGCTGAAAGCCGAAAGCACTGGGGCGGCGAGCGCGCCGAGTTCATCATCGATGCGGTCGGCAGCGCCGAAACCAAGCAGCTCGCGCTCGATCTTCTGGAACCAGGGGGAACGGCGGTATGGCTTGGACTGCGCGAAGACGCAATCAGTCTCAACAGCTATTCCTTAACACTCGGGCAGAAATGCCTGTCGGGTTCCTACTCCGGGTCGCTGCAGGACCTTCGCCTTGCGGCACAGATTCTGTCGGAGGGAAACCTCGACACCAGCTGGGTATCACGTTACCCTATCGAGCAGGGCGAAACTGGCTTCCGCGAGTTGCTTCGCCCCGATGCGAACAAGATCAAAGTAGTTCTGCAATTCTGATCGAAAATGCGGAAGGTCGGCCACGACCTTGCATCGACCATAAGAACTCTGAAGGCACTGGATTGGTGCGGTTGCATAACAGGACGGTGACGAAGTGGGCGTGCATTGCCGCGTGCGCGCTCACGCTCGTATCGGCGACCGGCCGCGCGATTCCTCTTCCCGAAAAGCAGGCCCAGGCCAAGCAGCTTATCGACTCGCGGCAGCTTGATTCGGCTGAGAAACTCATCGTGGCGGAGATGATGAATGCGCCCCGCGATGCGGATTGGATCACGCTGCTTGCCGAGGTCCGCCTGGGACAGAATCGCACCCGCGAGGCGCTGAAGTTGCTCGCCGATGCCAATTCGATCGCAGGCGACTCCGCTACCCGCTTTATGCTGATCAGCCTCGCACAAAGCCAGGCAGGCCACATGGATCGCGCGGAACCGCCCATCCGTGCCGCAATTCAACTCGACCCAGACAATGCCACCGCACACTACTTCCTCGCCCGCCTGCTCTACACAGACAACCGTTTTGACGAATCGATCCGGGAGAGTCAGAAAACGATTTCTCTGGCGCCCGGCTTCGTTCGCGCCTACGAAAACCTGGGTCTTTGTTATGAGGGAAGGTACCAACAGGAAGACGCTGAGCGCTCGTATCGGAAAGCAATCGAGATCGACGCGGCGAATGAACACAAAACTGAGTGGCCGCTGGTCGACCTGGCTACGCTGTTGATCCATGAGAATCGCCTTGCTGATGCCAAGCCGTATCTTGTCCAGGCCATCGCAATTAATCCCAACAACACCCAGGCCCTCGTGCAGCTGGGAACGTTTCTTGAGGAAAGCGGAGACCTGAAGGCTGCTCTGGATGAATACCGCGCCGCAATCGAAAGTGACCGGTCGAGCCAGCAACCCGGCCGCGCCAGCGCTTACTACAAAGCCGCACGTCTCAGCAAAAAGCTCGGCTACGCCGAAGAAGCCGCGCAGGATTTCAAGATGTTCAATCAGGTTCACGAAAAGAGCTCCAAGTGACCAACCGGCGGCTGCATGCAGAATGCTAAAATCCGCGCATGAGAGCGCGGATTGCACTGAAGTGTTCATTTGCTTTCATTGCCATCGCCGGCATCGCTCAACCGCCGCATACGGAGTTCGATCGACTCGTGAAAGAGGCTTCGGATCTGAGCCGGCAGGCGGATTATGGGCGCGCGATTCCGTTGCTCAAACGTGCCGCAGCTCTCATCCCTCAAGACCCCTCAGTCAACTATCTGCTCGGCGCAGCCTTGCTGCAGAGCGGCCAAACCGCCGAAGCCGTGGCGCCACTTCGCGTTGCCAGCGAAGCGACTCCGCCGATCGAAGCGGCGGAAGGCTACCTCGGGGACGCAGAGATGGAGCTGCAACAGTTCTTCCTCGCTGCAGACGCCTTCGAGTCCGCTGTCGTACGCTCGCCGGACTCAGAACAAGCTTTGGTCTGGTGGACTGATTTCAGTCTTGAGCGCTACCGCGTGCTCGAGTTCTCTCTGCGCGCTTCGCCGCGTGGACGTGCTGCATTACTCCAACTCGCTGCGGCTCAGGACAACGTTGAATGGAAGCGAAGAGAAGAACTGCTCAAGCAAGCTTCCGCAATGAATCCCGAATCAAGCGGGGTTTGGGGACAGTTAGGTCTTGCGCAGGCGAAGCTCGGCATGGAAGCCAACGCCGAGGCTAGCCTTGAATCCGCGCGGCAAAATCAGCCGGATGATTCGTCCACGCTGGAGTTAGAGGCGATAGTCGACGCCACTCGCGGAAGCTGGTCGGAAGCGGGCGCGAACCTCGTCAATCTCGCTCAACGCTCACAAGCTGAATTTGCGAAGTTCAGGACCGTCTGGCCGCGAACTCTCTATCCAGGACCGGAAATAAAAGAACCCGTCTGGCAATGTCTTGGCGGCGAGCAGCCGGATTGCCCGGCGGTGATCTCCGCCGCCCACCAAGCCGACGGCTTGCCTCCTCAGCGTCTGTTTGCAGAAGGCAGATGGGAACAACTGATCGCAATGCCCGCCCCGCCCACTGCAAACGCCCCGGGAGCAAATGAATCCGCCGCCAATGAGAAAGACTGGTTCTGGCACGGCTTCGCATTTGCAAAGCTCGGAGATTGCCCGCACGCCATCCCCGCCCTCGAAAGAGGGCTGAAGGCCGGCGCCGAGGAGGCCGCGGCCCGCCTGGCCAACTGTTACCAGCGTCAAGCCGTGCTCGCCGCCGACCACCTGCAAACCTTGGGCAACGCAGCTTCAGTTCATCAGATTCGTGGTGACATTCAGCTCTCCATCCGTCTCGACCCGTCCAGCGCCGCGGCAGAATATACAGAAGCGTTGAACCTCAAGCCGAAAGATCCTGGGCTCCTTGAGAAACTTGCGGAAGCACTTTACAGCCAGGGAGAGTTTGCCAAAGCACGACAGGCGGCGCAACAGGCGCTCGAACAGAACCCGCATCGCAAGCAGCTGCTGCAATTGCTGATCCGCGTCGCCATGAACGAGCGCGACTACTCAACTGCACTCTCACTTCTCGAGCAATTGGCCGCCATGCAGCCGGCCGACCCCTGGATACGCATACAGCAGGCAACCGCCTACGCCCAGACCGGGCGTCCCGGCGAAGCGGTTCTAAAGCTGCAGCCGGCCCTTGATGCAGGCTACCCGGACGAGAAAGGCGCGCTGCACGCAATGCTTGCCGCGCAACTGCGCAGGCTCGGTCGCGATCATGACGCCAAAATCGCGTCGGACGAAGCAATCAGACTTGCCGACGATTTCGCGCAGCAAACGCGCAGTGCGCCGCAGGATCAACCATAGGGGTTGAGCAGAACCCTACTTCTTTTGTTCGGCTTCCGTAAGCAGTTTTTCGAACTCCGCATGCGACATCTTCAACTTCTCGGGATGCGCATCAACCCATTTTGCGAAGGCCACATACTTTGCCGGCGACCAGCCTTCAAAGTCTCCGCCATTCTTCCCTTCGCGATTGAGCTCGAAGTTATACACGTCCTGCAGATTGGTGAACTCAGCGGAACTGATTGCCTCCTCGGCAAGAATCGCGGGAATGAAAAGAACCCCATCCGTCTTCGCAAGCACCAGGTCTCCCGGCAGAACGATGGCCCGCCCGATACGCACAGGCACATTGATTCCGGTCAGTTCCATCCGCGCCCATGCGCTCGGATCGTAGCCGCGATAAAATCCGTTGAAGTTCGGGATCTCGCGGTTCTCCTCCTGGTCTCGAATGCCGGCATCGAATACAAATCCCGCATGCGTATGAGCGGCAATCCCATTGCCGAGATTCGAGCCAATCAGCGTGCCTTCCACAATCTTTCCGAATCCGTCCGCAACGTACACGTCGCCTTCTTTCAACTCCGCAATCGGCCAACTGTTGGTGTCGCTCACGCGGCCCTCGACCTTGCCTTCGGCTAAAATCGCGCGTTGCATGTCCGGGCGCGTCGGCATGTATTGCGCCGTCAGCGCTCGTCCTGCGAAGGGTTTATCAATATGCAACGCTTGCCAGCCGCCGTCGAACTGGTCTTTGTAGCCGTGGTTCCAGAGGTATCCCCAAATATCCTCGATCGATATGTCCACCGCTCGCTTCAGCAGATCGTCCGGCAGTTTCGGCCGGCCATCTGCAAAGCGGTCGCCCTTCCACTCCGAGGTGTAGAACAGGATATGGTCCTTCGTCATCTTCACCTGCGCGCGGGCCGGAAACACACTCAATGCCATCGCGATCGCCACCGATGCCAAAATCATCCTTCTCATTCAACTTCTCCCTTTCGTTCATATTCAGCCCGCCGCATTCTGTTTCCCGGCTTCAAGCACTCTGTGCACCAGCCCACCCGGCTGTGTCAGCGCGGTAATGTCTTTGTTCAGCATGGCCGCCGGCGCATTCCAAATCGACCAGTTGAACCAGTAGTCCCAACCATAGTTCACTTCACCAGTATCACCGCCGGCGCTGTGGCAATTCGGCCCATCCCACGTGTATCCCCACGTCAGGTAACTCAGCGCGAGATTCTTGCGCAAAAGCTCGAGTCCGAAATTCCTCTGTCCCTCATAGATGAATGTCAAAGCATTCCAGATGACCTGGTGATTCGTGTAGACATACTCGCCCGTGAGATAGCCAGTCTTGTCCGCGGTCCACAGTGACCCGTCCGGGAGCGCGTAGATGGGCGGCATTCCCAACTTGCTCAGGCTGCAGACCTTCTGTCGCAATGTCCGCAGCACGCGGCTCACATTCTCCCTCGGAAAGACTTCAGGCAGCCCGCAGAATCGCGCCCAATACTGCCCATTCAGTTGCGGAGAGTAGAAGGCGTCCAGCTCTTTTCCTGTCGTTGTATCGTGATAAACAAGGTAGTGATCGCCCCTCCAAAGATACTTCTGCAACGCCTCCTTGCCTGCCGCGATGAGCTCGTCCATGCGCCGCACTTCATCACCGTCGCCCATCGCCTGCGCCCACGCCTTCAGCATTTCAGCGCCGGCAATCCGCAATCCTCCCGGATGCGTTACAAACCCATACATCGAGCGATCTTCAAACCACTCGATATCGTTCCATGCATGCGTCCGTTTCGGCGGCATGGCGATAATCTGCGCTGGTCCAAGATCGGGCCGTTGCGTGAAAGAGTATTCGAGAGCCTTCTTCACCGAAGGATAAAACTCCTTCATGAAGGCCTCGTCTCCAGTGATCTTCCAGTGCAGGTAGGCGGCCGATACATAGCAGAAACCCGAGACGACTTCCTGGTAGTCATATGACATCGGATTCGCGGGATCCGCCCATCGGCCCATCAGCTGCGCAACATCGCCATTCTCCCGCTGCGTTGAGCGAATGGCGCGCAGCAGCGACACCGCGCAATCGGGGAAAAAGAACGAAAGCGTCGGCCCTTGCATGCCCACATTCGAAAGCGTACTCATGTGCGGGCACGCCCGCGGCGATTCCTCCAGCGCAAACAGTCCGTCTTCGGGCTTGCACCAATCGCCAATGGGATCCTTGGCCTGCGCCCACAAGCTGCACGGCGCAAAATAATAGAGCGCATTGATCAGCGAATCTGCCAGCCATCCCGGCAGCGTCTCTTCCTCGTAAATCGCCGACTGCCACGCAATCACACGCGCAAGCAGCTGCTCGTGATTGCGCGCGAGATAACTCGCCACCTCACCCGCATCGGCAAAACGCGAAGCATACATGTGCGTGAATCGCTTGCCGGTGGTTGAAAGTGTCTCGCCTTCAGGAGCATATGTGGAGATGCGGCTGCCGCCCGTACCCGGATTGCCGTTCCCTTCCCACTCCGGCGCAAACCAGGCGAGAATCACTCGAATGATCTTGCTTTCACCTGCGGCAATATCATATGCAATCGCAAGGGACGAACTCCCATCGTCATCCGCGCTGATGGGTGGCAGGTTTTGTTCAGCCGCGTTCCAGGTTCTTCCGTCGAGTCCCAGGCTGCCCCCGGTGCGTACTAGGGACTCGCCAATCGCGGCCAGCACATAACTCATGGCCCACGGCTCGTTCTCCACCCATGTTCCTGAAAGTCCGCTTGGAACCGAACGCCGCGTCACGCGCGCGGCTGGCATAACCGGCTTCATGGGCATATCCGGCCAGCCAATCGACGTGTCTTTCGAAGCGTGATTCGCGAAGCCCGGAAAGTTAAAAAGCAAACAACCCTTCTGCACCGACGGCCCCGTGTTTCTCAAATGCGCTTCAAACACCGCGCCGGGTGTATTTGATGCTTTTGAATCTCCTGGAATGAACGGCGACCAGCAGCGCAAACCCACTTGAACAGGCGCATCCGACTTGTACTCGATATCGGCGATCGGATAGTGGCCCCAGTACTCGCTCTCATGCATCGAGCCCAGCACCTTTAGCCCCATCGTCGCGCGATTATTCCCGGCGTAATTCTTCGTCTGCGCGGTTCCAAATGTCCATGTCCTACCTCCGCTGGCCAGCCCCATGTAAGGAACGTTGAGCGGCCCGCCGATCGGCGTCAGATGATTGAAAATCGACGAATAACCCAGCACTCCTGAAGGCTCAAGATACAGCGCGCCTGTATCGATCCCTCCCAGCGGCATTCCCGAGCACGGAAACGGCCGATCCACATAGCAACTGAAATAGCCCGCCGACTTCGTCCGATAACAGATGCCGGACACCTCCTTGGCATATCCGGCCGCCTGAAACGTATTCCACTGTGCGCCTTTAAGGTCGGCAGCGAAGAGGCGGTTCGGTTGCCGCTTGCTATCTGGCGCGTTAGCAGCAGACGCACTGGCCTCCGTGGCTGCGCCTTTAAGGCGTAGCCAACGCAACGCACCGCTGGCTGCCGAAGCCCGCAGAAAGCCGCGGCGGGAAAGTCCCGATCCCATCGACCTCTATCCTTTCATTTCCTGTGGACAACAACGCAGCCCTATTTCGACAGCAGAAAGTTATCCAACGCCGTCACGTTCTCCGCCTTGACATCCGAATCCAGTTGATAGGGAACCTTAGCCTCGTGAAGGTCGTTGCCGATCAAATGAATGTCGTGTGTGTCGGCTCCCGCAATTTTCAGAAACAGATTCGTGCCCGGTACCGCGTCCATGTTGCGCAGCGTGGCGTTGGTCACCCGGTCCAGCGCGATGGCGGGAAGATTGCGTTCAGGCCACGCAGAGTTTCCCGAGAAACCGTCCACCTGCAGCCCGTCGATATCCTTGAGCGAGAGCGCGCTCTCCCACTTGTCGTAAGCCGGCTTCTCCCAGTTCACCTCGATATTCCGCAGCCTCAGGTCCTTGATCCAGCGGAAGCTCATCGCATTCTTCGCCGTGTCATACGGCGAATCGGGATTGCTGGAGATGAAGAACTTGATGTTCTCGAAGGTCACGCCGCTCAGCCAGCTCTCCGGGTGGCCGTAGATTGTCGACTCGCCCTGGCAATGTACGATCAAGTCGTGAATGAT
>ODAK010007419.1_pt1 | contig 11008 bp, 4 predicted proteins | sample 1539591 | NCBI WGS metagenome assembly ODAK01 (sample SAMEA3539303, study PRJEB22396) | soil metagenome | biome: tundra; feature: field; material: soil | place: USA | collected 2010-05 | depth 0.15 m | reverse complement strand
ACACTACTACCGCGTGCAGGCGCCCGCGTTCCTGATTGAGTACGACAACACGCAGGACGGCAACAACCACATCCACTCGGTGTGGCGCGATTTCACCGGCGATTTCGGCGGCGACCTCCTCAAGGATCACTACCAGGCCAGCCATAAGTAGGGGAAGCGCGCCATCCGGGCAACCCGTGAATCCTGCTCCTTCCAACTGTTTACTGTTTTCTCTGCGCTTCTCTCTGCGTTCTCAGCGTCTCTGCGGTGAATCGAGAGGAGCGGAGAACGAGGAGGAAGATCGCACCCCGCCTTTCCCCCAACGCGTGCCACTTTCGCGGTACGCTGATCTGGTGAAGATGCGGACTCTTCTTCTTTCCGCGGCCCTCGCCGCCTGCGCCTGCGGACCTGCTACCCAGGCCGGCGGAGTCACCGAGTACACCTACCAGGTCGTGCACACCTACCCGCACGACCGCACGTCGTACACCCAGGGACTGCTCTACCTCGACGGCGTGCTCTATGAGGGCACGGGCCTGTACGAGGAATCGCGCATCCGCAAGGTGAAGCTGGAGACCGGCGAGGTGCTCCAAAACCGCGACATCCCGGGCCAGTATTTCGGCGAGGGCATCATCGTATGGAAGGACCGCCTGCTGGAATTGACCTGGAAGTCCGAAAAGGGCTTCATCTACGATCTCGCCACCTTCACTCCCAAAGGCGAATTCCCTTACCCTGGCGAAGGCTGGGGACTCACCACCGACGGCAAGCGCATCATCATGAGCGATGGCACCGCCGAATTGCGTTTCTGGGACCCCGAAAGCCTCAAGGAAACCGGCCGCATCACCGTCACCGAGGATGGCCGCCTGCTCGACCAATTGAACGAGCTCGAATGGATCAAGGGCGAAATCTACGCCAACGTGTACCAGACCGAGCGCATCGTGCGCATCGACCCCAAGACCGGCAAAGTGGTCGGCTCGATCGACTGCCGCGGCCTGCTCACCCCCGCCGATCGCTCTGAGCAGACCGACGTCCTCAACGGCATCGCCTACGACGCCAAGGGCGACCGGCTGTTTGTGACGGGCAAGAAGTGGCCCAAGCTCTTCGAAATCAAGCTGGTCAAACGCACCGCTCCGTAAGCCGTGAAAGAAAGATATTCTCTCGCCAAGCCGCAAGGCCCGCCAAGTAATCGAACAAGTTCTTCTTTGCGAGCTTGGCGGCTTCGCGAGAATATTTCCTTTCCCCTAGGCAGTCGGGGGGTAAACGGTTTCAGCGCGTCGCCATAAACGCAAAAAGGCCCGGGTAAGGCATTTCGCCGTACCCGGGCCTGTCTGCGTCTACGTTTAGAAGCGGTAGTATGCGCCGATCTGGATGACCCTCGGGTTGTAGTTCATGCCGGTGATCTTTCCAAAATTCACGCTGTTGATGGTCTGGTTGGTTACCGATCCGTAGTCGCCACCGGTGGACGGGAAGATGTAGAACGTCGGATGATTCATCCAGTTGAAGAAGTCGAAATGCAAATCGAGCGTGTGGCGCTCGCGGAAGCGGAACTCCTTCTTCACCGAAGCGTCCCAACTCCACTGCCAGGGACCGGTGAACATCCGGCGCTGCAGGTTGCCCACGGTTCCCGCGGTTGGATTGGAGAAAATCTGCCCCGCGAAATTCGCGGTTCCCGGAGCCGAAGCGCCGCGGCCGTCCGCCCCAATCATGGTCGGTGAGAGGAAATAGGGGCCGGTGCCCGTCATGAACACGCCGTTGGTCAACGGACCCAGAGTGGCCATCGTGGTGCCATTGACATTGGCCGTATTGGTGGCGGTGGAACGTGCCCCGCGGTTGAACGTGCCGTAGCCGGACATAATCGAGTACGGCGAGCCGGATTGATAGCTCCAGATGCCGCTGAGCGCCCAGCCTCCGAACACCGCGTTGGTGAAAGCATTCCCCTTCCACCGCTTCCCTTTGCCGAAAGGCAACTCGTAGTAGTAGTTGGCCTTGAACACATGGGTCAGGTCGAAGGGAGAACGGGCATATTCCAAACCAGGATTGTTGTTGTCGAGCAGCGGCTCGGCGCCGGCTTGGGAATCGCCCGTGGTGTTGGAGAGCGTCTTGCTAAACGAGTAGCTGAACTGCATCTGAAGGCCGCTGCGCGTGCGTTTCGTGATCTCGGCCTGGAGACCGTGATAGGAGGAGTAGCCCCCGTTCACCAGGTTGTAAGCGCTCTGAATGTTCTGGTTGGGATAGAAGTTGACGCTTCCGTTGGTCTTGGTCGTCATGTACTGGTTGGCGAGCTCGCCGATCTGCCCCTGCTGCAGATAGGTTTGATACGTGGAGCTGGTCAGGTTGCCGCCGTTGGTCAGCAGTGGGAACACCGTCAACTGCTGGCTGCCTGCAATGTTCGGGTTGTAGGTGCCGTTGAAACTGCCGCCTGCCGCCTGCGCCAGGCGGGCGTTGCTCTGCGCGCGCAGGAAATCCGCCAGGAAGCCGTTGGCGTTGTACAGGATTTGGTTCTGGTCCACCTGCCGCAGCAGGTTGTTGCCGTGGTTGCCCACATAGCGAACCGAAACGATGGCCCCCCCTTCCTTCAGTTCATGCTGGATGCCGAAGTTCCACTGTTGCACGAACGGCGTGGACAGACCGGCATCCGGAAGGCCGATGCTGCCCGTGGCGGTGATGGCAAAGTTGTCGGCCAGCGTGCGTGGCACTTTGTAGGTGGGCGCCGGCACCGTGGGAGCATTGCTCAGCGTCGATGTCAGGTTGGGCACGGTGTTACCGAAGGCGAGTCCTTGGCTATATCCGACGATGCTGCGCATCGTGGTAGCCATATTGTCGTTCACGTAGGCGATCATGTAGCCGCCACGGATCGATGTTCTGCCCTTTCCGTTGGGATCCCAGGCGAAGCCGAAGTTGGGTGCGAAGTTCTTCTTGTTGGCCGTATAGAACGGCCGGCCCGAAGGACCGCCGATGAAATCCAGCGTCGCGTTCGGGTCAAGCACCGACGCCTTGGCGTCGTTGTTCTGCAAGCGCGGCGCCAGGTAGAGCCCGTTCTTCTCGTCCATCGGAGTCCAGTATTCGTAGCGCATTCCGAAGTTCAAGGTGAGATTGTGCCGGACCTTCCATTTGTCCGAGAGGTAGAATGCATGCGTGGTGTAGCTGAGTTGGCGGAGATTGGTCGCGCCCGGTACGAAGCCCGAGGTTGCGCTGGTCACGTTGAAAGTCTGCGCGGCGCTGCTGATGATGCCGGCCAGATTGGCGAAGAGATTGTTCGCCGTGGTGATGTCGGTGGAACGAATGCCGGGGAAATCGGCCGCCGCAAAACCAAGCGTGTTGGCGCCGCTTAAGCCCAGCGTGTACGTGGGAAGGATTCCGGCGTCGTTGTATGGCGTAACATTCAGGATCTGCCCTTGGTATCCGAAGGAAACCTCGTGTTTGCCCTTCAGCCACGTGGCATTGTCCTGCGCATTGTAGGTGTTGACCTTGCGTCCCTGGTTCATGAAGGTGTTCACCGGGTTGCTGAAAATCAACCCTCCCAACTGCGCCTTCGGATAGTCGTTGCTGTCCACAAACGCCGTATCGGCGCGCATGAAGCCGCCGCGCAGTTCATTGGTCAGGGTGGGGGAGGCAGTCCAGCGCCAACTGAGCGCCATCAGATTGTCCTTGATCGTGTTGCTGACCGGGGGAACTACGGTGTAGAACGCGCCCTGGTCGTTGCGGTCCGTGGGATTGCTGATGTAGTTGTACGTGCCGGTGAAACTGTGCTTCGAGGTCAGGTAGTAGTCGCCCTTGAAGACGAACTGATCGCGGAATTCGTTCCCCTGCGCGTTGAAGCGATAGCCGGTCGTGTTCAGTCCGTCGCCAACCGCCGTAGTGTTCCCCGCGGGAAGCTGAGCGAGCATCGCCTTGATTGTCGGATCGGCGGTGTATTGACGTAGACTGGACAGCGCCGTGGTCTGCACAATTCCCGCCGTGTCCCGGTAGGTAAAGATGCCGTTCCTCGCATTGTCCGTTAGAACCGTGCGATTGATGCCGCTCTGTTGCTTATTCCGGAACAGTTCGTAGTTGGTATAAAAGAACAGCTTGTCCTTGATGATGCGTCCGCCGAGCGCCGCGCCGGGCTGATTCAGATCCAGTTTGCTGCTTTTCACTCCGGCCTGGTTGTTGAACCAGTCATTCGCGGCCAGCGCGTTGTTGCGGTTGTACCAGTACACCGACCCGTGAAACGTATTCGAGCCACTCTTGGTGGACAGCACCATTTGCGATGCGCCGCCGCCGATGGAAGCGGCCGAATTGGACGTCGAAACCGTGATCTCCGCAACCTGATCGATCGTCGTGCGCATGGGCGCGTAATCCAGATCGTTAGTGCGGATGAAGTTGTCCTGAATGTTAATACCGTCGAGCGTTACGTTGGTAAACGAACTGCGCAGCCCGTTCACCGAGGTCGTATTGCTTCCGGAAGCGACGCCGGGTTGGGTCTGGAACAGCGTGCTCACCTGGCGCCCCAACACGGGAAGGTTCTGCACCTGCGTGGCCGTGATCGTGGAGGCAACCTCGGAGTTGCTGAGCTGAACCGACTGCACATCCGCGGAGACTTCCACGCTAGTGGCCGCCGACTGCACTTCCAGCTTGATCGGGGCCAAGCCGGTTTCCTGCTGCGGTGCCACTTTCACCAGCCGCACCATGGCCTTCGTGAAACCCTTGGATTCCACGGCAATGTCGTAGGTTTCCGGACGTACTGTCGAAAACGAAAACAGTCCATCTTCGTTGGTGGTTCCCGAGAGTACCGGCTCTTTTCCGCCGGGAACAAAGATGTTAACCGTGGCGCCGGGAATCGACGCCCCGGTCTGGTCCACTACGCTGCCACTCAAACGTCCCGCAACTTGGGCATTCAAACCGGTTACGGCAAGTATGGCCGCAGATAGAAATAGAAGTGTTCTTAAGCGCAACATAAAATTTTTGTGTCTCTCTTTGATCTAACCTTGGTCGACGAGTAAACGGATAGCGCAGACCCCGAAAGAGCCACGCGTACCCAAATGATCGTCTTCAGACCTTGCGCTCACTATAACTGGTTGCGCCAGGGAATTCAAGACAAAGAGAGCTTTTTGATGCGATTTTCGACCCGTGGGGGGTTAATCGATCAGGTAACTGGGCGATTTGCCCGACGCTTTGGCGGCCGCTTCGGCGGCGAGGTAACCACTGCGCACCGCGCCTTCCATGGTGGCCGGCCAGCCGCTGCGGGTCCAGTCCCCGGCCAAGTACAAGTTGGGGATGGAGCATGCTGTTCCGGGCCGTAAACTCTCGGTTTCCGGCGCCGCGGAGAACGTGGCCCGCTGCTCTTTTACGACGTGCGCCTTCACCAGGTTGGCCCCATGGACGCGCGGGAAAAACAACCGCAAGTCGCCCACCGCCAGCTCGATGATCTCCTTTCGCGAGAGCGCCGAGAGATCGCGCGACGCGCTGACCACTAACTGAAGGTACCGGCCGCCATCCTTGTTGAACATCCACTGCATGGTTCGGTCGAGTAAGGTGGCATGCGGCAGGGTAGTAACTTCCCGGTCAAACCACAGATGCACACCTGTGATGGGTGAATGCTGCAAGTCGGGGGCCGGCAGCCCGACCGCCGGCAGTTTCTCGAAAGGCAGTGCACAAATATATTGATCGGCCCTAAGTGGTTTGCCATCTACTAAGAATCCGGAGGCATCGATGCGTTCCACGGCAGAGCGGAGGTGCATGCGCACGTTGGGCATGCTCTGCCACGCATCGGCAGTGTACAGTTGCCCGAGCGGGACCCTGGGGATGCCCATTTCGTAGCCATCCGCGGTGCGCAGGAAGCCCAGCCAGAACACCTGGAAGCCGTGGATGGCGGCCATGCGGTCGAGGTCTTCGTTGATCGCGCTGACCAGCACCTGGCGCCAGAAGCGGTCGATGGCGTGGGGCGTCTGGCGCTTCTGGAGCAGCCAGTCGAGCATGCTGATGCGATCCAGATCCTTGCGCCGGGTGCGCTCCCGGCGCAACGCCGCCAGCGCGCGGGCGATGCCGATCTTGTCCGTGCGGCTGAAGCACTTCATTCCCAGGAACGAACCGGTGAAGTGGAACGGGGCGGGCAGCCGTCCGCGCTTCAGCACCGAAATCCGGCCGCCGGGTTCGATGAAATAGAACTCGCGATAGAAGGCGATGCGGTCGCGGACCGCGAGCCGCTGGTAGAAATCCAGCAAATTGACGCAGCAGCGCAGCAGCACGTGCTGGCAATTGTCGATCGTCTCGGGGATCTCTTCGCCACCCGCCGGAACCGCGTAGGAGGTAGCGCGGCCACCCAGATACGGGCGCGCCTCGTAGAGATCGACCTCCCAACCGTCGCGCCCCAGGGCCGCCGCAGCCGCGAGCCCGGCCAGTCCACCACCCGCAATCAGTACTTTCGGCATGTAAACAGTAGTATCCCAAACCGCCGGTTCCCCGTTTAGACGAGTGAGGCCGGGTTTGGTCGTTGCCGTAGTGGTCTTCGATTCGGCCGCTGTGAACTCAGCCCACAGAAAAATTCCCTTGACACCACAACCGCAATCATCCTATTCCCGATGGAGTATGTGGTATTTCTTCTCGTGCCAGCCCGCCACGCGCTGTTGTTGCCTCCCACTGTAGTCCTTGGCTGTTCTTGCAGAGCAATTAACCGATAGGGAGGCATTCCATGCGTGTAGTATTTTCTCTTCTCGTAACCGCGGCTTGGGCGGTCGGCCAGGTGGGTACCAGCGTGGTGACCGGCCGGATCACGGATCCAACCGGATCGTCCATCCCCACCGCCCGGATCAAGGTGGTCAACGAACACTCGGGCTCAGAGCAGAGCACCATGACAAACGACAGCGGTACGTTTCGCGTGGGATCGCTCGGGCCGGGATCTTACCGGCTCGAAGTCGAGGCTGACGGATTCCAAAGGCTCATTCGCGGCCCCGTTACGGTTGAGGTTGCCCAAGTCCTGGCGCTTGATCTCGAATTGCAGTTGGGACAGGCCAACGAGACCGTCAGCGTGACGGAAGCCGCGCCGCTGATTGAATCCCAGACTTCGAACGTGGGTCAGGTTGTGAGCCGCCAAATGATCGCCGGCCTGCCGCTGCCGAACCGGGCGGCTTCTTCGCTGGCGGCCCTCGCCCCCGGCGTCGTAATGATCGACACGGGCGCGGGAACCGCCGAGAACTATCCCGTGTTCAGTGTCGCCGGCGGACGCGCCCGGAATCAAAACTTCACGCTCGACGGAGGCAACGTATCGAACGCCGTGGGTCTGACGCGTCCGCAACAGCTCACCAGCCTGCCGGTAGACGCCATGCAGGAGTTCAAGGTGCTCGCCAACAACTACTCCGCGGAATTTGGACACTCGACCGGAGGCATCGTGAGCATGTCGACCCGCTCCGGTACAAATCAGTATCACGGCAGTCTGTTCGAGTCGCTGCAGAACGATGCCCTGAACGCCCGCAACTTCTTTTCCGCCGCCCGCTCGCCCGTCCGCCTGAACCAATACGGTGGAACTCTGGGAGGACCCATCCGAAAAGACAAGACCCATTTCTTCTTGACCTGGGAGCAGACCCGGCAGTTGACGAGCTTCGACACGACCTCAACGGTTCCCACGCTCCTGGAACGGCAAGGCAATTTCTCGGATCTGCGCAACTCCTCGGGTCAATTGATCCCTATCTACGATCCGTTGACCGGTTCGACGGCCGCTACCCGCCAGCCGTTTCCCGGCAACGCGATTCCGGCCGGCCGGTTCGACCCGGTGGCCCTCGCTGCCATGGCCTACTTCCCGGCGCCGAACCGGACAGGCGCCCCGGCCAACGCTAACAATTTCATCGGCAGCAGCCGGAACAGCCTCAACCGGAACGTTGCCGTAGGCCGCCTCGACCACCAGTTCCGCGCTGCCGATCTCGTGACCGCGCGCTACTACGTGAACGACGCGAATACGAACAACACCGGCACGTACGGAAATCCCGCCGCCGATCCCCTGGCGGATATCACCGATGTGCGGGTGCAGAGCATACTGGGCTCGTACACCCACATCTTCAGCCCGGCAATCACCAATGATTTCCGCTACACGTACCTGCGGCGGAAGTTCCTCGACACGCGGCCGGGGTTCGGCGATAACTTCGCCGCGAAGATCGGCTTGGCCGGCGTGTCCGATGCCGCCTTTCCGGCCTTCACGATTCCGGGCTACGGCGTTCCCGCCGGGTTTGTGGCCGGCAACGTGACCGTGCCGAACACCGGCGCGGCGCTCGGGAACCCTTCGGCCGTCTACCGATTTCAGACGCCGATCGTCGATCGGCAAGTTCTGGAATCCCTCTCCTGGTTTCGCGGCAAGCACGCGTGGAAGTTTGGAGCGGAATACCGCGCGGGCGCCAATGACGAGATTCGCGACCGCGGCTCGGCCGGGAACTTCACCATCAGCCCGCTGATCACCGATTTGCCCGGCCTTGGTTCCGCCTCGGGCAATGCCCTGGCCAGTTTTCTCCTGGGCTACGTGAACGCAGCCAGTATCCAGGTTTCCGACAAGATCCCCTCGCGTGCTTCTTATATGGCGTTCTATGCGCAGGACGACTGGCGCGTTACCGGCCGGCTGACCATCAATGCCGGCCTGCGCTACGAGGTCGAGTTCCCGCGTTACGTGGTCGGGAACAAGATGAATTCATTCGACCCCTCGGCGATCAACCCGGTTTCCGGAACTCCCGGCGTAGTGACCTTCGCGGGCAGGAATGGCACGCCCAAACGCGCCTTCGCGACCGATTGGAATAACGCCGGCCCGCGCCTGGGATTCGCCTGGCGTATCCCCGGAAACCGTGAGACCGTGGTCCGCGGCGGCGCCGGCTTCTTTTACGGGCCTACGGTAAGCAACACCATTGGCGACGTGGCTGCGCTGGGCTTTTCGACTGCGGCAAGTTATTCGGTGGCCCAGGCCGAGACCCAAAGCGCCTTTCTGCTCCGCGACGGGTTCCCCGCTTACACGCGCCAGCCGATCGCGCCGGGTTTCGGCGCCGTGCCGCCTGGCCAGAAGCCCAACACCGCCGTTTCGTTCTTCGATCCCAAGCAAGTCGCGCCGATTTCGTACCAATATAATCTCGGCATCCAGCGCGAAGCGGCGCGGGACCTGCTCGTCGAGATCGGATATATCGGCAACGCGGCCCACCACCTCACTGCCAACGATCTCAGCCTCGACCAGGTTCCGCCGTCGCTCATGGGTCCCGGCAACTCGCAGCTCGAGCGGCCATTCCCCCAATTCAGCAACGTGACCTGGCTCAATCCGTCCATCGGGAATTCCACCTATCATGCCGGTTTCGTCCGGGTCGAGAAACGGATGAGCGGCGGTTTGTCCTTCCTGGCGCACTATACGTTTTCCAAGTTCCTTGACGACGTCGAAGCGGCCAACGAGTTCGGCACAACTGGCAGCTACATGGACGCCTACAATCGTCGTCTGGACAAAGGGCGCAGCGGCAGCGATGTGCCGCACCGGCTGGTGGTCGAAGCCTTGTACGAGGTCCCCGGCTTTAAGGGTAATCGCGTTGCCAACCGGGTGCTCGGCGGCTGGAAGCTCGGTGTGCTTCAGACGGCGGAATCCGGCCCCCCCTTTACCGTCACCACTTCGGCCAATACGACGAACGCTTTTCCCGCCGGCGCCCTTCGGCCAGACCTGCTCCGTGACCCGTCGCTGCCCTCCGATCGGCGAACCGCCGGCCGCTGGTTCGACAGCACAGCCTTCGTCAATCCCGCGCCTTACTCCTTCGGGAACTCGCCGCGATCGGGCCTCCGTGGCGCGCCCGTCGTCACCACCGACATGACCCTGGAGAAGAGCTTCGCGATCACGGAGCGCTTGCGACTCGATCTGCGGGGTGAATTCTACAACGTTCTCAACCACGCGATTTTCAATGTTCCGGATTTCACCCTGGGCGACGCCGCCTTTGGCGCAGTCACGAACGCGCGAGCGCCACGCACCGGGCAACTAACGGCGCGGCTCAGTTTTTGACCGCGAACTTGTTGTCACTCCAACATCAAAATTTCTTCACTCCAGCAACACCTATATTCATCAAATGTTTACAACCCAAGGGCCACTCCGGGCCGCCTCTTTTCCTCACCCCGACGTGCCATCCTGAATACGGAGGAACAGGTTGGCAGGCGAAAGCGCCTGCCAACTCCGCCAGCCGGGATGGCTTCGTCTCTCTTAGGCTCAAGTGCTCTTATTTTGTTCGGCTTAGGAAGAAAAATGGCTTCGTTTGGTAAATCCACCGCCACCGCTCTCCCAGACTCTCCGGCAGCCCCCACTTCGGCCCCGGATTGCCCGCCAACCGGCGAAGAAACCGGCCGGCCTTCTTACTTTATTGGCTGATTCAATGGAGACGCCCTGGCGACCCGCCCCAACCGTTTATGCTGGTGGAATGCCGCCCATCGCCCTGACCATCGCCGGAAGCGACCCGAGCGGAGGCGCGGGAATTCAAGCGGATCTAAAAACCTTCCACCGGTTCGGCGTCTACGGCGAAGCCGTGATCACCCTGCTCACGGTACAGAACACGGTGCGCGTGTCGCGCGTGGTGGTGATGCCGCCCGCGCTGGTGCTGGAACAACTCGCCGCCGTGCTGGAAGATATCCCGCCCGCGGCCGCCAAGACCGGCGCCCTGGGCTCGGCGGAGATGGTGGAGGCGGTGGCGCGCGCCGCCAGAGACTTCGCCTTCCCGCTGGTGGTGGATCCCGTGATGGTCAGCAAGCACGGGTTGAGCCTGTTGCCGGAAGCGGCCGCCGTGGCCATCCGCGATCTCCTGCTGCCGCGCGCCTTCCTGATCACTCCCAACGTTCCCGAGGCGGAATCCCTTACCGGCTTGGCGATCCACACCCTGGACGACATGCGCCGCGCCGCCTGCCGCCTGCGGGAACTGGGAGCGCGCGCCGTGCTCATCAAGGGCGGACACCTGGAGGGCGATGCCACCGACCTCCTTTTCGACGGCGACCAGTGGCACGAATTCCCGGCGCCGCGCGTGGCCACGCCGCATACCCACGGCACCGGCTGCACCTACTCCGCCGC